>JAEEGL012962146.1_pt1 | contig 19075 bp, 12 predicted proteins | sample 9134231 | NCBI WGS metagenome assembly JAEEGL01 (sample SAMN16246548, study PRJNA631951) | gut metagenome | biome: gut microbiome; feature: rumen; material: fiber-attached | host: Bos | place: Iran: Karaj | collected 2018-10 | reverse complement strand
GAAGCCGGCGCCGATCTCGTCATCTGCCACCACGGCATCAGCTGGGGCGACTCGCTTAAGCGCATTGCCGGCCTGAACTACGAGCTTGTCAAGTTCCTGATGGACCATGATCTCGCGCTTTGGGCCTGCCATCTTCCGCTCGACGCCCACCCCGAACTGGGAAACAACGCCGGCATCTGCGCAGCCCTCGGCCTTGTCGAACGCAAGCCTTTTGGCGAATACCACGGCAACACCATCGGCTTTTCCGGCCGTCTGCCGTCGCCCATGCCTCGCGATGCATTCGCCAATCTAGTCCGCGACAAGATCGGCGGCAATCTCAAAACGGCGCTTTTCGGTGCCGAGACAATCGAGACTGTCGGGGTGATTTCAGGTGGTGCAGCCGACATGGTAAGCCAGGCGGCGGACGCGGGCTTCGACGCCTACGTCGACGGCGAAATGGACCTTGTCTCCTACAACATCTGCCTGCAACGGGAAGTCAACATGTTCGCGCCCGGTCACTACGCCACCGAGCGCTTCGGCGTTCGCGCCGTCGGCGACTGGCTCGAGCGCACATTCGGCATCAAGCACCAGTTCGTCGACTTCGACCTTCCGTGGTAGGGACGTTTCCACGAAACGTCCGCGTCTCGATTTTCATTGGAGCCGCAGTCACTTCATCTGCGCTTCAATGGCGGCGCAGATGTCTTCAAGTTTCGCGAGACGTCCGCGACCAGAGGTGCCGCACGCGAGTTCGCCTTCGCCGGGCGAGACAATCGTCGCGCCGCGCGAGGCGAGAGTGGCGAGATTGGCCTGCGTGGCGGGATTCGCGAACATGGCGTCGTTCATCGCGGGGGCGATGACAAGCCTTGGCCCGAAGGCTAGGGCGGCTGCGGTCAGCGTGTCGTCCGCAAGGCCGTTCGCGAGCTTGGCGATGACGTTCGCGGTGCATGGCGCCACAACGAATGCGTCGGCCCATGTGGCGAGGTCTATGTGCTCCGGCTTCCAGTCGGCCACGGGCTCGAACATGTCCGTGACGACCTTGTTGCGGGAAAGCGTCTGGAACGTCAGCGGCGTCACGAACTTCGTGGCGCCCTCCGTCATGACGACGCGGACACTCCACTCCCTCTTCACCATTAGCCGCACAAGCTCCGCAGCCTTATAGGCTGAAATGGATCCAGTAACTCCCAATACCACATTAGGCATAATCTTCGTCCTCTCCCTATTCTTCCTCTCTCCAAAATCGCAAGTCCTTGCAACGCAATATCTATTATCTGTTATCTATTATCTGTTATCTGTTATCTGCCCCGCCGCAGGCGGCTCCTCCGTATTTTCAGGACCTATGACGCCATTTACGAACTCGACAACGGCCTTGAGTTCCTTGTAGGCTATTTCAAGGTCGTCGTTGACGATCTTGAAGCGGTATTCCCCGGCGCGGGCGATTTCGCCGGAGGCGTTCTTCATGCGCTTCTCGATTGTCTCGGGGCTGTCTTCGCCGCGGTTGACGAGGCGGCGGCGCAGCTCCTCAAGTGACGGAGGAAGGATGAAAATGTCCGTGAAGCCTTCGCGGATGGGGTCGTCCGCCGGAAGCGAGGCGAGGCGGGCGCGGACCTGCGCGGCGCCGGCGACGTCGATGTCGAGAAGTATAGAGAGGTTGTGGGCGAAGGCGTCGCGAATCGGCTGGATGAGGGTGCCGTAGCTGTTGCCGTGTACCGTGGCGTGCTCGAGGAATGCGTCCTCGGCGACGAGCTCGTCGAAGCGCTCCTGGGTCAGGAAGTGGTAGTCCACGCCGTCCTCTTCCTCGCCGCGCGGCTCGCGCGTCGTGCATGAGACGGAGTAGACGAGCTCCGGATAGTCCTGGAGCAGTCTGTCGCAAAGAGTTGATTTGCCTGCGCCCGACGGGGCGGAGACCAGTATGAGTAGTGGCTTCATGGTTGAAAATAATTATACAACTTTTCTCGGCTTCGAACGGAGCATATTCGGGCACAAGATAATGAAAACCTTTGATTTCGTGTCCGGATTTGGCGATAATAGAAGTGTAATTTCGGAGAGGGCGTTTATGCTTGTCGTACAGAAAACAGCGGATAACTCCGCTGCAATTGAGGGGTTGCCACCCGGAAAGAACTTCTCAAAAATGGCTGGAATCACCAACTTGCCCATCCAGTTGGCCTATCTGTATCTTTCTGTGCCCATGTTTTGTTTTTTTTCCGGATGGCTGAGGATTCCTGTGGCGCTGGGCATGGAACTGGTTCTTGCCCTCGGTCTTTTCTTTGCGCTCAGGAGCGCTCCCAAAATGGAAGTGTCGCCATTCACGCGAGGCCATATTCCGCAGTTGTTATTGCTGTTGCTCCTATCGGTGGTGTGGGTCTACCTTTCAGGCATCGGAAAATACGCCTTCCAGAACGAAGATCACATGTTCCGAAACGCGATATTTGAAAAACTTGTGGAAAATGACTGGCCAGTGATCATTCAGGACGGGAAACCGTATTTCCAGAAACCCATTGCGTTGGTTTACTACTTCGCGCTTTGGCTACCTGCCGCTTGTTTAGGTAAGGCCTGGGGCATGGACGCCGCGTATTTCTTCCTTTTCTGCTGGTGCGTCTTGGGCGTATTCCTTGTGATGATTCTCTTGGAAGGGCTGATGAAAAAGATTTCCCCGTGGTTAGTTATGGCTTTCATATTCTTCAGTGGTCTTGACGTTGTAGGGTATTTAATTCGAGACTGCTTTCTTCATAATTCCCCGGTGCATCTGTTGTTCGCTGTCGACCATATTGAACACTGGGCACCGGGTTTTCAGATGTCATCCATGTCAACACAACTGTTCTGGGTGTTCAATCAGGCCATACCGGCATGGTTAATCACGCTTCTTCTCCTTCTTCAAAAGGATAACCGCTCAATCATCTGGATATACTCCTTCGGCTTTTTGAGCTGCACCCTGCCGTCCATCGGACTTATCCCCATAGTCGCCTACATCGGGATAAGACGGATGGCCGAGGTTTATGACACGGGAAAAACGTTTAAGAGGAATGCTCTTTCGATTCTGCATGAGGCGTTCACCTTTCAAAATGCCATCTGCGGACTTCTTGTCGCAGCGGTGTCATATCTGTTCCTAAAAACAAATGCCGCCAGTAGAGGCGGTTTCCACATGACGGACATGACTGGACATGTAGCATTTTACCTTCTTACGGTACTGCTAGAGTTCCTCGTTTATTACATGGCCATCTACTCTAGGAAGAGGCACGATCCCCTCTATTGGCTTTCCCTCGCCATACTGTTTGTGGTGCCCGCCATTTCTCTGGGTAGTTTCATGGATTTTTGCATGCGGGCGTCTATTCCGGCCTTGGTGGTTCTTTTCGTGTTGACCATCGGCGCTTTGGACGAATACCATGAAGCCAAAGATTTAAAGCATGCGTTTGCACTGGTTGTGTTTTTGGCGTTGGGTGCGGTTACGCCTTTTCATGAGATCGCCCGATCCATCAAAACCACCATTGAGCATGGCAAGGATCCAGAGGTTCGCATTGTTGCCAAAGAACTGGATATTCTTGGTCATAAGGCCAGAAACAACTTTTTCGGTGAGTATGAAGATTCCTTTTTCTTCAAATACTTAGCCCGAGAATCCCGCGTGACGGGGCCGAAATAGGAGCACGCGCGAATATATTGCGAAGATGACGATTAGACGCCTACTCGAAATTCTGGACCTGTTCGCGGATGATTTCGAGGATGGACTTGAACTCGACTACGGTGCGGGCGATTTCGGCGTCGGAGCACTTGGAGCCGGTCGTGTTGATCTCGCGCAGAAGCTCCTGGCAGAGGAAGTCAAGCTGGCGTCCGCAAGGTTCGTCGCCCTTCATGATGCGCGTGGCCTGCTCCAAATGGCTGCCGAGCCGGGTCAGCTCCTCGGTGACGTCGGTGCGGTCGGCGAAGAGGACCAGTTCCCGCGCTAGGATTTCGGGGTCGGCCTGGACACCGCCGGCGAGCTTCTTCAGGCGCTCGGCGAGCTTGTCGCGGTATTCGATTGGCGACAGTTTCGCGCGCTTCACAAGTTCGGTGCGGAGCTTGCGGAGGTGCGCGAGACGGGCCGCCACGTCCTTCGCCAGCGTCTTGCCCTCGCGGACGCGCATGGCGACAAGCTGCCTTGCGGCGGCTTCGACGGCCTTGGATACGACGGGCCAGAGAACCTCGGAGTCGGCTTCAGGCGCGTTGAAGACGAGGACGTCGGGCAGCTGGAAGAGGTCGCGAGCCGCGAGGTCATCGCGGAGGCCGAGCTTTTGGGCGGCTTCGCGTATGGCGGCGACCTGCGCCTGGGCGAGGTCCAGGTTCACCGTAAGCCCGCCTGTCGACTTGGCAAAGGCGATGGTGACGGTTCCCTTGATTTGTCCGCGACGGATGAACTGGTGAAGGAGCGTCTCTATGCGCGACTCAAGTGCCGAGAGTTCCTTCGGGAGCGAAAGATGGCAGTCGAACTGCTTGCGGTTCACGGTGCTCAACTCGGCGACCGCGGTTATTTGGCCGTCGGAGGCCTCGCCACGCCCAAAGCCCGTCATGCTTACAGTGCTCATTCGTCTTCCCCTTCGTCATCTTCTGTCGCCGCGCCGCCGGACTTGAGCGTCCCGCGCGCGAGGGCCTGAAGATATGCGTCGATGAAATTGCCGATGTCGCCATCGAGGACGGCGCTTACGTTGGATGTCTGCTCGCCGGTCCGCACGTCCTTCACAAGCGTGTATGGCTGGAGGACGTAGGAGCGGATCTGGCTTCCCCAGGCGATTTCGCCCTTCGCGCCGTAGAAGCGTTCGAGGTCTTTGCGCTTCTTGTCCTGCTCGTACTCGTAGAGCTTGGCCTTGAGCATGCTCATGGCCCGCGCGCGGTTCTTGTGCTGCGAGCGTTCCGACTGGCAGGCCACGACGATGCCCGTCGGAATGTGCGTGAGGCGTATGGCCGAGTCGGTCTTGTTGATGTGCTGGCCGCCGGCGCCGCCGCTGCGGTAGGTGTCGACGCGGAGGTCCTCCTCTTTGACCTCGACGTCGATGTCGTCGTCCAGCTCGGCGATGACGTCAAGCGCGGCGAAGGAGGTGTGGCGTCGCTTGTTGGCGTCGAAGGGGCTGATGCGCACGAGACGGTGGACGCCGCGCTCGGCCTTCATGCGGCCGTAGGCGTACGGGCCGGCGACGCGGAAGGTGACGCTCTTGATTCCGGCTTCGTCGCCTGGGAGAAGGTCCATGACCTCGCATTCGTATCCGCTCTTCTCGCAATAGCGCTGGTACATGCGGAACAGCATGTCGGCCCAGTCGCAGGCCTCCGTGCCGCCGGCGCCGGGATGGAGCGTCAGGAAGGCGTTGCAGGCGTCCATGCGGCCGCTAAGCAGCGACTGCATGCGCAGGGAGGCCGCGACCTTCTCGCCCTCGGAGACAATGTCGGAGAACTCTCCTTCGGCGGCTTCGCGCTGCGCGGGGTCATCCTCGAGTTCGGCCATCTCCTGCATGACCTTGGCGTCTTCCACAATCTGGGAAAGCTGGTCGAATGGCTTGACGAAGGCGCGCTCCGCCGTCGTCTGGTCGATTATCTTCTTTGCGCGGGCCTGGTCGAGCCAGAAATCCGGCTCGGCGGCGGCGGCCTCTAGCTGCTGCAGCTTCTGACGTCGCGTTTCGACGTCAAAGATAGCCTCGCATTTCTGCCAGTCCTTCGCACAACTGGCGGAAACGCACGGCGGTTTCCTCGTAGTCAGGTGTCACGTGGGTTTCCCTTCTGCCGCCGCATCAAGGGCGGATGCCCATTCTCGTCGCGGCGGCATTGCTTTTATTTTGCGCCTGGCGGAACCAGTTGGAACGAAAGGTCGCAGGTCTCGCCGGGGTTGTGGAGGACGGCTCCGATCAGGACTCTGAGCTTCGCGCCGGCTGGGACTTCGAAGACGGCACGCTCAGAACCTGTTGGCCAGAAAAGGAGAAACCGGTTGCCGTTTGACTTGTCCCGCACGATTCGCACAAGGTCATCGGCCTTGCAGACCGGAACGGATATTGACTTGACTCGCACACCGTTCGCTAGAACGGCAAGTTCCAGATGAGGTCCGTTGTTCGCGCCGGTCGAAAGGGTCCGTGACTTGACGCGGATGTCGGTGGCCAAGTCATCCACGCTTGCCACGTCCCAGATGAAGGCGCGTCCGTTCCACGAACAAAGGACGTCGCCAACCTGGGCGGCGGCGATTGTGCATCGCCCCGATAGACTTCCTATCGCCTTGGCTGAATTGTAGTTGGCGGTCAGCTCATCAGGCACGTCGGGGGCGAAGTATCTTGGCAGATCCCGCGAGAAACGCTCAGTGGCCCGCAGGGTCCACTTTGTTGCCGAGGACTGCGGCTTATTCCCGGGGTCGCGCCGTGGCGTTGGCTGTGAGACCGGTGGTTGCGACTCGGCGGAGGGCGGGGGTTTCACCTGGCCAAGTAGCTCTGAAATGTCGCCGGAGTCCAATATTTTCGCGACGCGGTCGCTTTCGTTGCGGACTGCAATGGCCTCGTCAATTTTGCCGGCTCTTGTCAGCGCCGTCTGCATTGACTTTATTTGGGCGCGATATTTCTCGCCGCGTTCGGAAATGTTGGTCTTGAGCGTGGTGGCGGCCTCGGTGAAACTCGCGACATACTGCTCCTGAAGCTTGCGCAGCTCCTGGGGAGAGGTTACTATTACATTGGCGGTCATCTCCGGCACCGTCTCAAACGGGTCGAGCTCCCCGGCCATGGCTTTTTGATATCGGTCGATCTCCTTCTTCACGGCCAGAAGCCCGTCAAGGTCGCCGGCTTTCTGGAATTTCGCCTGCAGCGCCTCAAGATCCCGCTTGTATTTCAAAGGTATTCCATTTGTCGCGGCGATGTACTCGGCGCGGAAACCTGCGACGTCCTTTGCGAACTCGCGGCCATAGTTCGCCACCGCCGCAGGCAGCTGGCCGTGCGCCGGATACGATGGCAGACACAGGGCCAGAGTCGCCATCAGGACAAACAACCAGATTCTTTTCAACGCAAAATCCTCTATTAAGGTAGTAAACAATGGCCAAAAGGCCACATAAAAATTGTATCTAAAAAAGAGGGGTTAAGACAAGCACAAACTGAGCAGTTCGCGTCGCGTGCGTCGATAAAGCGCCACATCGGTGGTGTAGTCCGCGAATCCGCGGACGATTGTGCGAATTAGAGGCTCGGCGCGCTCCAGGGCTTTTGCGTGAAGCCGATCGAGCATTTCGCGGTCTTCGAATCCCTGTCGCATCGCCTCAAGACGCGCGCTTGGCCATGGGCCGTCGCGCCCAGGATAGACAATGTGGGTGTCGCCTGCCGGAAGCTGGTTCGTGCCTCCGCCCCAGTTCGGGACGACATTCTGCCTGAAGGGATTCTTTTCCTTCGGATAATAGTTCAGCCCCCAGTGCAGGAAACCGTCCAGTTTGTAGAGGGCGCCTCCCCAGCCGAGGTATAGCGGACGCAGCAGTTCGTTGTCGAGCAGCCTGTTCATGAACCTTCCCCCAGGGCAGCAGCAGGTGTAGTACCAGACCTTGTCGCCGCGCGCCATGGCGGCGTCGAACTTCTCCTTTGCGGACTCGTATTGGTTTACAAGCGGGCACCAGGCGTCGACAGCCCCCACCATGTCGGGATCTTGCGTTGCGTCAATTATTGGCACTCCAGGCATGTAGCGGCGCACCATGCCCGTGAAAATGCGATAGTCGACGGCGTTCGCCGGAATCGGCTCGTCCGCGACGTGCTGCACCCAGCGGTTTTCCCATCCGTTTCTCCGGATGGCTTCCATGAGCTGACGCCCAATCGACGCGATGATTTCGCCACCGGCCGGGGAGGTTGCCATCTCCTTCACCACGGAGGTCGAGAAAGTCGGGCAAGCCCACTCCCCGGTTGTTCGGGCGCCGAAGTGGCCGCCCTCGATGTAGTGGAGGCCGGCGTCCGTGAAGATCCGGACCAGACGTTCCAGACGCCCCGGAATGATCACCGGCTTGCCGTCCCTGGCCTCAAAAAAGGTGCACAACGGCAATAGGAACATGTTCTGGCGTCCGTACGCCATTAGGCGCGCATAGCGACCGAGCATGTCGAAGTACGCCTCGCTCCACTGTTCAATTCCGTGGCGATCCGCGATCGCGGCGAAAGCGATCCAGTTGGTGTAGGGGAAGCTGTCTCGCCCCACATGCGGCAGTCCGACGGCGTAGACACGCACGTGGAACGACAGAAGCGCCTCTTCGCCACCCTGTGAAACGCGAATGGAGATGTTGCGATCGCCCGACGGCGCGTCGTAGCCAAGTCTCAGGCGGAAACGGAGCGCGACAGCTGCATCAGGTGCCAGCCCAAGGCCAGTAAATGCCTCAGAGTCTGTTGGTGTCAGGCTGCCGCCATTTAGAGGCTCCATTGCGTCGAAGACGCGGAAAGGCGCGCGGCGCGTGACAAACTCGTTGCGTGGTTTGCCTTCGCGCTCCGTGAAGGCTTCCGGTCCCGTGTTGCATTCGACGGGCACGTCTATCAGACGGAAGAACTCGCCGTCCGGCGCGTCCGAGGAGAAGCGGAGAGGCTTGTCATGCACCATGTCCGTGACAAGGATGTTGACATCCGCCACTCCCCCTGCCGGGGCGTCGCATTCCAATGACGTGATCGGCTCCCCGTCAATTTTGGAATCGGGGTAAAGCCATTCAAGAGAGTCGCGCAATGAGCATTTCATGGTCGGTCCTTATAGTCTGAAAGGTCTTGAATGTCGAAAAGTCCAAAAGGTGGAGGTCGCCCTACCTCTGCCGGTCGAAGACCAGTAGCATGAAGGCGTGGGGCCCGATGGAGGCGGGACAGTCGGTCATGAGGTCGTTTGTCCGATCCTCGTCCGTAACGGCGCCGAAGCGGAAGACGGCGCCGTTCGTCTCGAAGGAGAGGGCGCGGGGTTCGTCGCCAGGGTTGACGAGCATGAGCGCGCAGTCTTTGCCGTCGGTCGCCGCAGCGGCGCAAAGCGCGCCGGCCTTTCCGCCGACCGAGGAGAAGACCTCCTGCCCGCGACGGTACAGTTCGCCGAAGTAGAAGAGCGCCCAGTAGGCTCCGGCGGGGCGGGCCGTCATCGGGTCGAAGAGCGGCGCGTAGGGATTGCGCGCGGCGCACCTGGCGTCATAGAGCATCAGCATGTCGAGGGCTGAGTGCTGCCCGCGGACGATGACAGCTGCGACTTCAGAGTTTTGCGGAGCCTTGAAAATGCGGTTGAGGCCTGGCTTGGGAAGCCATTCGTCGAGAATCAGCTCAACCCCCTTCAAGCCGCGCCGTTCCATTTCCAGCGCAATGCATTCGACCTGCTGGAAGAGTGTCTCGACGTCTGTGTAGGTGTGGAACGAGAAGAAGTCCATCGGGCTTGCTGTGTCGCGGACATGGTCGAGGAACTGGTGCGCGCATTTGATGAAATGGGGGCCGTACTTGCAGCGCCAGTCCTCCCCGGACAAGTCATGGGCGACTTGGATGGGTTTGCCGGGCTCGGCGGCGGAAAAGCCGCAGGAGGCCGGGCCGCCGACCTTGATTGACGGGAACTTGGCCTTCAGATGCTTCGCAGTGATCTCGTAGAGGCGGCAGTACTCCGAGAAGGTGCCGCACCACATAAAGGATTCCTCAGGATTGGCCCGGTCATCGGCCTCGTTCCAGATTTCCCAGTACGTGATTCCGAAGTGGAAGCCGTTTGCCCAGCCTTCGTTGTAGTGGGCCACGACATGCTCGCAGATTCGCGCCCATTTGGCGAAGTCCTTCGGCGGGAAAATGCGGTATTTGCGTATCTCGGTCTTGTTCTCAATTGTGACTCCGAGGCGGAAGAAGGGTTCCACCCCGTTCTTCACCAACGCCGCGAGCAGGAGGTCCGTGAAGGCGAAGTCGTAGCTGGCCGGGTCGTTTTCGTCGGCGTCGAAGTCGCGGAAGAGGTTGGGGATGTCGACGTAGAGGTTCTTGCCGAAGGCGCCGCCCGTGTCATGGAGACGCGAATACGGGATGTGCGCCTCCTTGAGGAAGTGGAACATCGAATAGTCGTTCCAGCCTATTGTCGGGGGCTGTCCCACGGCGTGCATCGGCTTGATGCGGCCGAGTGTCTTGTCTATGTCAAGGCTGATTGTGGCGAGCGGTGTCTGAGACATTGTTTTTCTCCTTGTCAATCATTATAGCAGAAATGGGGCGTGATGTTTTACGAGACATGCCCGTAAAACATCACGCGCCATCCAAATCTTGAAAAGGGACGGGCCATTTTGCTACAATTGTAGCAACAATCAGGAAGGAACGCACCATGAAGAGAATTGCTTTGTTGTCATCACTTGCAATGCTTGCCGCCGCCTCGGCGCATGCGCAGGCGGTTGTGCCCGGCGAGTTCACGGACCCGTCGAACCTACGGCGTCAGGCCGCCGAGCAGGGCGGGTACCAGACGCCTGAGGCGCTGAAGTTCCCGTACATCTCGACCTACTACGTCAACCCGAAGGTGATGACGACCGAAGAGGCTTCCATAGGCTACTTCGTCACGGACTGGGACTCCTCCAAGATCCGCTTCCTCGACGACTCCTTCCGCTTCGACGTCTTCCTCGAGTACTATGCCGTGAGCAACACTCCGAAGCGGCTCGTCCAGAAGGGCGTCAAGTCGGGTGACGGCACCTTCAACCTTGGCCGTCTGCCGAAGGGAGACTACACCGTCGGCGTCTGGGCGAAGGATGAAAAAGGGAGAGAGTCGCATCGCGTCTGGCACGAGTTCCGCGTCATCGATCCGAAAGACGCCGTCGTTCCGGCCGACAAGGTCTACACCGTCAAGCCCGCGGATCTCATCGAATACGGCATCAGCAACCACGGCGGATTCGGCCGCGAGGTCATCGTCGAAATCGGCGAGCTTCCCGAAAAGCCGAAGGACGCCGAGGTAATGAAGGCCGTAAAAGACGCCTTTGACGCAAAGGTCGCCTCCGGCACATTGCCGAAGCCTGGTTCAGTTCCCGGCTACACGATTCTCATCCCCGCGCAGAAGGGGCGTGTCCTATTCCGCTCGTTCGAAAAGGCGCGCATCATCTTCGATCCGGGCTACGACACCAACACCGTCGAGCAAGCGGCCATAGCGACGGCCGAGGGCCTGCAAAAACTAATCAACGACAAAGCCGCCGCCGGCTTCCGCAAGCTCGTTCTCCTTCCCGGCACCTACCGCGTGAGCGCATTCCGCCGCATCAGCCTGCCAGACTACTTCACGCTCGATCTTAACGGCTCCACGATCAAGGAGAACGCATTCACCGGATGCAGCGGCGTCATCGTGAAAATAAGCAGCGTCATCGACGCGCATCTCGTAAACGGCACGCTCGAAGGCGACTACTACGAACACGACTACGCCCACTCCCCGAACCACTCCGAGTGGCCCATGGGCTTCACCTTCAACGCCGCCGCCCGCGACTGCACCGTCGAGAACGTCCGCATCCGCAACATCACCGGCTATGGCGGTGGCAACGGAATCGGCAAGGACGCCCGCGGCGGGCTGCACCACTTCGCGCAAGGCGTCGGCAAATACGTTCCCGGCGGCCTCCGACCGGCCGACGGCACGCTTGATGAAACCGACTCCGCCCGCTTCACGACCGGCTTCATTGACGTGACGAAGCCCAAGCAGCACAAGTACCTTCAGGTCTCGAAGTACCTCGGCTACCAGGGACGTGCCACGCGTTCGTGGCAGATGGTCGCCTGCTGGTACGACGCCAACAAGAACTTCCTCTTCTCCGAGACGCTCTTCCAGTACCGCGGCGTGCCGATTCCGGAAAAGGCCGCGTTCATCCGCTACTCCATAGAGGCGGGGTCCCTCGACGAAGCCAACAAATGCGGCCTCGGCATGTCGCTCTTCCGCGTCCCGCAGAACTGCGCCGTGAAAAACTGCGTATTCGAGCGCTGCCGCGCCGTCGGCTACGCGGCCTCGGCGATGAAGAACATGCTCTTCGAGGGCAACGAGTTCATGTACTCCGGCGAGTCCCTCGCCAAGTGCGCCTACGACGCCGAGGACGGCTGGGACCAGATGCAGGACGTCTACTTCCTGCGCAACTGGTTCCACGACAATCCGGTCAACAACTCCATCCTCACCTGCGCGGGCCACAACTTCATCCTCGAGAAGAACCGCTGCGCCATCCACTTCTGGGGCCGCACCCACTCGCCCTGCGTCCGCGACAACGACGTCACCTCCGCCACCTACTCGTGTGACTCCCGCCTCCGCAGCGGCTACGGGCGCTTCGAGAACAACCGTTACTCCAAATCGCTCGCAATCTCCTGCGGCCGCTCCAAGACGCATCCCGGCTGGGACTTCGTGGTCTCCGGCCTTGACATGTCCTCCACGAATGGTTTCAAACTCGACCTCGGCCCTTCCGGCCGCCTCGTCGGCTGCCGCGTCGCGAACCGCACGGCCCGCATCGCAAACGCCTCGGGATGCGTCATCACCAACTGCACGGCGGCCTTCATCCCCAACGGCAACTGGTTCGGCATGCAGGTTTTCGGAAGCAAGTTCGACAACTTCTACGAGACGAACACCTACACGAAGTGCGTCTTCAAGGACACGACATTCCACAACTTCAAAGGCGCGATCCAGACCTTCGAGGACTGCGTCTTCGCGAACTGCAACTTCTCGATGCTCTCCGAAGCCAACATCCGCTTCACGCGCTGCAAGTTCATCGGCGGCGGGGCGTCGGGCGGCTGGTGGTCGAAGCCCGCGCACATCGAATACAGGGAGTGCACCTTCGAAATCTCCGGCGACTCCTACCTCCGCATTCCGGTCTACACTGTCGGCAAGATTGTCTTCGAGCGCTGCAATCTCTCGACGACAAACGCCAAAGGCGCGGCGCTCATCGACATCCACGACCTCCGTCGGCAGCCAACGGACGACCAGGTCGGCTCCTTCGTTGTCCGTGACTGCACCTTCGGCCATGGCATCGCAAAGGTGATTGTGGTTTCAGGCCTCCGCAACGACGTATCCCCGAAGAAGGTGACGATAGAGGCGTCAGGCGACACATTCGCCGAAGCCTCCGGCGGCGTAATCGCCTCCGGCGAAATCCTTGCGACCTGGAGCGTTGCACAATAATGCGACACCCTCAGCTGGCATCATTTGCCAAGCCGAAATCCAAAGTTTGAAGGGGGGACCATGAAGTTCTCACGGGGAAAACGACATTTGACAGTTTGGACAGCGGTTTTATTCGCTGCCTCCACAACGGTGCTGGCTTTACCCAGTGACACCGATCTTCGGTCATTGGGCATTACCCGCATGGTTGCCGCGCAATTCTGTGGAATGAATCCATGCGAAGGGGAGCCTGCACGGCTTGTCGCATTGGCACAGGCTACCTCCACTGTGACGGAGGTGTCTTTGAACGGCCAGATGAACGCCAGGAATGAAGCACTTCAACGAGCGCTTTCGGAAGCCAAACGGAAAATTGCGGCAGCGGTCGAACTGGGAGAAGGGAAGGGGATGCCAGTCGGCGGATGCCGCCTCTTGGATTGTGTCTTTACCAAGTCGGCAGACGGCAAAAACGAGTCGGCGGCCGTAGCGGTGGAATGGACGTCAAACCGCCAGGAATGGTCAGTATCAGAGGCTATTTCCTCATCTCGCGCGGAAGTGTTCGATGTTGTCAAAAAACAGTTCCACTCACCAAAGGCGGACGTGGTCACCGTGGACGAAAACGCCGGAAACGAAATGACTTTTTTTGAAAGAATAGGAGCCGAGCTTCGCGCAAAGGTGATGAAGGAAAGCCTTCCAACCAATGTTTGCGTCAAGTACTTCCGGCCACTGGACATGGGATCGTATCTTAGGGAGTTTGTTCCCGCTCTTGCCACCAACCGCTACGATGGTGATTGCCATGTCGTGGTTGACGTTGCCGGTTCCACATATACGTCGTCCGTGACGCGCGCCTCTTTGGGATTGCACGCTTTGAATGGGATGGGGCTGGGATCCTTTGGTAAAATACCCGACAATGCGGTTTCGACCCTCTCCAGCATAAGCAACGTCAATGACGTCGTCGCGATTAATGAAGCCATAACAAATGCGGTCGGTTCCTTGCGCAAGCCAACAATTAACCCAGGTCTGTTAGCAGCCCTTTTACATTCCAAGGAAGTCGAATTCACGGAGTTGCCTGGTCCGCTGGAAATATACGACAACGCTGGTTTTCTCCACCATGTCGGCTGCGGGGTTGTCCCGCTGGACACTGGCAACATTTTGTCCAGACGTTCGTCCAAGAAACGCGCCGAGCAAGTCGCTGCGGCGTTTGCCACTTATTCGCTGGCCGCACATGTGTCATCTGACAAGGCTGAAGCGTTCCTCAACCCGGATTTCCGTTCAGCGGTTGTCTATTCGGTTGAAATTGAGGACGAGTCGACTTCAAAATCTTTTGCCATCGCTTTCGTCGAAGCCCTTTATTGAGGCAACAGTTCAACCTTTATCTGGGCTATCGACATCAAGAAAACGAGGGGTTGAGTTTTGAATAATTTAGGTGAAAAAACTGTTGACAAATTTGCGCAAGTTTGTTATAATATTTGCACAGGCACGAAGCTGATGAAGGAAATAGATTATGAGCGACAAGGAAAAGACGAAGGACGACACCCCAACTGACACCAGATACGTGGTCACGCGAATGGCCATTGGGGCGGCCAGAACAAAAGAACGCGTACCGTCCGATGTGTCGGAAAAGAAGGAATCCCACCAATCGATAGTAGGATCTCAGGAGGAGCTATTGGGGGTGGTTCTAGGAAAAGGGAAGCCATTGCATTCCACGCCGAGGCAGGCGATCTTCCTCCACCGTGGCAAGGCCGACCCCAAGTCCCCTCTGGTTTTCAGCGCCTTTGAAGAACCTTGCGAATTTGACGAGGGATTTGGCCCCGTCCCACTTCTCTCATCGCCACAGGAGCTGTGGGTCTGTTTCGCAGAGGCTGACGGGAGAGGCGAACCAGTTCCAGGGACAGAGAAGGAGCTTTGCATCTGGATCAATCCCGAGGAGAAGGACTCCTCGGGGCTTGCCTTCCGTGACGACGGGGCGCCGTTCCCGCCATCGCCAGAACCAATGATGTGGGTCGAGCGCGAGACATCCTCTTGCATTTGGGCGATGGAGGAGCCTTTTGTCATTGACCACCCATTCGATCCGTCCAGGATGGTGATGCCATTCGCGACATTCACGAACGCCTTTGGAAGGCAACGCACTATCCTGCTTCCCGAAAGGATCGAATACGAGGGCCGTCCAATGGCGTTAAAAAACGTGGAGGACGCCACCACACCATTGGGTAATGAGCAATCATTCTTGGATGGCGAGGGTTTCCCTGAGGTTTGGATTGAAGGTCCAGATGGGAAGAAGCCATACTCGGGTCCTTGGGAGAAGTTCGACGACGAGGCGCTTCCAGCCTTTCTCATCCACAATCCGCAGTACGCAGACAAGGTGAATCTCGACGCGATCACTGGCGAGGGATGGGCCTGCATTCTCGCCGAATGGCCGAATCTGGCCGACAGGTGCGATTTGTCGAAGTCGGTGCTGAATAAAATGCGGGACGAAATTCGCTCCCGGTTGGATGAGTTGTCCAGACCGATTTATGACCGAGTCCATGAAGTAAGCGATGCTATTGGTCATCACAATCCTCGTGATTTTTCCAATGTCAAAAAACCTAGAGAAGACTCTTGGTGGATTGCAGGGGAAATGAAGGTCGTCGATAATAAGATTGAATTCAGGTATTTTTACGACCAGTGGGATGACTGGAGCTTTGTCAGCGCCCTGCCTATCAAATGGTTGTTCATGGACGAGGCCTCATTTTTGGATGACCTTGGGGGGGTATGCCCGGGTGACAATGAAAGGGTGTCTGGGAGAGAGGCGGAGTTTCTGGAATCAGATACGGCAACCGATGGAAGGGCGAGGAACCCGGAAGGGCCTGTGGCGAAACTGCTTGCCGACATGGTCCCTATCCCGGGCAAGAAATATTCGATTTGCAAATATCAGGTCACACAGGCCCTGTGGCAGGCCGTGATGGACGACAATCCCTCTCTCTCAAAAGGGCTTGGCCTTCCCGTGGAAAATGTCTCGTGGAATGACTGCCGGTCTTTTCTTGAAAGGTTGAACGCGCTGCCGGAAGTGAAGAGCGCAGGCGTCACCTACCGCATGCCTACTGACCTTGAGTGGCTGTACGCCTGCCAAGCCTGGGGCTACGGTCCCTTCTGCAAGCTGGCGGACGGCACTGAAATAACCGAGGAGACGCTCGGCGAGGTTGCCTGGTACGATGCCAACAGCGGTGGCGAGTCGCATCCCGTGGGTTTGAAGAAGCCCAACGCCTTTGGCCTTTACGATATGCTCGGCAATGTCTGGGAATGGGTTTCCCCGACTGAGGCGGGCGACGGCATTCAGTCCCGCGGATATGACCATGATTCAAATGCCGGTAAAATGGACACCAGGTTCAAAACCCTGTCACTGAACCCCGCCCCGAATGCGGATTATCGAAACGGCAGCTGGGGATTCAGACTGGCTTGCGACACAGTGCCGACAATCCTCCGTGCGGCAGCCCCCGTTCGCTGTCCACCCGCTGAACGCAGAAGACTGGAGGCGTTCAAGAGGACCTTCGACGAGTGGTGCAGACTCACCGATGAGTATGAAAGGCTGGAGAAGAGTTCTCGCACAAACAGAAGTTAGGAGTAAGACACATGGAAAAGAACAGAACTGACATAATCGCCAAGCTCGCGGCGAACATGGTGCCGATTCCCGGCAAACAGTACTCGATCTGCAAGTACCTGGTGACTCAGGAGCTCTGGGAATCCGTGATGGGTGAAAACCCATCAAACTTCAAGGGGCCGGACCGACCTGTGGAGAATGTGTCATGGAATGATTGCCAGGCATTTATCGGGAAAATTAATGAGTTTCCCGAAACAAAGGAAGTGGGTCTGGTATTTCGTTTGCCGAGCGTTGACGAATGGGAGGTCGCGTGTCGTGCGGGTGCAACCGGTTCCTGTTTCCGGCTTGCCGACGGGACTGAAATAACTTCGGAGACTGTTCGCAAGGTGGCGTGGAGCTTGCCAAATTGCAACGGCGCGACACATCCAGTCGGCAAAAAGAAGCCAAACGCCTTTGGACTCTACGACATGCTCGGCAATGTTTGGGAGTGGACTTCGACATCCGCCGGCTACGAAAAGGACAAGCCCCAGGTCCACACCGCCGAGTTGACTAGGTTCGTGTGCGGTGCAAGCCTCAACGCTACAAAAGCATATGCCGAATGCCGTAATCGAGACCTCATTGGCTTGCGATTGGTTTGTACGACTCAGGAGGAGCGAGAGGCTGCGACACGACGGGAAGTCGCCAAAAGAGCGGCGGAATTGGCAAAGCTTTCCTCGGACCTGGTGCCAATTCCGGGGAGAAGCTGTTCCATCTGCAGATTTCCCGTGACGCAGGCCCTTTGGGAGGCCGTCATGGGAGATAATCCCTCATATTTCAGAGGGGATGACCGGCCCGTGGAGAATGTGTCGCGGACAGATGTGGAACAGTTCTTGGAGAAGATAAACGCCATGCAAGAGGTGAAAGATTCGGGTCGTATCTACCGTCTGCCGACGTCTGGCGAGTGGGAGTACGCCTGCCGCGCGGGAGCAAGGGGGAAGTACTGCATGTTGGCGGACGGGATGGTTGTTTCGGGAAAGACGCTTGGCGACGTGGCTTGGTTTCGAAACAACAGCAATGGGAAAACGCATCCTGTCGGGCAGAAAAAGCCTAATGCATTCGGGCTTTACGATATGCTGGGAAATGTCAGGGAATGGGCAGAGTGTGCCAAGGAAGACCAAAAGGGGACGTGGCTTGACTTTGGCGGCAGCTGGTGCGACTACGCCAGCAATTGCATTGCGGTTGGCGGAAGCGAACAGAGCGAATGGTACTACATATTCAGCTCCCACTTCGTCCGCCAGTTTTCAGGGGGTGTCCATAGCTTTCAGGGATTTCGCCTTGCATGTGACCGATTGTTAACAGAGATTGAACTTAGGGCGGCGTCCAAGGTGGAGAAAGTGGCGGCGGCCAAACGGGAGGCGGCTAAACGGGCGGCAAAAGAAGAAGTACAAAAGTTAGCCGCGAACATGGTGGAGATTCCTGGCAAGAACTTTTCCATATGCAGATATGAGGTGACGCAGGATCTGTGGGAGGCTGTGATGGGGGACAATCCGTCATATTTCAAAGGTGGTGACCGGCCCGTGGAGAGAGTTTCCTGGATTGACTGCCAGAAGTTCCTTGATAGCCTTAACGAACTGCCAGAGGTGCGGGAAGCGGGCTTTACCTATCGTTTTCCGACCGCCGACGAGTGGGAGTACGCCTGCCGCGCTGGGGCGACTGGAGACTATTGCAGGCTTGCCGACGGCACGGAAATCACATGGAGAACACTTGGCGAGGTGGCGTGGGATATTGGCAACAGTGCGATTAACTTTCGACGCCAAACCCATCCCATAGGGCGGAAGACTCCTAACGCGTTTGGACTCTATGACATGCTTGGAAATGTGTGGGAGTGGTTATCCACGGAGAGCGTCGAAAGTGAAGGCCGAATCGTCGTCTGCGGTGGCTCTTACATTGATTACCCCGGCTACAGAGTGGGTTCCCGTTGCCACACCTACTCCCCCGACTGGCGCGACTGTCGCCTCGGTCTTCGTTTGGCGCGGTAGGCTGGATACTGATTGCTGGATACGTGCAGCCCTGCATTTATGGTTGACTCGACGGCGGGGCGCCGTCGCAACGCAGGGGGTCCTCCCTAAGGAATCAACGCCGTCCAGCCCGCAGGAGTCGCGCGCGAATACGGCGGCGCCATTCGACGGTCTTGGGGAAGTCTTCGAAGGATTTGACGGCCTTCATGAAGGAGGCGTCGCGCGGGATTCCAAGCGTCTGGAGGAGCGCGTAGTCCTGCATCGCCTCGGCGAAGATCTCCCAGCGGATTGAGTCTATCGGGCCTTTTTCGCCGGGGTAGACTACGAACATGTCGCCATGCGCGGCGTCGGGCACCAGCCCGTCGCCGTCGCGTCCGTTCAAGTTCGAGAACGGGTCGCTGAGCTTGCGTGTGCCGAAGACGTTCCAGTAGTTGTAGCCCCAGTGGAGGAAGCCCGTGAATGGCCAGCGGTAGAAGACGAAGCCGTGCATGGCGATCTTCGG
>JAEEGL010216025.1_pt1 | contig 19075 bp, 32 predicted proteins | sample 9134231 | NCBI WGS metagenome assembly JAEEGL01 (sample SAMN16246548, study PRJNA631951) | gut metagenome | biome: gut microbiome; feature: rumen; material: fiber-attached | host: Bos | place: Iran: Karaj | collected 2018-10 | reverse complement strand
GACTTCAATGCCGCTTAGCGGCAGTCCGTGTCTGAGTGCGCCGAACGCGAGGGAAAGTTGTCTGAGTGGTCGAAAGAGCCGCACTCGAAATGCGGTGTACGCATTACGTCGTACCGGGGGTTCGAATCCCTCACTTTCCGCGAAGCCTTGAAAATACGAGATTTGTCGAGTATTTCAAAAGGCAAGCCGTAACAACATCGTAACATTGATTTTTCTTGGTGGTTCGTAGAATTGCCAAGAAAAAAAAATGTCTTCATTTCTGTTTCAAAATTTGGTGAGTTTCCGTCCTCCAAGGTTGTTGAATAACGCCTTGGGGTGGCACATCGAGTATTATATTCTTGATCCGGTGTCCGGGAAACTGATTCGTAAGCGCTTTCGTTTGAATGAATTGCGTAAGCAATGTAGCTCTGGAGCGGAATTCAAACAGAAAGCGAACCAGGTTCTTCAGGAGTTAACTAACAAGTTAGTGACCGGATGGAGCCCGCAGGGCGAAGTTCAGTCGGGTCGCTATTATGGATCGTTGTTCCAGGCGTTCGCTCGTTTCCTTGAAGTCAAGTCACGGGAACTCCGGCCGGACACAATGCGTACGTATAAGGGTATTATCAAGATCATGCAAGACTGGATGGTCAAGGACATCGTTTGTATTGAGTTTGACCGGAATCAGGCATTGTCTTTTATGGATTACTGTTATACGGAGCGGAGAGTGTCTGCTACGACTTATAATACGTATCTGAAACTTTGTCGTGTTATCTTCTCTTGGCTGCTTGATAACTTGTATATCAAAGATAATCCGTTCTCCTATATCAAGAAGAAGCGGACGGACGAGAAGTTCCGAGTGGTTATTCCGGAAGCCGATAGGCGACGGATAGCTCGGTACTTCGAAGAACGGAATCTCGGCTACCTGTTCGTGTGTAGCCTGGTGTTCTATTCATTGATACGTCCGACGGAACTTACGCGCTTGCGTGTGCGCGATATAGATAAGGAGAACGGATATGTTCATTTGCCCGATACGGCTACCAAGTGCCATCGCAGTCGGTTTACTCCGATTGATCCGGCGATAGCAGCGCGATTGAGCGCGTATATCGAAGGGCACGATGGAACGGAATATGTTTTTGCTCGTTCATTCGCTCCAGGATCCAATGGCTTGAAGAAGAAGCAGTATCTCGTTATGTGGGAGCGTATGCGTGATGACTTACATCTTCCGGATGAGTATCAGTTATACTCATTACGAGATAGTGGTATTCGTGCGAAGCTCGATAATGGCATGGACCCGGCAGTTGTGATGCACGCAGCCGGACATCACAATCTTGCCGAGACCACTAAGTATGCCATTAAAGCGAATAGAGAGGAACTTGCAATGATAGTTGCTCAGTCACCCTCTTTCTAATCGACGTTCACAAGAAGCATACCATCGATTTCTTTTGTTTTGTCCGGTTCGTGATACATAGGCATTATCAATGCTTTTCGTTTTTCGGACCAGAATACACCTGGTTTGTTGGGTGTACTTACATTGATTTCTCCTTCTGTTGCTTTAAGGAACTTGTACAGCAGGTGGATTTCAAAGTACGAATCTTTGACCTTGTAGATACAAGTAGGTGCGTAACGGGACTTGCCGTAGCCGTTGAGTTTGAGCCATGCTTTGTGTTTGGTGATGAGCGAAGCGATTTCGTCGATGTCGATCACGAATTTTTCATATTCATCGATATTCTCCGGGAATACTTTTTCGTAGCTTGGGAAACGTCCGTCGATGAACTTTCCGTATTTGTCCACTGGTCGTTTGCCTTTCCACATTTCGTCTCCTTTTTCTTTATCGACCAGGTTCTCGTCAAACGAAGCGCGGTCCACTACGAGCACGTGTGCGTCGGTGGCGGCTGCGACTTTGTTGATAGGATCGTGGTATATACCATTGAGTACCGGGCGAAGTTCATCGTTCGCAACGTATTCCCAAAGGTCAAATTTGCCTTTAGGCTTAGGTGTGTGGTCGACGATGGTTTCTTGAATGAGAGTTTGAACGTGCTTTACCAGAGTTTCGATTTCTTCTGCTGAGTAATCGTTTGGTCTTGCTTTGAGCCATCCGAGTTGTTCGTAGGCTTCTTCGAGTTTTTTGAAATTGGATGCCATAATTATAGAATTTTGATTGTTTAACAAAAGTCTTCAGGTGTGAAATGGTTGGGGGCAACTTGTTTGTCCCCGGCTACGACCATGTAGTGAATGTTGTCGAGGTCGTAATTGAGAGTGCATGATACATAAACGTCGTAGTCGTTTTGTACCGGAACGGAGTGGATTATGTCCACTTCTGCACTCGTGTAATCGAGGATGATGATTGTGACCGTTTTCATAACTTGAATTCTTTTCCGTCTTCGAGGAACATAATTTCATTGGAACGAATGTAGTCGATAGTGGCTTCATCCCGATAGTATTCGAGTGTAAGGTCGTAGATCCTTTCGCATACTTGGATGACCACATCGGCTACATAGGAAGAATACGATTTTGAATAATCGGGTTTGTAGTTCATGCACTTGGCATAGAACAAGTGATTGTATTCATCATTTTTGTATTCTTCCTCCATGCGTTTTTGGAGTTCCCGGAACATCTCTTCGTCGGTTTTCTCGTATTGAGGATTGATTTCCTTGTGCCAGCGGCAGTAGAAACCTTGTGATGATTGTTCGATGGCGAGTTTGACTCCAGCCATGTCGAGGAACCATTTCTCGGAACTGTTATACATTTCCCACTCGAAGTCAGAGTAATCATCAGCAGCTCTTGTTTTGAGTTGCTTGATGGCTTTTTGTTGTGCGGCGGGCGATAGCTCGTCGAACGTATAAGTTTCAAATGATACTACTTTCATAACTGATACATTTTGCGGTGCATAGGTTTTTGTAGAATTCGTAGTTGGTAGCCTATAGACACCAGTTCTTTATACAGGTTTTGATATTCTTCCGGCTTTGCCTTTTTTGTACACTCTTGAACGTATGGCCATGTACATGTGTGGTGTTGTCCTATATGTGCATAGCAAGTTATAGTGTAATTGCGATAGCTTAGATAGGGAAAGACGGCGAGTGTTTCACCGTCTTTCTCTTTACGGAAGCAGACTTCCGTTAGTTCGTTGTTATTCCTCATAGTGGATGATAAATTTTGAGGTTGTCATTGATGATGAACTTGCGACCGCATTCAAGTACGATATGCTTCTTTGTGATGAATGCTATTTTGCGAGTTACTTCTTCGTGTGTGACGAAGTCTCCGTTTTGCAGGTCGCCTTCAAAACGATAGCGCAGTCCCGGAATTATGTCCGAGAGTGCGATGGGAGTTTTTTCTAACATGGTTTTTGTCCTTTAATAGTGGTTTTGTTTTCTTGCCCCCATACTTCGCATTCGTATTGCGGTAGGCAATAACTAAGGGCGAAGGTGATGGCGTCTTGTAGATACTGATATCGATTTTTTTCGAAGAGTTCGCCGTTTTTTAGAACGGCATATATGTAGATTTTTCTTCCTTCATCTACTTGTGCGACTTGATACCAATCTTTGTCGGCTTTGCATTGAAATAGATAGTTCATAATAGCAGTAATTTAGACTGGAATTCTGATTGATGGATTACTTTGCATGATGGATTCCATATGCATATATTGTTCTTTGCTGCAATTTTGAATGCAGCCGTTTACCACGATTTTGTATCGGGTATGGGGTTTGTGATGTATTCTGTACCACATATTAGTCTTGATATTTGTGGTCTAAGGCACAATCGGCTTCACGTTCGGTTCGATATGGCCAGATATTAGGCAGACCTTTGGTTAGTTCTCGGTTGCCGCCGTTTCCTTTGAGACGGTTATATTCGTCTTTTGTGAGTTTAACGGACCGAACGCAGCCGCTTCCCATGTAGTTATTCCAATCGACGTACCAATAGGTGCGTTTATAGGATTTGCGACGTTTTAAGCGGATGGCGTAGTGCGGTCGAATGACCGCTCCGGGTGTGCCGAGTTGATATACTTCTTTGATTTCTTTGAGCGCATCGTCCAAGTGGGCGATGTCGTTCATTTCAATAGTTAGTTCGAAATACATAACTTATAAGTTTAGAAGTTAAAATACGAGTTGTCTTCATCGAGGACATCTTTGAGCCATTGCGGAAGATATTCGCGTACGTTCTCGCAGTAATGAACGGTATCGTCGAATGATTCCGCTTTTTCGATAGCTCGCTCGATCTTCCAATGCCATGATTGAAAAAAGTAACCAGGCTCGTCCATTGGTTTGGCGCTTACGTATAGTTCGTAGTAGCCGGCATAGACATAGAATTTTGGTTTCATTTTCGGAATGTTAATGAGGTGTTTCTACTTGCGGTATCATACTCGAATCGGGCTACAAGTCCGTTGTTTTCGAGTGTACCGTATTCACTAAGCGAAAGCGCGTATACATAGGTGTTACCATGATTTTCTACGCTCATTGCTCTTGCTTTTTTGAGGGCTTCCTTTTTGGTGTTGCAGCACCTGTTGGTAGTGCCGATTTGAATGGCATAGCCGATTGTTTTCATGATTTATTTCTTTTGTGTTTTGAGGATCCATTCTTCAACGGCTTGGTCGAGTTGTTCCTTATCTTCTACTTTTTCGCCGTTAAACCATAATTCGGAATCGTAACCATTGACCCAAGGTTTGAATAAATCTTCCGTGAATTCCGGATAGTCGGTGCTATACGATTCTACGTATTGGTCAATGATTAAACTGAAGAGTTTCATGATAAGCATGTTTCCGACTGTGAAGCCTTTTTCCATGCCGTATTCATGTACAAGTACCTTAATGTACGTTTCCTCCATATCGTAGATTTCATCGGTATGGAATTTTGCTTCGATTTCGTCGAGTGTGTTGCAGATATCTGACGGTACTCCGATGCAGCTGCAGATAAATTCTTGGTAGTTCATAAATTTATTTATTTTGAGGTTAAACAGTATAATCATGTGCGCGACCTTGGAAGCGCCATGTATTGTGAACTTTGTCATACCAGCATCGTCTATATACGGTGCTTAAGGCGAAATTGTCCCCATAGCCGCGTGCGGCGGCATGGAGACAGATAGCAGCTTCTTTGCGTTTCATATTAATCTTTGTGCCATTTATATAATTTACCATCTTTATAGGTAGCTGACATGCCCCACATGGCTTTATCGGCTACTGCAAATTGTATGTCACCTTTATATACCGGATGCAGCGCATTGTTGTAATGGCAATACGCTTTTCCGTTAACATCGCTAAACCATACGTACGGCGGAATAGCCGGCTCTGCGTCAAACCATAGACCTTCAATTTTTATGTCTGTTTGACGAAGTATGAGTTGTTCATAGGAATATAACTTATTGTAGCGAGTGAGTGACTTTGCTATTTCATTACCGAAGATATCCATTACTAATTCAATAGCTGCTGTATCTCCTTCGTATGCAATCATGCATTCGTGGTTATTAAATTCGTCAAAGTACACTTCTTGCGGGTCACATTCATTGGCTATTCGTTCGTTTTGTTTCTCGATAAATTCAAGGTAACGAGCGAATCCTTCTTTTGTACCGATCAGTCCGTTGCCAAAGCTACGTACCTGGTCTTTTGTCTTACCTATTCGTGTAAGTCCTTCTTCGAGTTGTTTACCATCAAAGGCAAAGAAGCAATCATAATTTTCAAGGCTTACGTTATAAGTATCTTGATGGATTTGGTCATACAATTTGATTGTTTGCGCATTTTCCATGAAGATAGCACCATCGTGCTCCCAGTCACGATGATGCTTTAAGTTTTCATTTCTCATAATGTTATATGTTTTGAAGTTTATACTCCCATTGGATTATCGTGATATTTATCATATTCTTTTCTTTGAATATGATATTCATGTGAGCCGTATTCGGGTTCTTTTTCGCCCGGACGGTAGATGTTATCCCACCATTCGGTGATGCACGTTTTTTCGGTTATTACTATTCCGTTATGAATGCGTGCATTTGCCAATACCTTAATTGGCTTGCCGTTTGACGGTTTAGGCAATGTTTCCGTCCAGCATCTGTTTTTGATTTCTTGAGGACTGTAAGCTACTTCTGTACCCCATGCATCTTTATCCATTTTATAATCATAGCCTACATACTTAGCCCAAGCTTCGAATGCACGCATTGATTTGAATGTTTTTGCATGGAAGTATTCGTCTGTATTTTCTATCCATACGGAGCATAGTTCGTTATCATTGTTTCTCTTGAAACGGACTACAGATCTTTTGACTTTCATTGTGTCGTATGGAATGATCCATCGGTTTACTTTGAGTGGAATATAGATACCCTGGTCTGCACCGGCTCCGTGACATCCCCATGTCCAAATGACATTCACATCTTCGCCTACATACTGCAGGTCTGATTTGTTCATGCCATGGAATGCTCCGCCACTTGTTGTGAATCCTCGTCCGCTCGATGTATGCGAACTGCCGTTTTCACATACGCAGATTCGTGTATTTTGGTCTTCGTAGTATAAGTTTTCAACGATTTTTGCATACTTATATACTCGGAATCCGTCTGTGTATTCGATAATATCGCCCAGTTTGGGCTTTTTTTCTGTTCCGTATTTTTCGTAATAGTTTTTCTCAACTTGAAGAGCTATAACGTAGTTTCTCTCCATTTCTTCTTCAGTCCATTTCGACATCCATTCAGTGCCGATTCTTTGGCTGTTCATTTGTCTGAATTGTTCAAATGTAATCATAATTGTAAATTTTTGAAATTTGTAATTAAACATTATAACTATAGATGCCCGCTTAGGGCATAGAGTTTTCTTTTTTCACGTTGCTTACCCAAAGGGCTCCAGCGAGCAAAACCAAGGAGGAGATAACGGAAGCTCCTTGGTGTCTCGCCGGAGGGTTTTACCTTTGCAACGCGAAAAAATAAATACTCGTATCAGGGAGTTTACTCCCTTAAAAATTACAAATAAAAAAATTGTATAGTTGTAAAGTGCGAAAATTTCTGTAACATTGTAACGCTGTATCAGGAAGACTCATTTGTTCTCAAAATAAACAACTTACGAAGATACAAAAAGTTACAATCGCCCTTTTACAAGCCATAAATTTTTGTAACACCCGTCTTTATGCGGCTACCGCGTTGAGTATCACCTGGTCTTGTGAGAACAGGAAGATAACCGGGCAGTAGTGCTTGCCGTTGTCGAGGTTGACGGGTTTACCCCAGAAGCGGTAGGCGTGTTCACCCTTGCGGATGGAATAGTTCATATCTTTCCATTCGTCGAATGTGTGGGTGGTCTTGCCATTGAGTTCGTAGTACTCGCGGAGCAAGCTGTTAGGCTTGTATTCTTCGCGGTTTTGGGACTTTGCTTGTTGTACCAGCGCTTCGGTAATCTGTTTGAGATCTGCGCGAATCTCTCGGAACTTAGCCGAGATTTTTTCTTGTGTTGTCGGTGTCATACTTATTTTGATTTTGGATGGTTTAACGTTTGATAGAAGAATTGGGGGTTGAGCTTTGCTACATGTAGCAGATGGACTCTTTCTTCTATGGTGTGATAATTAGGCTCTACGGCCAAGGCTAATGCAGTTTGCATAGCCTGGTCGTAGTCCGTCCTTTTGTCGTCCATTTCGAATTTGATTTCGAGATTGACTTTCATTGTAACGTGTTTCATAATGTCCTCCTTTTTAGGGTTTGTAACCGGTCCGTAAAATGTAATGCATGAATTTTTCACGATTGTAGTTCGTGAGTGTGGTCCAGAAGTGCAAGTCTCCGTAGAAACTGCCTTTGGCTTCCCGGTCTGCGCAGACTCTGTTCCAGAGTGAGTTGCCGAGGTCTTGACCGAAGGCATTGATGAAAAATTCTTTGGATGAGTCGTTCATCATCCAGTACATGAATCGTGTAACCATGGTAGCTGCTTTTATGGCTTCCGGGGTCGGACGTTCATTGCATGTTTGAATGTCAGGATTGTAGTTATTCATAATGATAATAGTTTTTAAGCTGCTATAGGCAGCGGTTTTTCAAATTTGTTTTCGGATGGATGCAGGATGTCCTGCAGGTGTGTTTTGAGTGTTCTGTGAATGGAATTGTACTGTTTTGGTTTGGAATTGCTGATTCCTCGTATTTGGATGATCTTGCCTTCCTCGATATTGATTTCGATGGTGGCTATTCGTTCATCCTTGAATGTTCGGCATACGAGTATCAGCGAATTCTTGTATTTCCAGTAACCGCCTACGCAATGGTGCATTTTGTTGCCTTCTTCGACCATTTCTTCCGGTGAGAAGATAGGTCGTATGAAGAACTTTTTGGTAGGAATGTATATGCAGAAGAATTGACCTTTTTCCTTCTGATACTGTTCCAAATTCCGTTGTGCCTGTTCCAGCGATTGCTTTTTTCGTATTTCTTCCTGGCGTTTTCGTTCCATTTTCCAGAGTTTGTCGTGCCAGGCCTTGATATCTTCCGGGCAGAGATATTTCGGCGAATGCATATCGAAGTTGAATTGCTTCATCCAGCCGAGTATGTCTTTGTACATGCTCCAGTCTTTGATGTCGAATTTGTTTCGGAAGACCGCGATATGTATTTGCCGGTGGTACAATCTCATGTCCTGCAGGGATATCTGTTGCACGAGGTTTACTTTGCCCTGTTTCATCAATGTCTCGAAATATGGATGCGCATGCATTTTGCGTATGTTTTCCATATAGGTGTTGATGTAATCGAAGTCTTCATAGACTTTGCGTTTGTTGGTGTGTCTGTCCATGATTTCTTTGAACCAGGGAGCGAGTGAAACGATTTGGTGTCCGTCTATGTTGTAATTGACATAGTCGGAGTTATTGTCCTTGCGGACTCTCATTTCGGTCCATTGGGAAAGCGGGTTGTATTTATACCTTGGCATAAATGACGTTCCGTGTCCGATGGTCACTCGCGTACCGTTCGAATGATACCAGATTTGGTAGTTATCCTTGACGAAATGGAAGTTTGCTTTCTGCCCTTTCTTGGGATTGAGCTGAATGTAATGAAAGCGGAGTACCTGCCATTCACCCGAGCGTTGGAATTGCACGTAGTACCCGATCCAGGCGTTATACCAGTGTTGGTTAATAGTGCTGAATTTCTTACCGCAGTTCGGGCATTTGGCGTGTTTTTTGAGATGATAGTTATCATCGAAGCCTCTCGGGTGTTTGTTCTCCGTAGCGAAGGGATGATAGTCACCGCAGTTGGCTCCGCAGGTAAGGCAGATTACTTGCTGTTTGCCATTCACGTAAGCAGGGTTGTAGTATTGCCTGCTCATGTCGTTTATATCGAGTTTGCAGGGCCGGAGCGTTTTGTATCTCCGGAATGCTTCTTCTTGTAAAACGGTCAGTGCCATGGTTGTGAAATTTTGAGGTTATTCGATTTCACCGACGGCTTCCGGATCCGGTTCGGGTTCGGAAGTTGTTTCGGCGTTTGTTTGTTCGGTTTGTGTTTTGTCCTGTTGTTCGAGTGCTTTGTCGAGCAAGGATTGTTTGGGGAATTGCTCGTTTGCGAACGGATTGACTTTTTCCTTGAACGGATTCTCGGGTTTGTTACCCCAAAGGTCCATCGGGTTTTCGCGTTCGAATTTCTCGATGGCTTTTTGGTTTTCCTTTTCCCATTTGTCGATACGTTCGTTGTGAGCGATTTCCCATTCCTGCTTTTCTTTGAGCAGTTCTTCCAGACTCAGTTTAGCCGGTATGTACGGCGCAGAGGTCGTAACTTTTGCAGGTGCTTTGGGCTTTTCGATTTTTTTGATTTCCGGGTTAAGGAAATACATGGTGGCCCAATTGAACACATCGAAGCTGGTGATGGTTACGCATTGGAAGCCGCTTTTGTTTTTACATTTTTCTTCGGCTTCGTTTTGAATGAACATCAAGCAGTCCTCGATGGTTTTGCCGTCGGGGTTGTCCGGATAGACTTCTGCTAACTGCGGATCGAGCGTTGCCATTTTGTCGAGATAACCTTTGACCATTTTGTCGGGTGTCTCTCCGGCAGCGATGGCTGCTTCTTCAGCGGCTTTGTTGTTGAGGAAGTTGAATACTTTCGATACCTCTTCTTCGGAATGATTTTCAAGCATTCTTGTAATTTGTTCTTGTGTCATAATTGTAAGAATTTAGTTGTTAATAAGTTATTTTTTAGGATGAAATTCCAAATTTTGGGATAATTTTGGAAATTTTTTCGTATTTTTTTCCAATAATCCTTGCATATTTGGAAATTTTGCAGTACTTTTGCAGCGAATAAAACGAAACCCCTGCCGTTGCGGGGCAGGGGTGATGGAGTTACTTTAATCTGATTGTGAATCGGAATACGAGTCTCCATACTTCAAAACTGAATGCAATCATAGTTTTGTCGTTTTAGCCGGAACCTGCCGGCACAGTAGTCTCCACTATGGAGGCTATTTTTTTATATCCACGCCGAACCTGTTTTTGCGAGCGAGGAATTGGTTGTACACTGGAAATCTTGGATTTCGGAATAGTCTTCCATGTTCCAATCGGATACACGGTTTTGTCTACTTACTTGACCGTACAGGTCTGCTTCATAACATGCCATAGTAATTTACATTTTTATGGATTAGTTGTATTGAGGCGAGAATCCTGAACCTCTATTACTTGTTCTCCATGCCTGAAAGGCATAGAGGGATTCTTTTTTCTTTGCGCAGGTATAACTGCTCCTTTAGGTGGCGCAGCCATCCGCTGCTCATTAAGCCAAGATGGAGATTACGGAAGCACCTTGGCGATGAAGCAGGGAAGCAGTACCTTCGCGCTAAGAAAAATGAACCCCGTAGGGGAACTATGCAGGGTAGGCTTGCCTGCCCTTATAAAAAAAAGAGCCGCACTATGTGCGACTCTCATTACCGGGTTTCCGGTTGGGTGGATCAGCCGTTGCGGCGGCGGCGTTGGATGCGTGCGCCATCGCTGTTGCTGCTACGGCGTGCTTGGTAGCGTTGCGAGCGGTTCGCTGCAATGGTAGCATACTTGCCGTCGCTCTTGTATACGGCCCAACGGGTGGTGTATACTTTGCCGGTGGAAGAGGTGTAGCTCTCCGTTACGACTTGCGTGGTTACCTTTGCGTTCTCGGGCAGTTTGACGCGCAGCTCGTTGTAGGCGATGTCTGCGAAGCGGTGACGTGCGTCACGTTCCGACGTGCCATCATAGAGTTTCTCGTCGAATGCCGGCTTGCCGCTGAAGTAGCGCTTGCGTGCTACGTACCAGTTCTGAACGTAACCGGTGGTTCCGTCGAACTTTTTGTACGGGCGCTTTTTGGAGCAAGCGAGTACATAGATTTCGAAGCCGTTGCCGCCTTTAACGTCCTTGACGTTCAGACGTTTCTTCTGAATGACAGAAGAGTCTTTCGGAAGCGTTGCGAACGCTACCGGGATGTTCATGTAGGCTACGTTCTGTCCTACTTTGTTTTTGTGCGAAGTCAATAACTTCGTCACCTTTTTGGTTGATCCGTTCATCGTCTTACCGCCCTTAACGGAGCCTGCGATGTTTTCTTTACTGAGTGCCATAATCTAATGGTTTTTTGTTGTTAGTAAATGTGGTTTGCGTGGTTGTTTATAGTCTCGCCCTTGACTTGTATATGTATTATATATACTTCGCGTTTTTCTCGCAGAATTGGTCTGCCTGTTCGATTGTCCACTCTTCGTTGTCCAGTCGCTTGACGGCATACTCGGCAATGGTGCGGGCGTTGGCGGCATATTGCAGCCAGGTAGGATTGGTTTTGCGTATCTTGCGCAGCCATTTGAGGGCAACCTTTTCGCCTTTGGCTTTCCGCGATTCCATGTGAACGAGGTTCTCGTGTTGCTGCTCGAGAGCAGTAAGCGGGTAAGAAGCGAGTTCACGTTCTTCGCGGTTGATTGCCATACGCTCGCGTCTGCGGGCCGCACGTTGTTTTTCGGACTGGTCGAGGGGATCTTCTCCGCGATAGGTCCGAACGGTCATTGTCGAAGACTGTTGGCCGTTGGTAATCGTGCGTGTGCCGGAATGCGACCAGGGGCTTGCCGGTTGGTCGTGGTAGTCATTGGGTTGTCGGGTGACTTCTTTGATTTGCTCAAAGGTGATACGGTACATGTATTTCTTACCTTTGATGATCCATTGCGAGAAGAGGGTCAGACCGTTGTCCCATTCCTTGTTGGTGTATTGGAAGAATTTGTACACTTCTTTGCCGTTGGCATCTTTGACTTTTTTCCAGTAGCCGTTCTCGCTGATGAAGTACTCTTTTCCTTTCTCGTTGTTGGGTTCAGCGCCTTTGCGGTGCATGTAGGCGGTGATATAGTCAGCAGCAGCGGTAAGGCTGCGGAAGTTCCATTGGCCGTCCGGGCTCTTGCTGTTGAAAGTGGCCGGAAGCCATTGTTTCTTGTTCTTATTGTAGTATTCCCAAGTTACTATTATGACGATGTTTCCGTCTGCAATGACAGAACGGCGGACGCCCGGTGCGTACGTAGTACGGCCGAGGGTTCGTTGTTCTTTAGCGGTAGCTTTGCGCTTGCCGGTAATTTGTCCTGTATATTGGTCTTTGCGTACAAGTGCCATATTAGCCAAAGGTTATGAGTGAAACGGTGATATACAAGCCTTCCTTGTAGATATCATCGACTTCCCGGTTATTCTTAATACTTTTCTTTTGCGGTTCAGTCAGTTGCAGGCAATAGCCGGCACTGTAGGAATTCGAATGAGAATTCCGTTTGAACTGATTTTCGTAGGTTTGAATCAGCAGTTTTTTGTTGATGATATCGGCGGCAATAGCGAGTGCGGTCCGTTGATCAGCGAAACGCTCGAGCTTGTCGGCCCATTTGACGAACGGGTCACGCTCGTTCTTGTTATGCCGGATATTTATGGTTATCTGCGATTTCATTTTGTAGGTTTATTAGTTTTTTACGATGGCTCTTTTGCTGAGTTTGATACCAAAGTGTTGTTCGACCGTTTGGTCGGTCAGGTAATCGTTATAGCGGTAGTCTGGACCGCTATGGTAGCCTTTAGGCTTGATTGCCTGATTTTTGATGCGTATCACTTCGCGTTTGGTGATATCGTTTCCTGCGCCCCACATGGGTTGTTGGAATTGATAGCGTTGTCCGGTGATGGTGTTGGCGAAGTTTACGATCCATCCCATTTCATCGGTATTGCAAGCGTCTAACAGAATGTAAGTCGCTTTGCCTTTCGCGAAGCGGAAAGTGTCACCACTGTTTAAGTTTCGTAAAAACATAACTTATAAGTTAATTATTTGCGTGTTTTAAACTTCTCTTTGTCTGCTTTGGTCAGTTGCAGCATGCATTCTTCTTCGATGGCTGCGGTGACGTTGTAGCGTCTGTAAAGGACTTGCTTTAGTTTCATGAGGTTCAGAACGTCCTCTTTGTTGTAAAGCAGCGCTTTGGCGCGTAAATGGGGTGTATACCAGTCCCGGTGGAGATTGTCCACATCTTTTTTGTATTCGATGGTTTCTCTTCGGATGCCGAGAACGTGCTCGAGACAGCAGAGCCGGGTACAGGGTTTGTCTGCCGAGTATTTGTTGCGTTCGAGGATTCCTTCTCGCTGCAGTTCTTTGGTAGCTTGCCAAAGCAGTTCTTTCGGCACGACTCTCTTGGCTACGGCTAATAAGTTGATGCAGCGGAAGTTTTCCTTTAACTTGATGTGATACATGGTTTCGATCATACCGGCATCGGGGCCGTAAAAGTAGATAGTCTTACATCCCTCGAAGAGTTTGAGGATAGATGCCCGGCTAAGTCCGTTTTTCCCTTTGACGGGCGGTACTGCTTTTACGTCCGTGCCGTAGGTATAATCGTTTTGGTTGTATAGCCATCCATAGTGCAGCGAGTCGAAGGCGTAGCCGAGAAGATAGAATTTCTGCGGTTTGGTATCCATGTGCCATTCGCCGTCGATATAGACTGCTTTCTCGGAAAAGAGCCAGGAGAGTCCGCTCGGCTTGTAGATAAGCGGAGCGGTAAGATCGAGACCTTTTTTTGTCCTCTGATCGCAGCGGAGTTCAAAAGCGGTAAGGGCGTGCTCTCTGGGCCGTCCTCGCTTTTGTTCTTTGCGTACTATGTATGGATTACTGCTCATATCACATGAGGAAGTTCACTTTGTGGCAGATGTGGATGCGTTTAGCTCGACGTACTGCCACAAGTTGGCGATCGTCTACTCCTGTTACCATGGTGGCATGGAGTCCGCCGTCTTTGCATTGCTCGATGTTGGAGAGCTTGCAGACGGTGGTGCAATGGAACCGTGGGTATTGCCCTTCTACGTAGTAGAGGGTACGCGGTTTGTTCGGAAATACGAACGGATCGCCTTCTTTGAGTTGTCTGAGCGTTTGCATGATTATTCTTCGTCGATTGGTTGAACTGTTTGCAGTTTGCCTTCTACTTCGGGTTCTGCTGCTGCTTCTGCAGGTTTACTTTCCTCGTTAGAGGGTTCTGCTGCCGGTTCTGCTGCAGGTTTTTCGTCTTTCTTACTGAACTTGCCTTTCCAGTATTCTTTGATGTGTTTGAAGTAGGAGTGGTCTCCTGTGGCTTCTTTGCACTCTTTGTAGGAGAATGCCGGCAGAATGCAGATAATCGCGATGAGGATTGCGATGATGGCGCCTGTGGCGCAGAGGTGCTTGTTACATTTCATAATGGTAATTGTTTTATTAGTGGTGTTTTTTAATAAGCATGATGATGGCACCGATGATCATGAGGGTGACGCTCGTAGAGTAGGCTCCCACTTTGAACCAGTTGATGGACCGTTTAGGTGCATCTTCTACTTCAATCATATTGCCGTTTTCGTCTTCTTCAAGGTGTTTCTTGGCTGGTTCTTCTTCATAGAAGAAATCTATGATTTTAGCGAATGCGTTTCCTGCTTTTTCTTTGACAGCATTTGTCTTAAAGTTGCTTGCGTCGCCGGCTTTAAGGTAGTATTCGTCTTTATAGTGAATACTTGTATTTTCAGAAACTGGTATTTCTTGTGTTCCCATTATAGTACTTGCGTAGTCTTTTTCCGGGCGTTCTGTTTCATAGTCTTCTTCGAGTTTTACTTCAGATGCAGGCATAAGGATAGTTCCACCTTCTGAGGTGATAATTTTTTTTAGGTAGAGTTGAGTTCCTTTTTTAAATAATAGTTTGCTCATATTTTGTCCTTCTTATGCGATTGCGGTTTCCCAGTTAGCTTTGATGTTTGTATAGGTCTTTCTGTCCTTGTTTTGCGCGAGTACGTTACGGCGGTTGCGAGCAGGATCGTAGGATACGTGTATCCATTCGCCTTGACCTTCCCAGATGAGTTGGTCATAGTTGTCCATCTCCATGAGGATTTTGAACAGTTCCCGGTTGCCTTCGAGCGACTTTGTGTCGATATCTGCGGCGTTACCGTTTGCGTGCTGCGAAGTAGCTACGCCTCCGACGAGTTTGTTAACTTCGGGGGAGCGGTAGCCGCAATTGATGTAGATACATTTGCCGTATTTCTCGCGCGCGGGATTGAGGATGTTATCGCGCAGACGGTGTAAGTTTGCCCATGCGGTTTCGTCCGGAGTATTGTCAATGCCGTTTTTCTTAGCCGTTGGCGAGTAGCTGAGTTCCCGGTCGGAGAAGTAGTTACCGGTAATGGCGCCTTGGATAGTCTGTTTCATACGTTTGTAGAATAGGCAGATAATCACGATTGTCGCGGCCAGCGAAATGATGGCTGCGGAAGCGATGATTATCTTTTGGTTCTTGTTCATTTATTTGTCCTGTCTTTATATTCCCATAGCTTGGCTACGAAGTAGACGGCTATGAGTATGTATGTGAGAGGTTTCATGATTACATACCTAAAATGCTACCTCCGCTGTTCTTGCCTGCAGAAGCGGTGGAGTCATTACGTTGTCCGGAGAGCATTACATCGTAGATGTTCGTTCCGAAGTCGAACTGTGTATTGATGCTGTCCAGCGCTTTGCTGTACATGTCGGTTTGGTCGAGCTTGTTTTTGTTTTTCTGCCAAACGATAAACATGATAACTCCTGCTACGATGAGCAGCGCTACTGTAGAGCAGATGATGAGTGCTGTTTTGTTGCTGTTGTTCATAGTTGTATTTTATATAAAAAATTTAGCGATGCGAATTCCGATGATGATGGCGATGAGGATGAGGAATAGTATTCCGAGTCCGAAGAAGAACGTCTGAGCGTTGTTCATTTTGTACACTATCTTGTCTTTGTATGTGGTTACGTACGCAGGCACGCGTAGCGTGTCGCGTATGTATATGGTGTCGGGTTTCGTTATTCCGCTCAGCGTGAAAGATCCGTCGGCATTGGGTGTTATCGATGCAATACTGCCGCTGTTTTCGACGCGAATGGAAGCGGAAGCTTTTATAGGTGAGCAGGAGTTCGCGTAAGTGGGAGTTGTATCGTTTCCCAATGCGACGGAATCTTGTGTGAGTAACTGCTGCAGTTGTTCGATAGTGAAAGTAGTGGAGGCGGTGTCAGCCGGCGCAACGATGAACGTATCGACGACGTATGTCGTGTCGCGATGCAGTTCCGGATGATGTGCGAGCAGATAAGCCAGTCGCTTCTCCGCAGAGCAGCTGCAGAGGAGCGTAAAGCATGCGAATATGTAGAATAGTTTTTTCATTGTTTATTGTCGAGTATTTCGTCCACTTTGTCTTCCGGTATATGGAGTTTGCTTGCGATTTCGGATTTGAGTGCTGGTTTGAGTAATTTGAAGAAAACTGCTTTTGGTGCTACTATGAGTATATTCGCACTCATACTCCATAACTCAGTACCACACATGATAGTGGCGATGATTGATACGATGAAGAACGTGTTGCCAGGGATGTTTTTTTCACATAGGATGAATACTACGAGTGCGGTGGCGTATGCGGTTAGTTTGGTGACCGTTTCGCGGAATAGTTCAGACTTGGCGAACTGGCCGCGGACGATGGATGCCCAAACGCCCCATATCAAGTCGAGTAGTACGCAGACGATGACAGACAAGATTGCAAGTTCGTAACCGCCGATGAATTCGGCGATCCATGTTCCGATAATGATAAGAATTCCCCAGAACGATTTGAACATAGATGCAAGTTTCATTCCTATGGAAGTAATCAATTTCATTTTTTCTTTCTTTTGATATCGTTGAGTATAGCGTTTTTGTCGACTTCGCTGTATATTTGTGTGGTCTGTAGTTTGGTGTGACCGAGTAGTTTTTGAATAGTCGTTAGTTGAACACCTTTTTGTCCCAGTAGCGTAGCGAATGTGTGTCGGCTGCTATGGAAAGTGATTTTAGCGTCAGCGTCTATTCGGTCGAGTATTCCGCGAAGCACTTTGTTGACGGCTGAGTTGCTTGCAAGCGAAGTTGTCAGTTTGTTGATTTGGTTGTCATATTTTTCAAGTATGACCATCATCTTTCCGTCAAAGAGTTCTGCTATAGGGATTTCAACGATGAAGCCTGTCTTGACCATTTTCTTGGTTAGCCATCCATCTTTGATGTGTTCCGGGCGTAGCGAGATTATATCTGAAAAGCGTAGTCCGGTATAGCAGCCGATAAGGAATGCGTCTCTGATTTTGTCTTCGTTTCCTTTTAGGTTGAGCCTTTCGAGTTTCGTTACTTCTTCTTTGGTTAGGAAGCCTTTTTTTGATACCATTTGTTGGATGCGGAACCGATCGAAAGGATTAACCGTGATAAAGTCGCGCTTGCGCGCTTCGTTGAGTACGGCTCGTAGTAGGCGTAGTCGGCTGATGCGCGTATTGTGCGCGATACCGCTTTCTCGTAGCCATTTGTCGTACGAAACGATAAACTGATAGTCAATATCAGTAATCAGTATTCCTTTGCGGAATTTCTCCAGGTTGTTAAAGAGCGTTTGGTAGTTGAGTTTGGTGAGGTTCTTGCGTTCACTTTGTTCTACTACTTCTGTTCCGAAGTCTGCCAGTTTTGCTGCCGGCGATATATGCGTCCGGACAGCTTCTTTGAGCATGGGTAGATTTACCTCAACTCCTTTTTTGATGTATTCCAGTTCTACGCGTTCGATATCTTGTATCATTATGTAGAGCGCGTAGTTGATGGATTGTTCGTTTGGTGTGTTTACAATCGTACCGTGATCAAAGTTTTCCGGTTTGACGTAGGTATGCGTTGTAAAGTATATTCTGCGCTTTTGTTGTGTGCATTCGATTTCCAAAAGTCCTTCGCCTGATTTGTTTAGCCTGTGGCTTCTGTTATAGACGATTCGATAACGTATTTTATGTATCATGGCGTATTGGGCTTTTGGTTAGTTTGTCCTCTTTATTCGTTTTTGTGCTTTAGAATAATTCGGGAACAACTAATTATTTTCAGTACGTTTTTTACTTGTAAATCACTGTATTTGTGATAGTTACGTAGTAAGTTAAAAGAGCGACGATTATAATTATTTGCATATTGTTGCGCGTATATGGCAATAATATGCAAATAATCAAATCAATTAAGTGTTGTCAGCGGGGTTCCAAATGGCTAATGTGCCGTTGGTTTTGAGGGCTGCGATTTGCGTGTAAGATGCGTTCTGGGTGAAGGCTACAGAGAGTTTATTATTCTCGTCTGAGCCCTTTGTACCGTTGAGTATCTGGGCATAGCGCACATAGTCGGAATCGGTGCTGCCGCCTGTTACATCAAGGAATTGAATACCTTCGAAAGCCGTGATATACTGGCAGTTGTTCCCGAATGTGTTACTTCCACAATCGTTCCCGAATGTGTTGTTGTAACATTCGTTACCTAATGTGTTATTGTAGCAACTGTTCCCGAATGTGTTGTTATACAAACCGTTCCCGAATGTGTTGTAGTTGCAGTTGTTCCCGAACGTATTGTATTGGCAATTGTTCCCGAATGTGTTAGCTCCGCAACTGTTCCCGAATGTGTTGCTGTAGCAGTTGTTCCCGAATGTGTTGTTGTTGCAACTGTTCCCGAACGTATTGTATTGGCAATCGTTCCCGAATGTGTTATTCTGGAAGTAGTTCCCGAATGTGTTACGATAACAGTTGTTCCCGAATGTGTTGTTGTTGCAGTAGTTCCCGAATGTGTTACGATAACAGTTGTTCCCGAACGTATTGTATTGGCAATCGTTCCCGAATGTGTTGTACCAACAGTTGTTCCCGAATGTGTTGTTGTTGCAGTAGTTCCCGAATGTGTTACGATAACAGTTGTTCCCGAACGTATTGTATT
>JAEEGL016943169.1_pt1 | contig 19076 bp, 17 predicted proteins | sample 9134231 | NCBI WGS metagenome assembly JAEEGL01 (sample SAMN16246548, study PRJNA631951) | gut metagenome | biome: gut microbiome; feature: rumen; material: fiber-attached | host: Bos | place: Iran: Karaj | collected 2018-10 | reverse complement strand
CGAGGCATCCATGCAGGACTGGAGTGCGGCCTGTTCTCAGAGCGTTATCCTAATCTGGATATGGTGTCGTTCGGTCCTACGCTGCGCTTCGTACATACACCTGACGAACGCCTGCACATTCCTACCGTGCAGATGGTTTGGGATCACCTGCTCGATGTGCTGAAGCAGATACCACAGAAGTAATGAAGCGTATATATATTATAATAGGTATAGGCGTGTTGCTGTTGGCCTCGTGCGGACGACGACAGGAAGCCAAGTCAATTATCAAGGACTTTATGAAGGCTAACGTCGATGACTACTCGAAGGTGAGCTATCTGGAGTTCTACGACGTTGACTCGACGCGTAACATCAGCGATTCACTCATACAAGTGCTGCATGGGCGCACACCAGAACATTTCCGTCGCGACATCAGTTACCGGAAACGTGACGGAAAGACGCTATGGTTGCTGCGCACACGCTATCTGATGGACAAGGATACGTGCAGTGCAACGTTCTACATGGACAAGGAGATGACGGGTGTTGTAGCGTTTAAGGAGAACTGAGAAGAAGTGAGAAGTGATAAGTGAGAAGTAAATAAGATATGAGAAAGCTGTTATTAGCTATCATGACGATGGCAACGATGGGCGCTGCGGCTCAGCAGGCCCCAGAGTGGAAGAATCCACAAGTGAACCAAATGAACCGTGAGGCACGACATGCCCACTTCTTCGCCTACGAGACGCAGGAGTTGGCAGCAAAAGCCCAGAAGCAACAGTCGGCACGCTATATGTCGATGGAGGGTAAGTGGCGCTTCAACTTCGTCAAGAACCATCAGGATGCGCCAAAGGACTTCTTTACGTTGAAGTTCGACGATTCGAAATGGGTAGACTTCCCTGTGCCTGGACTGTTTGAAATCAATGGCTATGGCGACCGTATCTATAAGAATATCGGCTATGCCTGGGGTACGACGTTCAAGACGAATCCTCCGTTCATTGGCGAGACCAACAACTATACGGGCTCGTATCGCAGGACGTTTGTATTGCCTGACGACTGGAAAGGCCAAGATGTGTATTTCCATGTAGGTTCTGCAACGAGCAACCTGAAGGTGTGGGTAAATGGTAAGCTGGTGGGTTACTCAGAGGATTCGAAGGTGGCTGCCGAGTTCAATATTACCAAATATGTGAAGAAAGGCGAGAACCTGATTGCCATGCAGGTGATGCGTTGGTGTGACGGGTCTTATCTGGAGGATCAGGACTTCTGGCGCTTTACGGGTATTGCTCGCGAGGTGTATCTCTATGCCCGTCCGAAACAGCATATTGAAGATATCTTCGTACATCAGGACTACGTAGACGGTAAGGGCGTGTTGAAGTTAAACGTGATAGCTTCCAAGGGTGCGACTATCGAGCAGTTGCTGACGGACGACAACGGCAAGGAAGTAGACTTGTCACAAGTGAAGCCTTGGTCTGCAGAGACACCACAGTTATATAACCTTTACGTCACATTGAAGAAAGGCAACGATGTTCTGGAAGTTGTCAAACAGCGTGTTGGTTTCCGTCACGTTGAAATCAAGAACGGCCAACTGTTGGTGAACGGTCAGCCGATATTGATTAAGGGTGCCGACCGTCATGAACTTGATCCTGACAGCGGCTATGTGGTATCGGTTGAGCGCATGATTCAGGACATTAAAATCATGAAGCAGCTGAACATCAATGCCGTACGAACCAGCCACTATCCTGACGATCCCCGTTGGTATGACCTTTGCGACGAGTATGGTATCTACGTGACGGCAGAGGCCAACCTTGAGAGTCACGGTATGGGTTATGGCGACAAGACGCTGGCCAAGAACAAGGACTTCGAACTGATGCACATGGAGCGTAACCAGGCTAATGTGAGGACGTTCAAGAATCATCCTTCCATCATTGTGTGGTCGATGGGTAATGAGGCTGGCTATGGTCCTAACTTCGAGAAATGCTACGAGTGGATAAAGCAGTACGACACGAGCCGTCCTGTACAGTATGAGCAGGCTGGCGACTGGGGCAAGACGGACATCTTCTGTCCGATGTATGCCGACTACAATCATTGCGAGAAGTATTCGAAGGGCAATAATCCCCGTCCGTTGATTCAATGTGAATATGCCCACGCTATGGGTAACTCGATGGGTGGTTTGAAGGAATATTGGGATTTGGTACGCAAGTATCCTAAGTATCAGGGCGGTTACATTTGGGACTTCGTTGATCAGGGATTACGCGACAAGAGTCCTGTGACGGGTAAGGAAATCTTTACCTATGGTGGTGACTACGGACGTTATCCCGCTTCTGACTATAACTTCAACTGTAACGGTATCATTGCACCAGACCGTCGCCTGAATCCGCATGCCTATGAGGTGCGCTACTGCTATCAGAACGTGTGGCTGACGGACAAGGGTATCAAGGATGGCAAGATTGAGATCTATAACGAGAACTTCTTCAAGTCGCTGGACGACCTGGAGTTAGAATGGTTCGTCGGTGGTGCCTCAGGCCATAACCATCACGAGGGTAACCGTCCGCAGGGCATGAGTTTCGGACACGGCGGCAAGCTCGACATAAAAGGCATCGCACCGCAGCAGCGTAAGGAGATTACCATCGAAGCCATCCAGAAGTTGGTGACCAAAATGATGGGACATCATGGAGACCAAGAGCTATTCGTCATCTTCCAGTTCAAGACCCGTGAAGCCCAGCCGCTCATCGAGAAGGGAGAGGTCGTGGCTCGTCAGCAGTTTGTGCTCACGCCATATCAGTTCCCCAATATAGAGGCCAAGACAGCCAAAGTGGAGAAGGAAGAAACGGAGAGCTACGTGAAGTTTGAGGCTGCTGGCACGACGCTGACCATCGGCAAGTGGAGCGGATGGATTGACTATCTGGATGTGGATGGTGAGCCGATGCTGGTAGGCCGCCAGTCTATTACCCCAGAGTTCTGGCGCGCGACGACGGATAACGACTATGGTGCTCGTCTGCAACAGCGCTTTGCCAAGTGGCGCAATCCTCAGATGAAACTAAAGGGTTGTCAGGTAGGCGACAATAGTGTGGTGGCCACCTTCGATATGCCTGACGTGAAGGCACAACTCATGATGACGTATACGCTACAGGAGAACGGTGAGGTCGTGGTTCGTCAGCAGATGACGACTGACAAGAACGCCAAGGAGAGCGATATGTTCCGATATGGTATGCAGTTGCAGATGCCGAAAGCTTATGATGAAGTCTGCTACTATGGGCGTGGACCTATTGAGAACTATATAGACCGTAACAATAGTGAGTTTATTGGCTGTTATCGTAATAAGGTGGCTGACGAGTATTTCCCATACGTTCGTCCGCAGGAGAGTGGCAACCACACCGATGTGCGCTGGTTCCGCGTGCTGAACAAACAGGGAAAGGGCCTGGAGTTCTATGCTGGTGCACCTATCGAATGCTCGGCTTTGAACTACCTGTTGGAAGACTTGGACGACGGACCGCATAAGGATAAAAAGTGGGGACATCATTCTGGCGACCTCGTGGAGCGTCCGTTGACTCAGGTACATATCCAGCAGCGTCAGTTTGGTCTGGGTTGTGTCAACTCATGGGGTGCTTGGCCTCGTCCAGAATATCGTCTGGGCTATGGCGATAAGGACTTTACCTTCGTCATCAAGCCAATACGTAAATAAGAAAGTAGAACGAAAAAACAATATCGTCATGAAGAAGATTGATTCGCTTTTTTTTGAACTGTTACAGGTTTCTATAGGACATATAGAGTGTGTCAGTCGTGGACCAGAACCCGACGAGTGGCACGAATTGCACGAGATCTCGAAACATCAGCATGTTGAAGGCATCAGCTATCAAGGCGTGATGAAATTGTTTGAGTTTGGGCTGCGAGCTCCTCATGACACCAGTCTTGACTGGATGGCAGAAGCAGAAACCATACGTGAGACCAACGAGATGGCTAAAAAACCATCTGCGTTGGCTCGCTGTTATGGCGAAGAACTTCAGGACTTAAGGTCGAGCTCTTATAACGATCTGTCATATGCTTCAGACATGAATATACAGTATATTTATATGCGGTACTTGCAGCATCATATGGATATGCGTCTGCTGATGGACTATTACTTCCTGTTGCATGAAACCAAAGGAAAGCACGAATCGTTAAAGGGTGGGGGATTTATGGGGTCTCTTGGCATCCGACGTTTTGGTCGTGGCGTGATGTGGATATTGCAGGAAACCTTGAAACTTGACAGGCAGTATATGCCCTTTGAACCTTTGGAAATAGAAGGACGCTTCCTGCTCAGCGATATGATGCAAGAAGCGTCCCAGTTCGAGCGTGTTGCTCACGTATTATTTACTTATCCTCTTGGAATAAGGGATCTTCGGGCATAACCATCACAGGTTTCTGTTCGTAGTTCTTCAGCAGTTTCTCGCTGACATACTGCTTGTCAACAACCAAGCGGAACATGTATTCGCGGAACCACTGGGCTGTCATAATAAGGCAGCCCTGCTGGCCCCATGATGCTCCCCATGAGTTCTCAACTTTCCACTTCAGAGGCTCACCCTGGGCGTTCAAGTCTACAGCTGTCAGCGTCATAGCATGTGTAGAGCCGCTGTCGAAGGTAGAGATACGCTCAGCTTTCGTCATATTGAAGGTCGTATTGAATAACGAGGCATAGTCGAAGTTCTCAAGGTCGCTATAGCCACGCTTTCTGTCCAGTTGTTTGCCGACATCGTAGCTAGAATACAACTTGCGACCATCCTTCAACGAGGCGATAGCCAGCGTCTCGATATCTTCCATCGGAAGGTTCAGGTACTTCCAGTTGTGTCCGTCGTAGGTGTGACGGTCATATTCTACCTCATAGGTCTTATAGTACTCGCGTCGTGGGTCGTTCATCACCATGATGAAAGTACCATTCAGCGGACCACCAACAATCTCCTGATAGAACTCCTTGGGCGTATACTTCTTTGGCGCAGAAATGGCTTTGCCGTTCTTATCCTTGAAGGCAAAGGTAAACTCCTTGACAGGTTCGCCTAAAGTGATGACCAGCATGTGGTAAACCTCAGCCAGCATCTCGGTCTTGCGCTGCTGGATGGCATTGGCTTTCTTGCCCTCAGCCACCATCTTACGCAACTCCAGACCGAACTCACGCAGCTTTGACTTGATGATAGACGACATCTTCGACGTGTTCTCAGCTGAGAACGTCTCTGGTTGGATGCTTGAGGGCACCAGTCCATACTTCTCAGCCAAGTCGGCTACACCACAGAACGTGCCACCATCGTTGAGCGGATAGTGGAAGAAGAACTGTACGCGTTGGTCGTCGATGGGTTTCTTGCCAGTGTCGATAACGCCCTGAAGCATCAGGTTCGACTTCTCCAATTGATCCCAAAAGAACAGATAGTCTTGCGACAGTTCTACAGACAAAGAATCCGTACGTTTGGCGAAATTGGAACGTAGCACATTCAATCCGCTGAACATCCAGCAACGTCCGCTTGACTTCTGGTCAGTAATTGACTGTTTCTTGGTTTCAACGCTGAAGTAGGTATCCAATTCTCCTGCAGTCTTCTGATTCTTGGCCAGCAAATCGATACTGTTTGCTGCTAATGCATTACGTAAGGCTCTGTCAGTAGCTGTCGGCTCGCTCTGCTGCTGTATCTTTTGCAGCATCTGTGGCGAGATTCCTCCGTCTTTGGTCTGTGCCATTGTGCCGATGGTCAGCATACATGACAGACATACAAATATCTTTCTCATGTTTATTTATTCCTTCGTAGTGGTCTACTTGATGACAGCTTTCTTTGCTACACCAGAGGTCTTCGGCGTGAAATACTGCATGGCCTCAGGCATCCATCCCTGAATCTGCTGAATACGTTGAGCATCGGAGGGGTGATCGGCAAAAAGGGAATTCGAGCCACCGCCCGTAGCCGACGACATACGCTGCCAGAATTCCACTGCCACCTGTGGGTTGTAACCAGCCATAGCAGCGAAAATCAGTCCCATATGATCGGCTTCACTTTCTTGTTTGCGAGAGAATCCTGATGTGAACAGCGCGCCACCATATTGATGAGCAAGGCTTGCTAACTGTTGCCAGCCCGAGCTGACTCCAGCACCTGACAGCAAAGCACTCAGGGCTGCTGCGCCATATTGCTCTTTATAAGCATTACTCAAGCGCTCTGCCGAATGACGAGCCACAGCGTGTGCTATCTCATGTCCCATGACGATAGCCAATGAAGCCTCGTCCTTAGTGACAGGCAGCAAACCCTCGTAGACCACAATCTTGCCACCAGGCATACACCAGGCGTTAACCTGATTGTCCTTGACCAGATTGAACTCCCAAGAGTAGTTCTTGACCTCTTCGGCCATACCGTTAGACTTGAGATAGCTTTCTACTGCATTGGCAATACGCTGACCTACACGTTTCACCATAGCCGTATTGTTCTTATTCGTTGACGGTTTAGCACTCTTCATGTAGTCGCTATACTGCTCTAAGGAGAGTCCCAGAACTTGTTCGTCGCTCACCATCAGGTTCTGCTGTCTACCCGTAATGGGCACAGTCTTTGTCGTTCCGCAGCTGACCAGAATGGCAGCTACCATCGACATCAGGAATAATCTTAAGTGTTTCATTTTGTGTTTGATTGATGATTATTTCACCATATTAGCAATTGTGGCAATCATTGCTGCCAAACCTGTTATACTGCTTCCGATTGACAGCCATTGAGTGACGGCAGCCATATCTTTCTTAGCCTTGGTTGGTACTACGATTTCGCAACCAGGTTCCACCTTAGTGTTTCTGCCGACCTTTGCCATCGTACCATTCTGATAGATAATGAAGGTCTTCGATTTCTTGGCACGACTGCCAAAACCGCCTGCTTGGTTGATGTACCACTTGTAACTCTTATTCTCGTTGAAGGTAACGGTATTGGGGAACTGTACGTTACCGGAAATCTTAACAGTTCCGTTATATTCAGGAACGATAATGCGGTCGCCATCGCGTAACACAATGTCATAGTCACCACCAGGGTGTTTGATAGCTTCTTCAAGGTTGATACCTACGGTGTATGTTGTAAACAAGTTCAGCTGATTCGTCTGTATTGTATCTTTTTGTGAACCACGCGTACTGATCTGTCTCATTAGGTCTGTAGCACGGTTGCGCTCATCCTCAGTCACAGTACGTACAAGACGGGCTCCTTTTACGTAAGCTTCTTCTGTAAAACCACCAGCAGCCTTAATAGCATCCGACAAACGCTGATTCTTAGTGCTAAGTGTGATAACGCCGCCAAACTGCACTTCACCTTCTACCATAATATTACGTGGTTCTATGTATGTGGGACTACGACGAATCTGAACGATATCATAGGGCTCTAGAATAAAACCAGGTTGTCCGTCAATGATAAAACCATCTTTCAGTTCAAATGTGTATGTCTTGGAAATGGCACTACTGCCTTCTTTGGCTTTGGGGTCAAGGATGCGACGCGAAACGTCAACTTTGACAGTCGAGGCAGCATCTGTCAGACCGCCAGCCTGCAAAACAAGGTCCTCAATGGTGGTATTCTCTGCGTATTCGTAAGTTCCTGGTGAAATCACTTCGCCCTCGATAGTCAGTGTACGTTCATTGAGACGATCACTTTCTGTAGGAATGAAAAGTACGTCTTCGTTCTTCAATGGGATGTCTGGAACAGAACCGTTCATAATGCCTGCCACGTCAACAGAAATAACTTCTAATGTGCGGTTCAGACGCATGCGGTGAAGTACGGCATGGGCAGTGAAAGCATCTTCAGTAACACCATCAGCAGCATTGATAAGACTTCGTACTGATGTAATATCTTTACCTAACTGGAACTTTCCAGGACGGAATACCGCACCTTTGATTTCAACCATATTCTCATAGCGGTTTAAAATGCCGTCAACGTTAATAACATCACCATCGGCTATATTAAATGTGCTCATGTCAAACTCTTCAATGTTGTTAACCGTATATCGGTCACCACTTTTACGAGTCAGACGAACAGCCTTCTTGTAGGCATCTCCCGTGAAACCACCAGCATACTTCAAAACAGTTCCAACACTTTCTGTTGGGCGCATTTCATAGAACATAGGACGCTTAACTTTACCTTTGATGCCTACTAGACAATCATAGGGACCTACTACAATAACATCATTCTCCATCAGGCGAATGTTACCAGCCAGACGACCGTTAAGGATATACTCATAGACATCAACTACAGTAATCTGACGACCATTACGGAATACTTTAATATTACGCAATGTACCAATATCATTGATACCGCCAGCCATATAAAGAGCGTGGAATACGGTTGAGAAAGCTGAAAGTGTATAGGTACCCGGTACTTTCACTTCACCCATCACGTTGACTGTCATCGCACGGGTTTGTCCTACGCTAATGGTAAGTTTAGAACTGCTATAGCGTGAACCTACAGTGCTGCGTATATGTGATTGAGCGGCAGCTACTGTTAAACCGCTAACTTTAATTGGACCATAACCAGGTATAGTAACCATTCCTTCTGGAGTAACTTGAGCTTGTACTGATTTCTGGGATGCACCATAGATGTCTATAATAAGTTGATCGCCAGGTCCTAACACATAGTTTTGGGGTGTGGCAATATTCATGTTAGGCTCAAAGGAGAGTAGCTTGTTATTAAAAATATTACGACCAAAAACGTTCACCGCATTTCCTTCTGAATCTTCTGCTTGTTGGTTGTCGACCTCTCCCTTGATTTCTGCATAATCAACATCAGCTTCTTTCTTTCTCTCACTGGAAGTACCCTGCTTAGCTGCTACTACTTCTTGCGTTTTATTTTCTGATTGTCGCATTCGTGATTCTGCTTCTTGTACAGCAGCATCTGCCTTACCGCTCAATCCTGACTTGCTGATTTGCTTTGAATACTGGTTGCGCAGACGGCGAATCTGCTCGATTTTAACGCCTTTCTGCATCAGTTTGGTGACAATCTGCGACTGACTGGAACCTGCTTTCTGCTCTTTGGCAATAAATTCTATAATCTGTTGGTCAGACATTTGTGCATTAATGCTTAGTGTGGTGGCTAAGCATAACACTGTTGCTAATAGAAATTTCTTCATTGTTTATTTATTTCTTATTTTATTTCTTTAATGTACATAAATCGGGTGCAAAGTTACAACATCTTTACGAAATTAGCAAACTTTTTGGCTATTATTAATAAAAAGAATAATATGTTCACGCGCTGTACACGCGAAAAAGTTATTTCTATTGGTTTTTGGTTTTATATCCCAGAACGTGAAACATAAGTTTCATGGCGTCGAATACAAGTTGCAGGGCCTGAAATATAAGTTCCAACCCCTGCAACATAAAAAATCATTAAACTTAAATACTTTTTCTTAACGCAGTCCGCGATTATAGAGCGTCACATTGAGCAACATCACATATTTACGATACTGATCGTCGTTCAGGATGTAGTCCATATAGGCCAAATCCTTGTTGATGGCTTTCTCGACCATCTTGTTACGCTCTTCGCCTTTGCTCTGTGCTGCAAACATCATCTCGGCTGCAAATGTCTTGTGAATTTCTGCAACACCCTCCATCTGGTCTTTTGTCAGTCCCAGTGTCTGAGCTAGCTTCTTCATGTTCACCGTCATATTGTAGGCCTCAGTATTGTCTACGTTGGCGGCATTCTCATTTTCTGCAAATGTCATAGTCATGCTAAGCACGGCTACCATAGTTAAAAACAATCTTTTCATTTTTGTTACCCTTTCTAACTTTTTTAATGTTAAACTTATGTGTTGTTATCCTTGTGTCAGGGTCAGCTCGCTTGCTGATTGACGATGCAAAGGTAGGGTGTTCTAAAACAAAATCCAAGCTTTTGAGTAATTTGTTTGCGAACACAGGCTATGTTCTTGACCTTTGTCAAACACTTGATTTTAATCATTCTGTATGATTTTATTGCGATTTTTTTGGCATTTCCCTTGCAAATTAGTACCTTTGTAGCCCAAAAGTTAATAAAACAAAGATTATGGAGAGTACAAAGAATAGATTTATGTCTATATCGTATAGCTTGCATATAGACGACGAGAATGGAAAACATTTAGTTGAGAAGACAAACGACAATCAGCCATTCCAGTTTATTAGTGGCTTTGGCGTCGCACTTGATTCTTTTGAGCAGCAGTTGATTCCGTTGGAGAAGGGTGCGAAATTCGACTTCTCTCTGACCAAGGATCAGGCATATGGCGACTATCACGATGAGTTGTTGATGGAGATGGATCGCGCAGCGTTTAGCATCAATGGTCATTTCGACCATGAACACGTTTACCCTGATGCCATTATCCAGTTGCAAAATGAAGAGGGCAATCGCTTCTATGGTCAGGTCGTAGAGGTTGGTGAGGAGAAGGTAAAGATAGATTTGAATCATCCTTTGGCAGGTGAGACGCTTTACTTTAAAGGTGAAGTATTGGAGAACCGTGAGGCCACAGAGGATGAGATTAATCACTTGATGAAGCATATGACAGGTGGTTGTGGCTGTGGTTGTGACAGTTGTGACCATGAATGTGGAGATGGCTGTGGTCATGAACACCATGATGGAGACTGTGGCTGCGGACATTGTCATTAAAAAGTAAACAAAGGTAAAAAAGGTGAATACGTTCGGACAGATTTTCAGGCTGACCACGTTTGGCGAGAGTCATGGTGAGGCTATTGGTGGCGTGGTGGACGGCATGCCTGCAGGCATTGAGATTGACCTCGACTTCATTCAACAGGAGTTGGCGCGTCGGCGTCCTGGCCAGAGCGCTATTACCACCAGTCGTCAGGAACCTGATCAGGTGGAATTACTCAGCGGTGTGTTTGAGGGTCGCTCAACGGGGTGTCCTATTGGGTTTGTTGTTCGAAATCAGAACCAGCATTCTCATGACTATGATAACATGCGACAGCTGTTCCGCCCATCACATGCTGACTATACTTATTATTATAAATATGGTACGCGCGACTATCGCGGCGGGGGGCGGTCTTCTGCCCGTATCACCATTAGCCGTTGTGTAGCAGGTGCTTTGGCCAAGTTGGCGCTTCGCCAGTTAGGTATTACTATTCATGCTTACACCTCTCAGGTTGGTGATATCGCCTTAGAACGTGATTATCGTCAGTACGACCTCACACAGACAGAGACGAATGCTGTGCGCTGTCCGGATGCAGAGAAGGCTGCACAGATGATAGCATTAATAGAGAAGGTGAAGGCTGAAGGTGACACGATAGGTGGCGTCATTACTTGTGTCGTCAAAGGGTGTCCGCCAGGCTTGGGCGCTCCTGAGGCTCATAAACTACATGCAGACTTAGGTGCAGCCATGTTGAGTATTAATGCAGTTAAGGGTTTTGAGTATGGTGAGGGCTTTGCTGGTGTCAGTCAAAGAGGTTCTGAGCAGAACGATATTTTCCTGCCATCTGCCGATGGGCATAGTCTTGTCACTAAAACGAATCATAGTGGTGGTATTCAAGGTGGTATTTCTAACGGGCAGGATATCTATTTTCGTGTAGCTTTCAAACCTGTTGCTACATTGTTGCAGACTCAAGAAACAGTAGACGTCAACGGATATGCTACCACATTAACTGCTCGCGGACGTCATGATCCGTGTGTGTTACCTCGAGCCGTTCCAATTGTTGAATCGATGACTGCAATGTCGATAATTGACCATTATTTGCTGAACAAGACTGCAAAAATATAGAAAAATGGCATTTTATGCAAAAAAAACTAAAAATAGCATTGCTGTTTAAAATAATTACACTATCTTTGCAGTGCTATTCGGGTTTGGGAAAATCGGAATATGCTTTAGTTAAGTCTAGTTTAGTTTTTGTGTTGGTTGAGAGCGGTCTATCGTCGGCCGCTCTCAAATGTTTTCTAAAGAAATAAAATGAATGATATGAAAAAGGAACTACTATTGACTGCTGGCGCACTTTTTGCACAGCATGTTGACGCTTCTGAACCGCAGAATAGAAAGGCGACTCCTGAACGTCCCAATATCATCTTTATATTGGCAGATGATATGGGCTATGGTGACTTGTCGTGTTATGGCAACAAGTATATCAAAACGCCAAATATTGACCGCTTGGCTGCTACAGGCACCAGTTTCACACAAGCATATGCCGGTAGTGGCATCAGTTCACCCTCGCGTTGCTCGCTGATGACAGGTCGTAACAGTGGTAATACCCGTATTCGTGATAATCAGTGCTATGCAGGTGGAATGACGGGATTGAAAATCAATCCTCGTGGTGATACGACCATCGTTCGTCGTGCCAATCTGTTGCCAGAGGATACCACTTTGGCTACCGTAATTCGTACGGCAGGCTATCAGACGTGCCTTGTCAACAAGTGGCATCTTGACGGCTACGACCCAGGTTCTGCACCTAATCATCGTGGTTTCCACGAGTTCTATGGTTGGACCATTAGTACCGTTCACAGCAATTCACCTTATTACTATCCTTACTATCGTCTGTGGGGCGACAGTTTGATTCATATCAACGAGAATGCCCATGACGCCCACGTGCGCCATAATACGGAGATTTCTACTGATGATGCCATCGCCTTTATCCATCGTAATAAGGAGAATCCTTTCTTTCTGTTTTTAGGCTACGATGCCCCTCATGAGCCCTATAATATCGATGATACCTCGTGGTATGACGAGCATGGCGAGTGGTCGCTGAATACCAAGCGTTATGCTGCCTTGGTAACCCACATGGATTATAACATCGGACGACTTCTTGGCACACTCGATAATTTGGGCTTACGCGAGAATACGCTGGTTATTTTTGCTTCTGACAACGGTGCTGCAGTAATGGCACCTATTAGCGAACTGAATTGTCATGCAGGATTGAAGGGACGCAAAGGGCAGCTTTATGAAGGTGGTATCAAGGTACCTCTGATAGTCAATCAGCCTGGTCGTGTTCCTGCCCGTCAGATTGCTAATCAGGTCTATTTCCCAGACTTCATGCCCACTTTGGCAGCCCTTACTGGTAGTACTAATGCATTGCCTCAGACGGATGGCATTGATGTTTCGCCCTTGTTCTTTGGAGGCAATGTCGAAACAGATCATCGCTATCTCTATTGGGAGTTTCCTGGTAAGCAGCGTGCTATCCGTTATGGCGAGTGGAAGTGTGTCACTGTGAAGAAGAATGCTCCGCTTGAACTCTATCATATCAGCGAAGATCCCAACGAACAGCATAATCTGGCCGACCAGTATCCTAAGATGGTGAAAGAACTCGATGAGGTAATGCACCGTATGCACAAGCCATCCGTCAACTATCCTATTCCTGAGGATAATCAGAAACCCGTCGCCAAAACACGTAAGAAGAAATAGTGAACCGAACTGCTATACCCTTTGGAAGTCCACTTTATGTGATGCTCAAGCCCGTTGGCTCTCGTTGCAATCTGGCTTGTCGTTATTGCTATTACCTTGACAAGGAACGACATGAGGAGATGACTGACGAATTGCTTGAAGAGTTTATGCGTCAATATCTGGAGGCGCAGACGCAACCCGAGGTGCTATTTACTTGGCATGGTGGCGAACCGCTGTTGCGACCCATCTCATTCTATGAGAAGGCCTTGCAGATGCAACGCCGTTATGCTTGTGGTCGCACGATTGACAACTGCCTGCAAACCAATGGTACGCTGATTAACAAGGAGTGGTGCCAGTTCTTTCACGATAACAAGTTTCTGATAGGTATCAGTATTGATGGTCCTCAGGACATGCATGATGCCTATCGTTGTACGTCCCGTCATCAGTCTTCGTGGCGACAAGTGATACGAGCCATTGAGTTGTTGAACCAATATGATGTCATGTGGAATGCAATGGCTACCGTCAATCATCTAACTGCTGACGAGCCCCAGCGTTTCTATCATTTCTTTCGCGAGATAGGTTGCCAGTTCCTGCAGTTTACGCCTGTCGTCGAGCGACACCAAGGTAAGATTGACGATTACTCTGTGTCGTCTCGTCAGTGGGGTAGCTTCCTTTGTGGTGTTTACGACGTGTGGGTTCGGCAGGATATTGGTGAAGTTTATGTCCAGCTCTTCGATGCTACGCTGGCCAATTGGGTAGGGGAGGCTCCTGGCCTTTGTTCGATGTCACCGTTTTGCGGACGCTGTGCCGCTATGGAATCAAATGGCGACGTGTATAGTTGTGACCATTTTGTGTTTCCAGAATACTTCATAGGTAATATCCGCACCAGCACGCTGACATCGATGCTCTATGGCGAGCGCCAACAGCAGTTCGGACGTAACAAGTCTACATTACTTTCACGCCAGTGTCGTGAGTGTCCTTACCTGTTTGCCTGTCATGGTGAGTGTCCTCGTAATCGCTTTGTGGCCGATTGCTATGGTGAGCCTCATCATAATTACCTTTGTGACGGCTATCGGCAGTTCTTCGAGCATGTCGCTACCGATATGGACTTCATGAAAAGTGAGCTAGAAGCAGGTCGTGCACCAGCGAATTTGATGCTTTATAAAGGGAAAAGTGGAAAAAAGTAAGGCAAAACGCATTTTTTCTATCAAAACGTTTGGTCATTTCGTGAAAATGTTATACTTTTGCAAGCGATTAACAAATAATAGAGACAATGAATATGTTGAATAAGTACTTTTACGGCTATTATTTTTACTTTACAAGCAATTGTGAAGCGGGTCGTTGCGTATAAGTTCAACGAAGAAAATAAGAAGAAATACAACCCCGCTTCACATATGTGAAAGTGGGGTTTTTAATTAAAAAGTAATGAAGAGAATAGCAATTCAAGGATTGGAGGGGTCGTTTCACGATATAGCTGCCCACCTATATTTCGAGGGCGAGCAGATACAGTTGATATGCTGTAATACCTTCGAACAGGTCTTTCAGAATATGAAGCAAGACCCTACAGCTATTGGCATGTTAGCTATCGAGAACACCATAGCAGGTTCGCTGTTGCATAACTATGAACTGCTACGCGACTCAGGTACAACAATTGTAGGTGAGCACAAACTGCATATCTCTCACTGCATCTGTTGTCTGCCTGAGGATGACTGGGATACCATTATTGAAGTACATTCGCATCCTGTAGCCCTCATGCAGTGCCGTCAGTTCCTGGCCCAGCATCCGCAGTTGAAGAATGTGGAGGCTGAAGATACCGCAGGTTCTGCCAAGATGATTGCCGAGGGTCAGCATAAAGGTTGGGCAGCTATTTGTCACGCTGAGGCTGCACGTCTCTATGGCCTGAAAGTGTTAGAAGACCATATTGAGGACAACAAACACAATTTTACACGATTCCTCGTGGTGAGCAATCCCAACAAGGCCGATTTGTTGCGCCCGCTCACTGAGGCCAACAAAGCCAGCATCGTCTTCTCATTGCCTCACGAAGAAGGAAGTCTCTCGCACGTGCTAGCGATCCTATCTTTTTATAAGATCAACCTGACGAAGATTCAGTCATTGCCTATCATCGGACGCGAATGGGAATACCTGTTCTATGTCGACGTGATGTACGATGACCTGACACGATACCGTCAGTCGATAGATGCAATCATCCCGTTAACAAAAGATTTTAAGATTTTAGGAGAATACAAGGACGGAAAACAGACAAATTGATAATTGAAAAATTAGAATTGAGAATTATGATTACCAAGATACAACCAGCAGAAAGATTGAGTTTAGTACAAGAGTACTATTTCAGTAGAAAATTAAAGGAAGTGGCACAGATGAATGCTGAAGGCAAGGACATTATCAGCCTCGCCATTGGTAGTCCCGATATGCCCCCGTCTGAGCAAACTATCGAAAAACTGTGTGAGGTGGCTCGTCAGCATAATGCCCACGGCTATCAGCCCACTCAGGGTACACCTGAGTTGCGCGAGGCAATGGCCGGTTTCTACAAGCGTTGGTATAATGTCGACCTCGACGCCAAGAGCGAGGTGTTGCCCTTGATTGGTTCCAAGGAGGGTATCCTGCACGTCACACTGGCTTTCGTCAATCCTGGTGATGAGGTGTTGGTGCCTAATCCTGGCTATCCTACTTACACGTCATTGAGTAAGATTCTAGGTGCTAAGATTGTGAACTACGATTTGCGCGAGGACAATGGTTGGCAGCCTGATTTCGACGAGCTGGAGAAGATGGATATGTCGAAGGTAAAGCTGATGTGGACGAACTACCCCAATATGCCGACTGGTGGTCGTGCCCAGCGTGCTACTTACGAGCGTCTCGTGCGTTTCGCTCAAGAACATAATATCGTAGTGGTCAACGACAATCCTTACTCGTTCATCCTCAGCGAGGAGCATCTGAGCATCCTTCAGATTCCTGATGCCAAGGACTGTTGTATTGAGTTCAATTCGATGTCAAAGTCGCACAATATGCCAGGTTGGCGTGTCGGTCTTTGTGCCTCGAATGCACAGTTTATCCAGTGGATTCTGAAAGTGCAGTCGAACATTGAGAGCGGTACCTTCCGCGGTATCCAACTTGCTGCAGCTGAGGCATATAAGAATGATGAGGCTTGGCATCGTGAGTTTAATATCGAGACATATGCCCGTCGTCGTCAGTGGGCTGAGAAGATAATGGATGTGCTGGGTTGTACCTACGATAAGAACCAAGTGGGTATGTTCCTGTGGGGCAAGATTCCTGCTGACATTCAGAACGTAGAAGACCTAACGGAGCGTGTACTTCACGAGGCCCGCGTCTTCATTACCCCAGGCTTTATTTTCGGCTCGAACGGTGAGCGTTATATCCGCATCTCGTTGTGCGCTAAAGAAGAGAAAATACAACAAGCATTAGAACGATTGCGTGCCACACTTTGACCTTTAGGTAAAAGAATAAAAAAATCAATATAATTATGGAACTGGAACTTCAACCATTGAATTTACCGAGTGACAATGAACGCCCCTTCGTCATTGCAGGTCCCTGTAGTGCTGAGAGTGAGGAGCAAGTGATGGAAACTGCCCGCCAGTTGGCTCTGAAAGGGTGTCATAACTTCCGTGCTGGTGTATGGAAACCACGTACTAAACCAGGAGGTTTCGAGGGACACGGCGAGCCAGCCCTTGCTTGGATGAAGCAGGTGAAGGATGAGACCAAGATGTTGGTAGCTACTGAGGTTGCCACACCAGAACATGCAGAATTGGCGCTGAAGTACGGCATAGATATCCTGTGGATAGGTGCACGTACCACAGCTAATCCTTTTGCAATGCAGTCTCTGGCAGATGCATTGCAGGGTGTCGATGTCCCTGTGTTTGTGAAGAACCCTGTGAATCCTGATTTGGAACTTTGGATTGGTGCCTTGCAGCGCCTGAACCAGGCAGGTGTCAAGCGTCTGGGAGCTATCCATCGTGGTTTCTCTAGCTATGAGCAGAAAATCTACCGCAATGCACCGATGTGGCAGATTCCCATCGAGTTGCATCGTCGTATTCCTGAACTCCCCATCATTAGTGACCCCAGCCATATCGGTGGCCGTAGAGAGTTGATAGCTCCCTTATGTCAGCAGGCTATGGACTTGGGCTTTGACGGTCTGATTGTAGAGAGCCACTGCGACCCAGATAAAGCATGGAGCGATGCCAAACAGCAGGTGACACCAGATGTGCTTGACTATATCCTGTCGTTGCTGGTTATCCGTGACGAACATGTTACTACGGAGAGCATTCAACAGTTGCGCAAACAGATTGACGACCTTGACAACCAGTTGATGGAAATCTTGTCAAAGCGCATGGCTGTCTGCCGTGAGATTGGTCACTACAAGAAGGAACACAATATGACGGTGTTGCAGGCTTCGCGCTACAACGAGATTTTGGAGAAACGTGGCGTTCAGGGTACTCTGACGGGTATGGGTGCTGAGTTTGTTGCCAAGGTTTTTGAGAGTATTCACGAAGAGAGTGTTCGTCAGCAAATTGAAATCGTCAACAAATGAGAATATTAGTCTTAGGTGCAGGTAAGATGGGTAGTTTCTTCATCGACCTGCTGAGTTTCGAACATGAAGTAGCTGTCTATGAACGGGATGCCAAGCGCATGCGCTTTACCTATAATTGTCAACGCTTCACTACCTTCGAGGAAATCAAGGAGTTCAAGCCCGAGTTGCTCATCAATGCTGTCACGCTGAAATATACCATCCCTGTGTTCGAACAGGTGATGCCATACTTGCCCAAGGATTGCATCATCAGTGATATTGCCAGTGTGAAGACAGATTTGAAGGACTTCTACGAGCAGTCAGGTCGTCGCTATGTATCTACACACCCTATGTTCGGACCGACGTTTGCTAATTTGCAGCAGCTCTCTGAAGAGAATGCTATCATCATCAGCGAGGGCGACTACATGGGACGCATCTTCTTCAAGGACCTCTATCAGAAGTTGGGCTTGAACATCTATGAGTACACCTTTGAGGAGCACGACAAGACGGTGGCTTACTCGCTGAGTATTCCCTTTGTCAGCACCTTTGTCTTCGCTGCTGTTATGAAGCATCAGGATGCTCCGGGTACTACCTTCAAGCGCCACATGCGCATTGCCAAGGGTGTGTTGAATGAAGACGACTACTTGTTGCAGGAAATCCTGTTCAACCCCTACACCCACGACCAGGTGGCTCAGATTCGTACGGAGTTGAAGGAACTTTTGGAAATCATCGACAACAAAGATGCCGACGGTATGAAGGGCTATCTCACGAAGATACGAAATAACGTGAAACGTGACATCGAAATCAAGAAATAACACGAACTGCTCAAGCCAATCGCTTGAGCAGTTCGTTTAATACCTTCCAGTACGAAGTGCATGGCTACCATCCGTGGGCGCCATCCCAATACATCTTGAAACGTATCTGACTGCCGTATTCCTCACGCAGCCATTCGTTCATCATCTCATGACGGGGTATCTGGTTTAATTCCTTGAATATCTGGAATACACGTTCTGTTGTAGGCATCGTTTTCATGATTTATTTGTTGTTATGTTAGTCTTCCTGCATTCAGCCCGAAGGGCTTCGAGCGCTTTATAATCAGCAGGATAATATTTCACGATAGGGGCGATGGTCATTCTTGCCAGCTTCCCTAATCTCTTCTCAAGAATTTTGTATTCTTCATATTGAGAGAGGATTAATTCCTTATTTTCCTCCGTCAAAGGAAGATCTTTCACCAGCCCTGATTCCCGAACCATAACCCTGCTCT
>JAEEGL013638025.1_pt1 | contig 19076 bp, 9 predicted proteins | sample 9134231 | NCBI WGS metagenome assembly JAEEGL01 (sample SAMN16246548, study PRJNA631951) | gut metagenome | biome: gut microbiome; feature: rumen; material: fiber-attached | host: Bos | place: Iran: Karaj | collected 2018-10 | reverse complement strand
CCGCAGCATGAATACCATCTGCGCCACTACGGGCATCCGTCGAAGTTCGGCTACAAGGACCTGTGCGAACTGTGGAAGGCGGAGAAGTTCGACCCGGAGGCGCTGGCGGCGAAGTATTACAAGGCGGGCGCCCGCTACCTGATGACCCAGGCGACGCACCACGATCACTTCTTCAACTACGATTCAAAGATCAACCGCATGAACAGCGTGAACGTCGGCCCGGGGAAGGATATCCTTGCCCTGTGGAAGGCGGCGGCGGACAAGTATGACATGCGCTTCGGCCTGAGCGAACACCTGGGCGCCTCCTTTTCCTGGTGGCGGGTGAACAAAGGATGCGACGCGACCGGCCCCTATGCCGGCGTACCCTACGACGGCAACGATCCGGCCTGGCAGGATTTCTATCACGCGAACCAGGAGCACGGAACGGAAAACCCGTCGGAGATCTGGCCCTGGTATACGGACAACCGGCAGTTCCGGGAATACTGGCTTCGCTGCGTCCGGGAGATGATCGACCGCTTCCAGCCGGACCTGGTCTATACGGACGGCGTGCTGCCCTTCGGCGGGCACTGGATGGGCGAGAAGGTCAAAGAGATCGATCCGGCGGACTACCGGCTGGGAATGGAGGCTGTCGCCCACCTGTACAACACCTCCATCGACAAATACGGCGAGAACCGGGCGGTATACCTCCAGAAGGACCGGCGGCCGGAAATCTTCAGCGTGGGCGTGCTGGACATTGAAAAGAGCCAGCTGCCCGGCATCATGCCGGAACCGTGGCATACGGATACCTGCATCGGCAACTGGTTCTATGACGTGCATCATCCCTACAAGAGTCCGGAACAGATCGTCGAGATGCTGGTGGACATCATTTCCAAGAACGGCGTGATGCTGCTGAATATCCTCCAGCGGCCGGACGGCACCATCGACGAGGACGCGGAGTTCATCCTGGACCGGCTGGCGGAGTGGTTCGCGGTCAACAGCGAGGCCGTGTACGGAACCCGCCCGTGGAAGGTGTTCGGCGAAGGAGAAACCCGGGTGAAGATCGAGGGATTCACAGAGGAAAAGACCGACTGGAACCTGAGCGACGTACGCTTCGTGCAGAAGGACGGTGCGGTGTATGCCTTCCTGCTGGGGGCGGAGGGCGGCGAGACGCTGACCCTGCGGAGCTTCGCGGAAGAGGATGTGAAGAGCGTGGAACTGCTGGGCTGCGGCACGCTGGAGTGGAAAAAGGACTTCGGCGTACTGGTGGCGAAGCTGCCGGCGAAGCTGCCGGCCATGTGCGCGAACACGCTGAAAATCACGGTTTGATTTACCGGCATTATCACGCAGACAAATCCCGCTGTCCGTGGGAAACGGATCATAATAAAGAACCCCGTACTCAGACGAGTACGGGGTTCTGCATGACAGGCCGCCGGATCATTTTTTTCTTTTTCCCATGATTGACAGAATCCGGATAAAGAGGTTGGCGATGTCCATATAGATATCCAGGGCGGAATCCACCGCGTTGTCCAGGGTCTTGGGGAACTGCTGGGAACGGTAGATATCGTAGCCGATATACAGGGAGAAAAGCCCTGCGGCAAGCCAGTCGGTCACATTCTGGTGCACACCGAGGATCAGGAGGACTATCTCACATACCAGCAGGCCGATGAGTACGCCGAGAAGGGCGCCGCCCAGCTTCGAGAAGAAGCCGGGGGCGATCATGACGCAGGCCATCATGCCTGTGGTGATCAGCAGCGTATAGAGGAAAGCATAGGAAACCACCTGGGAGCCAACGCCGCCGTATGCCCACACCAGGACACTGATAATGAGTCCGAAGGGGATCACCACCAGGTTGTAGCCCAGGAAGCTGACCAGCGGATTCTGTGACTTTCCGGCGATGAATGTTCCGGCCAGGACCACCACCAGGTAGCCGATCAGGCAAAGGGTGGGATTGGAGGCGAAAAACCTGGCAAAGCCATAGACGACGGACTGCGATGAACAAAGCAGGTAGTTGATCAGCAGACCCCACAGGAGCACTGCCGCGATGGTGCCGTTGTAGGCACGGTCACTGATGACCGCGTCCGGATCGACAGCGGTGTTCAGGCGGGCAAGCCGGGCCTGTTTGCCCAGCAGCAGGCCGGCAGAAGCAGCAGTCTTCACCGCTTCAGGCGCACCGGATCCACTTGTCTGAGCAAGCGGGGCACCGCAGGAAGTACAGAACTTCGCGGAGGAATTGTTTTCCGTCTGGCAGTTGGGACATTTCATTCCGGCCTGCCTCCTTTCACATCAGATCCGTTCGTAGATCTCTTTCTTCAGCTTGGCGATCAGTTCGTCCAGCGTCATGGAAACGGTCTGGTCTGTCGCGCGGTCGCGGACGGCGACGGTGCCTTCAGCGATCTCTTTTTCACCGATGATCAGCATATAGGGCACCTTGTCCTCCTGGCGGGCGTAACGGATCTTGTAGCCGATCTTTTCGTTCCGCTCATCCAGCTCGGCACGAATGTCCCTGTCCAGCAGCTTTTCGGTAATCTGCGCGGCATAGTCCATGCTCTTGTCGCTGACGGGGAGGACCTTGACCTGGACGGGAGCGACCCAGAGCGGGAACGCGCCTTTTGTCTCCTCGATCAGGTAGGCCATGAAGCGGTCGATGGATCCGAGGATCGCGCGGTGCAGAACGACCGGCGTCTTTTCAGAGCCGTCCTTATCCACATACTTCAGGTTGAATTTCGCCGGCAGGCAGAAGTCCAGCTGGCAGGTGCTCAGCGTGTATTCCGCGCCGATGGCGGGCCTGACGTTCACGTCCAGCTTGGGACCGTAGAAGGCGGCTTCGCCGATCTCTTCCGTGAAGTCGATGTTCAGCTCCTTCAGCACTTCGCGCAGGGCGGATTCCGCGCGGTTCCACATCTCATCGTCCTGGTGGTACTTGACCTTGTCCTCCGGATCGCGGAGGCTCAGTACGCAGCGGTAGTCTGTGATGTTGAAGTCACGGTAGACGTCGCGGATCAGGTTGACCACGCTGGAAACCTCGTCCTTGATCTGCTCCGGCGTCACGAAGAGGTGCGCGTCGTTCTGGCAGAAATGGCGGCCGCGCTCGATGCCCTTCAGGGTGCCGCTGGGCTCGAAGCGGAAGTCGTGCGCGATCTCACCGATGCGGATCGGCAGGTCCCGGTAGGAGTGCAGGCGGTTGGCGTAGATCATCATATGATGGGGGCAGTTCATGGGGCGCAGCACGAAACTTTCGCCTTCCACCTCCATGGCGGGGAACATGTTCTCCTTGTAATGATCCCAGTGGCCGCTGGTGCGGTACAGGTCAACCGTGCCGACGCAGGGCGTCATGACGTGCTGGTAGCCCAGGCGGAGTTCCTTGTCCCGGATATAGTTTTCCAGCTCGCGCCAGAGCGTATATCCCTTGGGCAGGAACATCGGCAGTCCCTTGCCGACGAGGTCGTCCGTCATGAACAGTCCCATATCCCGGCCGATACGGCGGTGGTCGCGGGCCTTGGCTTCCTCCACCTGCTTCTCATATTCCTTCAGCTCATCCTGGTTGCGGAAGGCAACGCCGTTGAGCCGTGTGAGCATCTTGTTTTTCTGGTCGTTCTTCCAGTAGGCGCCGGACAGGGCTGTGAGCTTGAACGCTTTCAGGGCCTTGGTATAGGTGAGGTGCGGACCGACGCACATATCGATGTATTCGCCCTGCTGGTAGAAGGTGATGACCGCGTCCTCGGCCAGGTCGGCGATGTGCTCGACCTTGTAGATTTCGCCGCGGTCCTTCATCAGCTGAACCGCTTCGTCACGGGGCAGGGGATAGACCTTGAAGGGAAGGTTTTCCTTCACGATCTTCTGCATCTCCGCTTCGATGGCGGGCAGGTCCTCGTCCGTGAGCTTCACATCGCCCAGGTCGATGTCGTAATGGAAGCCCTTCTCAGTGGCGGGACCATAGGCAAAATGGGCGTCGGGGTACAGGCGTTTGACAGCCTGGGCCATGATGTGCGCGGCAGAGTGGCGGAGAACTTCCAGCTCGTCTTCCACGGGACATTCCGCAACATGACCGTCGTTGTAGATGATCTTCATGGGGCAGCCTCCTTTTTTTGTTTCCGGGCGGAGGATATAAAAAGCATCCGCCCTGCATTCTTTTGCCGGGACGGATGCTGGTAAAGCATTCGCGGTTCCACCCTGCTTGTTCGTAAAACCACTCATTATACCGCTTTATCGGGCGGCTCCCGCTTTTCATCCGGGAATGGTATCGTATCAGGGCCTGCTGCGGGCTTGCACCTTTCCCCGCTCTCTGTGAACCGGTTTCCTGACCGCGTGTTTCCCTTCACCTGAAAAGGATAGGGGAAGTATAACCCCAGTTTGGCGGAAATGCAAGAGGAAAATGACGACGGAAAACAGAATAAGGATATAAACCATTATTACAACAGGGAATAACATCCGTGTTCCATTAACCGGAGGGATCTGCTTTGGACAAGTATCTGGCTTTTATCAGCTACCGGCATACAGGCAGGGACAGCATCGTGGCCGGCGCGCTTCGCCACGGGCTGGAAAGCTTTCATGCGGGGAAGCGGTCCGCGCTGCCCCGGGTCCGGAAAGTTTTCAGGGACACGGATGAACTGCCGACCAGTTCCGACCTGGGCACGGACATAGAAAGCGCCCTGCGGGACAGCGGATGGCTGATCGCAGTCTGTTCGGAGGACTATGTACAGTCGCGCTGGTGCCGGAGCGAGATCCGCAGCTATATCGCGCTCGGCCGGAAAGACCGGATCCTGCCGGTGCTGGTTTCCGGAACGCCGGAGACGGCTGTTCCGGATGAAATCCGGGACCTGGCGCCGGTTGCGGACCTGCGGAACCGGAAAGACCTGAAAAACGCTGCGGCGGACAGCGTAGCCCTGCTGCTGGGCCGGATGTGCGGCGAAGATCCGGAAGAACTGCTGGGCAGCCACCGGCGGTTCCGCCTGCTGCAGGCTGCGGGCATCGCGGCGGCGCTGGCAGCAGCTATCCTCGGCTTTGCCCTGTACGCGACCTGTACAGCGGATATGATTGCGGACAATAACCGGAGGATCGAGGAAGCTACCGGAGAAGCCCGGACTGCCCGGGAGAAGGCTGTTCAGGAACGGAACAAAGCACTGCTCAACCAGGCGGAATATACAGCCGTCGCCTGCCAGGGATACCTGGCGGAAGGTGATGTGGAGGCGGCTGTCCGGACGGCGCTTTCAGGCCTGCCCGAAGACCTGCACGGCGAATACCCGGTTTCGGCCGATCTGCTGGGAGTGCTTCACACTGCCTTATACATCAGGGAACCTGCATTCGGACAGGTTTCATCCACACCCCTGTCCTTTCGGGTGACCGACTGCGACCGGCTTTCTGCCCGGTCGGCATACCTGACGCTGAGCGGCGAGGATATTACAGCTCTGAACCTGTATGACGGGACGCTGTCGATGCCGGGGGCGGACCTGAGCAAACGGTTGTCCAATATGGTGAACGAGGGACGTGAGCTGGGCTATCATCATGTGATCGGCGTCAACAGGGGATCGGCCGGGTACGCCGTGTTTTATGATCCGGGAAAACCGATCCGGACCAAGGGGACAATATTCACGGTGAATGGGGAACCGCTCGAGGCGGAGCACGTTGTTCATTCAGAAAACTCCGCAAGCATGGCCATTGTTCTTGCCTGGCGCGGCGGAGAAAAACCCGTGGCGGCGGTGCTGCTGCCGGAGCAGACGGAAGCATCCGCGCTACTGCAGAACGCCGGGGAGGTCGTTTCAGCGGCTGCCATCAGCGAAAAACGCGTCGCCGCGGCGGACAGCACAGGCACATTAGCCATCTACAGCGCAGAGGACGGTTCCGTCCTGTTCAAAGCGGAGGCAGACTGCCGTTATGTCCAGTATTATTACTACAGCAACCCGCGCCTGTTCTGCATCACAACGGACGGAGGCCTGTGCTGCGTGAATGCGGAAAACGGCCGGACTGTCTGGTCAGCTGAACTCCCTTCCCCGGCAATATCATTGGATTGCTGCCGGACCGGAGGAAACATTCTTGCTGTCTGTGAAGACGGCGTGAGGTTGTGCTCCATGGGTGACGGTTCCGTGAAGGAACTGCTTCCCGGAACCGAAGGCGCGATTCTTGCCCGATGGGACAGCGAGAGCAACGGGATCCGCTTTGTGCTTGTCTATGAAGACCGGGCGGATCTGTATGAGAAAAGCTGGGGAGAGGACGGAGATCCGTCCGTCAGCATGATACTGAGCCATCCGGATATGCCGAACGGCGGTTATCTGGGTTATTCCGCGGACGGAAAATATCTGTATCTGGAACGGATGGGAGATATCGGCAAATGGGACGCTGCTACAGGAGAACTCATCTGGATCAATAAAAGCGGCTGGGGAGAAATCTCGGGAGATCTGACTCGTACCCGGACGAACGTGGCCGGTGACGCCTTCTGGCGGCAGATGTACAGCGGGAAGGGACTGGAAAAGATCGACGCGGACAGCGGAGAGACGCTGTTTTCGGTTGAGGATATGGCCGGCAGCTATTTCCCGATGCCGGAAGAATCGCCGGACCGGAAAACCGGACTGATCATAACGAACAAATACAGCCATGAACTGGTGATCCTGGATACGGAAACCGGCAGGAAACTGTGGCGGAAGGATCTGTATGAAACGGAAAGGCCGACTTCGTACAGCGCGTCGTTCACGGCGGATTCGCAGCAGGTCTGGCTCAGGCTGAGCGTGAAAAACCCGGACGGGTTCACCAGCACATGGATCCTGCGCCGGTACGCGGCAAAAGACGGTACGCTGCTGCAGGAAGACCGTTACCAGGATCCGGATGATCCGCTGAATGGCATGTTTATTGCCCTTCCGTCCGGCATTCCCGAAACGGAAAGGCATGAATGCACTTTCTGCGGTGAGGCGATAAAGGTGATGGATTTCAGTATCCGGCGAAAGACGGATGGAGCGGTCTTGCTGAACGGAAAGACAATCCTTGAAAAATCAGGTTTGGCGGGATCCTACAGAGATCTGGCAATTGCTCCTGACAGCAGCAGCATCTGCCTCTGCGGATCCGCGTCTTATCCGCCGCTGCTGATTCATCCGCTGCAAACGGACGAGCTGGTGGAAAAAGCGAAGCAGATGGTCGGAGGTGACAAACCGTGATCCGGATCGGAAAGATTGAGATCGTATATCCGTGTACGCCTGAGGCGGAAACCTGGGCGGCTGAACTGGAGAAGGAGATCCAGGCTTTCAGGGCGCCTTCACCTGTCTATAGGAAAACAGGACTTCAGCGCGTCGCAGATACCGGAGAGCCGTGGCTGGTCGTGCTCTGCTCCCCGGAAGCACGGACAGATCCGGAGATTAACCGTATTATTGACGAATACATCCGTGCCGGACAGCGGAAACAGATCCTGACGCTGCTGATGTCCGGCGAGCCGGCGGACAGCTTTCCGGACGCGCTGATCTATGAAACGCTGTCAAACGGGGAAACCGTGGAGCATGAACCCCTGGCGGCAAACATTTCTGCGCCTTCGCGGCAGGAAAGCCGGAAAAAGCTGAAGATTGAAAAACTGCGGATCCTTGCGCCGATCCTGGGCGTTTCGTTTGATGAACTGCGGAACCGCCGCCACCGGCGCCGTATGAGGATCCTGCTGGCGGCCAGCGGCGCCGTACTGCTGGGTGCTGCCGTTTTCCTGATCTACGCTGCAAACAAAGTCCGGGTGATCAGCGACCAGAACAGGGAACTCAGCTCCCAGTATGAACTGGCGGAGGAAGCCAGGCAGGAGGCGGTCGCCCAGCGGAACGCCGCCCGGGAACAGCTGGCGGAGACCGTTGCCCTGAAAATACGGGATATCCGGGCGGATAATGAACTGGTCATGCTTCTTTGCCTGGAATTCCTGCCGGAAAACGGTCTGGAGGGTGAACTTCCAGGACTCCTGAAAGGGGCGCTGGAACGGATATGCGCGAAAGGATATGTTCCGGTTACCGGCCGGAAAGCCTATGCGCGGACAAGAGACATTGAGGAGGAGAAGTCCCCGGATCTGAGAGCTGACACGGAGGAGAGCCCGGCAAAAAATGTTACCCTGACAATTCCGGGAACAGAGGACCGTTTTGCAACAGATACATTTGTCCTGAAATGCTGGTCTCCCGAATACAGGTATGCCGTTTATACCGGAGGAGGAGATCCGACACTCTATACATGGATCCGTTTCCTGGATGAGCCCGAAAAAAGTTATTTTCTTTGCGGGGAGAACGGAGACTTTGCGAACATGGCAAATATGGCCTGCTTGCCGGATGGTACGATAATAGGCAATTGCCGGAAGTTTTCCACCGGCTTAAAATACAGTTTTTCCTGTTACCGTTACGATCCGATCCGGAAAACATTCCTTCCGTTCCGCGACAGCAGCCCGGAACCGGCAGATACGGGAGATCCGCTTCCGGAAGGGTGGATCAGCCGTTACGGTGATGAGACTGATGTTGCGGGATTTTATACGCTGGATGGTATGCAGGTCGTCCTGGGTGCTGTGGCAGATGATCATAATCATATTCAGGGACTGCGTATCTATGACCGGAATACGCTCCGGACAACCGGCTTCCTGGAGGGAGCAAAAGACGAAATCATTGATATTAAAGGGACCGGACTGTGCATGATTTCGAAGGAAGAAACCTTCCTGATCTGCAGAAAGGATCCGTTTGAACCGCTGTTTGAGACTGACGCGGAATACTCAGATACAAGATATGCAAACATTCAGAAATATGTGTCCTACTCGAACGGAACCCGCATGATGATCCTTCGGGTTCCCGACGGCAATTACAGCAAAGCGGTCTATGACCTGAACACGGGCAAACTGCTCTGCATAATCTCGGCAACCGGCATGAATTTTGACATGGAACTGACCGGGGATGGCAAACTGCTGAACAGCGTCGCCGGGACGCCGACGCTGTGGGACCTGAAAACCGGTGAGTTGTTTGCGTCCGTTCCTGAATCAGACAATTCACCCGAGGCCTACGGTCCCCGGGATGAAGCATCGGGGTTGCGGACATCCGCAGCAATCAACTGCGGAACAATCTATGAATACCGTGAGCAGGCGATCCCGGTACCGGAGGGCCTGGAAGGACAGATTGCCTTGGCCCGTGACCTGCTGAACGGCCGGGAACTGACCGATGACGAGCGCAAAGAATATTTCCTGAACCGGCGCTGACCGGTTTGCGGGATGTTCCTCTCTTTTTGACACGTTTATCTATATGTGATATATTTTCGGCGTTCCCGATACAGGAACGGAGGAATGAGATGCGCAGATTTTTAGCAGCGCTTTTGCTGACAGTTATCCTGTTCTCCGCGGCGGTTTCGCAGGCGGAGGATTTTCTGCTGGGCGTGGAACCGGAACCTTCTGAGATCACCCCCAGCTACCGAAGCGATGTGGAAGAGACGGAGATCCACGACGGGTGCTACTGGTGCACGCCGATGGACCTGAACGACGAGCACGCGATCTGGGCGATGCTGACCGCGCCGATGACGGTGGCGGACGTCGACATGAACAAGCAGACGGTGGTCTATGCCGAGCCGGACGAGAAAAGCGAAGGCATCGGGATGCTCACCGGACAGAGCCAGGGCGTGCATGTGCTGGAGACGCTGGACAACGGCTGGACGAAGGTGCAGACCTATTCCACCAGCTTTCACGACAGCAAGGTGAAGAACTTCAACGCCTTTGTGACCGGCTATGTGCCGACAAAGAAGCTGAAGACCGTACAGGTGAACCAGAACTACGGCATCATCATCGACAAGCTGACCCAGCGGCTGTATTTCTATAAGGATGGCCACCTGGAAACCTCGCTGGCGGTGTCCACGGGGAAATACAATCCCAAGGCGAAGAAACAACAGCCCTATAACGAGACTCGCTCCGGCGAGTACCTGATCATCTGGACCAAGACCGGCTCCCTGAAGGATGAGGATTCCGGCATGATCTGCAGCTATGCCCTGAAATTCAACGCCGCGGACTATATCCACGAGGTGCCGCACAAGGTCAACAAGGACGGAACGTTCAACTACCGCGGGTTTGAGGAAATCCTCGGCAGCCGGGCGAGCCACGGATGCATTCGCGTACAGGCGAAGAAGAACGCCCAGGGATACAACATGAAGGTGCTGTCCGAGCTGATCAAGAAGCGCAAAGACAAGAACTGCGTGAAACTGGTGGTCTGGGAGGACTACCAGGGACGGCAGGTCAGCATTCCGGACGACGATACGCCGCTGTATTACAACCCGAAAAAAGGGACGATGTACCATTCCGTGGAGAACTGCGCCAGCGTCAAGAAATCGGTGCTGCCGCTGACGGCGTTCACCTACGGCGAGCTGGATAATGAGCCATACAGCAAACTGACGCCCTGCCCCTACTGCATGCCGACGCCCCGGAAGAGCGTGCTGGAGCAGATCAACCAGGAACACCTGGAAGCCTCGCCCGGCGAAGTGATGAGTATTTACGGCAAATAAGTATGAGATTTCTCCGCTTCGCCTTCGGCTCCGGTCGAAATGACATCTGTGCGCGAAGTTAAAAGATCCCAGATATACAGACAAAAAGGACGTTTGCGCTGAATGCAAACGTCCTTCTTTTGTTGTTGCTTTATTTGTTTTCCACGATGCGGCGGACACGGATGACGCCTTCGATCTCCTTCAGGCGTTCCACGGTGTCATGGGGCATCGGATGGCTGATGTCCAGGAGCGTGTAGGCGTAATCGCCGCGGCTCTTGTTGGCCAGGTTTTCGATGTTCAGCCCCTGGTTGCCGAAGAAATTCGTTATCTGGCTGAGCATGTTCGGGATGTTCCGGTGCAGGATGCCGACGCGGGCTTCGGTCTCGCAGAAGCCGAGGTTGATCTCCGGATAGTTTACGGAATTGTGGATGTTACCGTTGTCCAGGTAATCCTGCAGCTGGCGCACGGCCATGACCGCGCAGTTGTCTTCCGCTTCCTCCGTGGAGGCGCCCAGGTGCGGGATCACGATGGCGTTCTTCATATGGGCGCTGGCGGGGGTGGGGAAGTCCGACACATAGCACTTCACGACGCCGGATTCCAGCGCGCTGGTGAGGGCGTTCTCATCCACGAGCGTATCCCGGGCGAAATTCAGGAGGATGACGCCGTTTTTCATCTGGGCGATGGCGTCGGCGCTGATCATGCCCTTTGTGTTCGGGGTGGCAGGCACATGGATGGTGATGAAATCACTGACGGCGTAGATCTGCTCAATCTTCTCCGCGTGAATGACCGCCGGGGAGAGGTGCCAGGCGGAATTGACGGACAGATAGGGATCGAAGCCGTAGACCTTCATGCCCAGGGCGATGGCCGCGTTGGCGACCAGCACGCCGATGGCGCCCAGGCCGATGACACCCAGGGTCTTGCCCTGGAGTTCATGGCCGGCGAAAGCTTTCTTGGCCTTTTCCGTGGTCTTGGCAATGTCCTTGTCATCCGCGTTCTCCCGGACCCAGGCGATGCCGCCGGCGATGTCCCGGGAAGCGAGCAGCATGCCGCAGAGCACCAGCTCCTTGACGGAATTCGCGTTCGCGCCGGGGGTGTTGAAGACGACGATGCCTTCCTCCGCACAGCGGTCAAGCGGGATGTTGTTGACGCCGGCGCCGGCGCGGGCGATCGCCCGGAGACCTGCCGGGAAAGCCATCTCCTTCATATCGGCGGAGCGGACCAGCACGCCGGCCGCCTCGTCCATGGAATCGATCAGCGTATATCCGGAGCGGAAACCGTCCGTCCCGATCTTCGCGATATTGTTCAGACAATAGATCTTCCTGTCTTTCAGGCTCATTCTCAATCGCTTCCTTTCCCTGTATCAATTCCGGATGGTAGCACAATCGGGAAACCCGGTCAAGGAAACGACGCAAAAAGAACAGTTGACAAATACCCCCGGAGGGTATATGATCCATATACCCCATGGGGGTATTTGACGACGGAGGATCCGCAGATGAGCGAAATGAAATCCTGTCCGCACTGCAGCGAGCGTAAAAAGATCCGTACCCGGGAGGAAAAGGACGCCCTGATCCGGCGGCTGAAGCTGGCGGAGGGACAGATCCGCGGCATTCAGAAAATGCTGGAGGAGGACGCGTACTGCCCCGATATCCTGATCCAGGTATCCGCGGTGAGCGCCGCGCTGAACAGCTTCAACCGGGAGCTGCTGGCCTGCCATATCCGCAGCTGCGTTTCGGAGGATATCCGGAACGGGAAGGACGAAGCGATCGATGAATTTGTCAAAGTGCTGCAGAAGCTGATGAAATAAAGAAAGGGAAACAGATGGAACAGTATACTGTCACAGGCATGAGCTGCGCGGCGTGCCAGGCGCGGGTGGAAAAGGCCGTAGAAAAGGTGCCTGGCGTCTCCGCTGTTTCCGTAAGCCTGCTGACCAACTCCATGGGTGTGGAGGGCACCGCTTCCCGAGAGGAGATCATCCGGGCGGTGGAAGCGGCCGGCTACGGCGCAAGCCCCAAAGGCGCGCAAGCCGCGGAGGAGGACGCCCTGCGGGACCGGGAAACCCCGGCGCTGAAGCGCAGGCTCCTGCTGTCCGTCGGCTTCCTGGCGGTCCTCATGTATATCACGATGGGATACCATATGGCCAAGTGGCCGCTGCCGGCGTTCCTGGAGCACCGGCACGCGGCGCTGGCCGCGATTCAGATGGCGCTGGCGCTGACCGTGATGATCATCAACCGGAAGTTTTTCACGAACGGGTTCCGCGCCCTGGCTCACGGCGCGCCGAATATGGACACGCTGGTGGCGCTGGGATCCTCGGTGTCCTTCGGTTGGAGCCTGTATGTGTTCTGCCGCATCTGCGCGATGACAGCCGCGGGCGCGCCGGGCGGCGAAGTGATGGAGATTTACCATAACGAACTGTACTTTGAATCCGCCGCGATGATCCCTGCTCTGATCACGGTGGGCAAGATGCTGGAAGCCCGCTCGAAGGGAAAAACGACGAACGCGCTGAAGAGCCTGATGAAACTGGCGCCGCAGACGGCGGTGCTGCTGCGGGACGGAACGGAAACGGAAGTCGCCGTTGGCGAAGTGAAGGCAGGGGACATCTTTGTGGTCCGTCCGGGGGACAGCATTCCCGTGGACGGCACGGTGATCTCCGGGACCGGTGCGGTGAACGAGGCGGCGCTGACCGGCGAGTCGATCCCCGTGGACAAGGCGGAGGGCGACCGGGTCAGCGCGGCGACGATCAACCAGTCCGGCTTCCTGACCTGCCGGGCGACCCGGGTGGGCGAGGACACGACCCTCAGCCAGATCATCCGCATGGTCTCGGACGCGGCGGCGACCAAGGCACCGATCGCGCGGATCGCGGACAGGGTTTCCGGCGTGTTTGTGCCGGCGGTGATCGGGATCGCGCTGGCGGTAACGGCCGGCTGGCTGATCGCCGGCGCGGCGGCTGGCGACGCGGTGGCCCGCGGGATTTCCGTGCTGGTGATCTCCTGCCCCTGCGCGCTGGGACTGGCGACGCCGGTGGCGATCATGGTGGGGAACGGCGTCAGCGCGAAGAACGGGATCCTGTTCAAGACCGGCGAGGCACTGGAAACAGCGGGCAGGGCGCGGATCATCGCGCTGGACAAGACGGGGACGATCACCTCGGGCGAGCCGAAGGTGACCGACCTGATCCCCGCGGAAGGAACGATGGAAACAGAACTGCTGGCAAAGGCGGCCATGCTGGAGCAGGGAAGCGAACATCCGCTGGCCGGCGCGGTGCTGCGGGCCGCGGAAGAACGGCAGGTGGCATACGGCGGGATTGCGGATTTCAGGGCGCTGCCCGGGAACGGCCTGGAAGGCACCGGCGGCGGGAAACGCCTGCGTGGCGGCAGCGGCAGCTTTATCGGTGAACACGTCCCCGTGGCGGAGACTTTGCGGCAGGCGGCGGATCGCCTGGCCGGCGAAGGGAAGACGCCGCTGTTCTTTGAGGAGGAGGGCCGGCTGCTCGGCGTAATCGCCGTGGCGGATACGATCCGGCAGGACTCCGCGGAAGGCGTCCGGCAGCTGAAGGGCCAGGGCCTGCGGGTGATTATGCTGACCGGCGACAATGAAAAAACGGCGAAGGCCATCGCCGCGCAGGCCGGCATTGACGAGTGGATCGCCGGCGTGCTGCCGGAGGAAAAGGAAAAGGTGATCCGCAGGCTCCAGACATACGGAAAGACCGCGATGGTTGGCGACGGGATCAACGACGCGCCGGCACTGACCCGGGCGGACACCGGCATCGCCATCGGCGCGGGGACAGACGTGGCGGTGGACAGCGCGGACATCGTGCTGATGAATTCCGGCCTGGCCGACGTGGCCGCGGCCATCCGGCTGAGCCGGGGCACGCTGAGGAACATCCACGAAAACCTGTTCTGGGCGTTCTTCTATAACATCGTCTGCATCCCGCTGGCGGCGGGGCTGTTCGGCCTGAAGATGAGCCCGATGATCGGCGCGGCCGCGATGAGCCTGTCCAGCTTCACCGTGTGCATGAACGCCCTGCGGCTGAATCTTTTCCGACTCAGGGACGCGTCAAAGGATAAACCGCTGAAGGCGGCGAATATACCCCATACCATTACCGGAGAGATCCGCGGGGAACTGGAGAAAGAGAGGAACAGTACCATGACAAAGACGGTAAAGATCAAAGGCATGATGTGCGGACACTGCGAGGCGACCGTGAAAAAGGCGCTGGAAGCCCTGCCCTTTGTGGAAGAGGCGGCTGTGAGCCACGACGCCGGCACCGCCGTGCTGACCCTGAACGGGGAGATGGACGAAGCCGCGGTAAAGGCGGCGGTGGAAGCGAAGGATTTCACCTTTGAAGGGATCGAATAAAGCATGGGCACGTTTCATGTCGAACTGAAGAAAACAGTCGACGACAGCTATGAGATCGAGGTCGGGCGCTCCCTGGCGGACAGGCTGGCCAGGGACCTGGAACGCGGGCTGGCCGGCCAGGCCCGGCACTTTGCCCTGATCACGGACAGCAACGTGGAGCATCTCTATGCCGAACAGATCCGCGACCGGCTTCGGACGGCGGGGTTTGAGGGGGAGATCTTTGCCTTTCCCGCGGGAGAAAAGAACAAGACCCGGGAGACGAAGGCGGAGATCGAGGACCGGATGCTGGAAGCCGGATACCGCCGGGACTGCTTTGTGCTGGCGGTGGGCGGCGGCGTGGTGTCGGACCTGGCCGGGTTCCTGGCGGGGACCTACGGGCGCGGGGTGCCGTTCATCAACTACGCGACGACGCTGCTGGCCGCGGCGGACGCTTCCGTGGGCGGGAAGACAGCGGTGGACACGCCGCTGGCGACCAACCTGATCGGCCTGTTCAACCAGCCGAAGAAGGTCTATATCGACATCGACTGCTGGAGCACCCTGCCCGCGCGCGAGATCTCCAGCGGGCTCGCGGAGACGATCAAGCACGCGTGCCTGGCGGACGCGGAGTTCTTCGCGTACCTGGAAGAAGAGATGGGGAATATCCTGAACGGCGCGGACAGGCCGTGCGAGCACATGGCGCGGCGGAACTGCGAGATCAAGTACCAGGTGGTCATGAAGGACGAGCGGGAAACCGGCCTGCGGGAGGTGCTGAACCTCGGCCACACGGTGGGCCGGGCGATCGAGACGCTCAGCGGCTACCGGCTGCTGCACGGCGAGGCGGTGTCCATCGGCCTGAACGCGGCGTATGCGCTGTCCGTCTATATGGGTCACGCGACGGAAGAGGAAGCCGCGCGCGTACGGCGCCTGCTGAAGCAGGCCGGGCTGCCGGTTGGCATTCCTGCCTATATTGACCGGGAAGCGCTGGTCCGGAAGCTCTATACGGACAAGAAGGTGCGGAACGGCCGGCTCCGTTTTGTGGTCCCGAAGGGGATCGGGGCGGTCGTTGAATTCCGGCCGGGCGTTTTCGCGGAGGAAGTCAGCGAAGAGACCGCCCGGATGATCATCCTGGGGATGGACGCGCAGGCGTAACCAGCAACAGCATAAAAACAGCGCGCACGGCCGAAAACCGTGCGCGCTGGCTGTTTCTGTCACCAGATTTCCTCATCCGGCCCGTGTTCGCTCAGGGTGATCGCAACGGGAGAACTGGCGCTGTAAAGATACAGGTATCTTCCGTCACTGAGGGGATAACACACGGATGTGCCGGGTTCGGAGGTGTCCTGGCCGGCGCCGATTACATCTTCGATCCATTCTGTCAGGGCGGACCAGCGCTTCTGCCAGTCGTCATCCTCCGGGCCGGGATCTTCATCCTCCGCCCATGTTTCCGGCTTCCTGTCTTCCTGATCACCTGTGAAATAACCCCAGTCCGGATCATCCGGATTGTCCGGATCAAGGATCCCGTCATAGCCGCAGTATTCAATGTCAAGCTCGTAGGCGAACTGGAAGGAAATGTAGATGATCGGCTCATCCAGTGAGTCGCCGGAGGTGATGACCTCGATCATATTGTTCCATTCCGGATCCTGGAAGGTGAATGCGCCGTTCCATTCCGGGTTGCAGTTCCAGCCGTTGCGGATCAGGTCCCGCGGCGTGCTTTTTCCGACGGTATAGTCCACACCTTCAATCCGGACGGTCATCATCCGGAGTTCCTCTTCCGTGAGCGTGTCCACCGGCCGGGGCTCCAGGGCGATCTGGTACATGCCGTCGTCCGCCACGGCGAGGGTCTGCAGGATGGCTTCGCCTTCCTCGTTCGTGTCCACAGTGTAAGTAAAAAGCCGGATCTCCCCGAGCCTGTTTCCCTGCGCATCCGTGTAGGTGCAGGTCAGCACGTCTTCCGGCATGTTCCAGACGCTCTCCTTCCGGATGACCATGCCGTACTCCGCGAGTGCCCGAAGGCTGTCTTCTTCTTCCGAAGTCAGTTTCTTTGCTTCGGGTCCACAGTCGGCGTCCTGATATACGGCTGAGACGGATGCGCTGCTGAAGTCTCCGTCCGGCAGGCCAAAGAACTCACGGACAGTGACTCCATGGAATCCCCGGGGAGAAACGCCTTCCGCCGCGTAACCGATGCTGTCGGCGGTGAAAATCTCGTTCGACGACAGCGTGCGCCACATGAACAGATACAGCCGCTGCGCGTCCGGGCTCGGATTCTCGTATACATAGCTGCCGGACATGCCCAGCAGTACGGATTCTTCTTCTCCGTTTTCATTTTTCCGGAGGGCCCAGACCCCTTCCTGGCCTATGTCAACACCGGTCTTCCGGGGCTTTCCTTCAGACTGCGGGATCGCGGAAATCATGTCTGGCACAACATTGCAGAACCAGGCGCTGTTCATCAGGGTGCCGTCCGCCTCGGTATCGACGAGGTTTCCATGTAATTTCATCCCCCGGCGGGTCCGCAGCATTTCCCGGACATCCTCATCCCGGGCGGGCCAGGGCACGTCCGACCTTCCCGCCAGCCAGAGGGCTCCGGATGTGTCGACGCAGCCGACGGCGACCCATCCCGTGCTGGGGTTGGGACGGTAGACCCCGTAAAGGATAACGTCGTCAAAATCCTCCGGCTGCGGTTCCGGCGTGGGTTCGGGGGTTGCTTCAGGCTGAACGGCGCTGATCCCGCGGCTGACGTTGACTTTTTTGTTAACGATTCCGCCGTTTTCATCCTCCACAGAATACTTCACGGTGAAGATGATCTTTTCCGCCTCCAGGTCTTTCTCCGTGACCGTCCATGATCCGAACCAGTAAGCGTACGTTCCGCTTTTCAGGACCGGCGCGCCGAATTCTTTGACCTGTTTTCCTTTCGGATCCGTCAGCGTCACGGGGCTTGTGAAATCTTTTCCCGAGGTATTGGCCGCAGAGAAATAGACCTGGACTGTGTCCCCGGCCTTTACTTCCCTCGCGGAAAGGACCAGCTGGAGCGTCAGGTCGCGTTTCGCCGGTTCTTCCGCCCCGGCGGAGCAGGCCCATACGAGCGCAAGGGCCAGTATGGCAGAGAAGATCAACAATCCTTTTTTCATCTTTTTCATGCCCTCCTCTGAAAGGGTAGACGCGTTTTGAGGAATAAAGTTCCGCTGCTGTTTGTTTTTTTTGCTGCAGTTATTATAAACAGGATCCTTGTTCCCCGTCAATGCGGGGGGAAGGCCCTTGTCCGTGAAAGCACGGTATGGTATGCTTAACGGGACATCAATGTTCCGAACGGAATAGGGCAGACGGAGGGAAAAAGATGATCCGGTTCAGTGAGATCACCTACAGGCGCCCGGACATGGAAGCGCTGAAGACGGCGGTTGAGGCGGCGACCCGGAAAGTGAACGCGGCGAAAAGCTGCGCGGAGGTGCGGGAAGCCTATTTCGCGGTGCAGGAAAAGGAATTGGAAGCCGATACGATGTGGGTCGTCTGCCATGTGCGCAATACGATCGACACGACGGACGCGTTTTACGACAGCGAGATGAAATGGCTGCGGGAAGCCGACGCGCAGCTGATTCCCGTGTTCAAGTCCTGGAAGGAAGCGCTGGCCGGGTCCGCGTTCCGCGGGGAACTGGAGGCGGAATTCGGGAAGCAGCTGTTCCGGAAGATCGACGCAGCGCTGACGACCAGCGACGAGAAGATCATTCCCGAGACGATCCGCGACGGGGAACTGCGCCAGGCATACCAGAAAGCGACGGCGGTCGCGGAAACGGAATTCCGCGGGGAAAAGTGCAATTTCTACGGCCTGCTCAAGCATATGCAGAGCACGGACCGGACGGAACGGAAGGAGGCGTTCGAAGCCTGGGCGGGACTGTATGAGCGGATCAGCGGCACGCTGGAAGGGCAGTATGCAGAGATGGTCAGCCTTCGCACCGGAATGGCGAAGAAGATGGGCTTCAGGACCTACACCGATATGGCCTATATTACCCGCAACCGCTTTGACTATACGCAGGAGGACGCGGCGCGGTTCCGCGCCCAGGTGCGGGAAACGATCACCCCGGCGGTGGCGGAGATCCGGGAAGCCCAGCGGAAGCGGCTGGGGGTTGACAGGCTCCGCTATTACGATGAGGGGCTGAAGTTCCCGGACGGGAACGCCGTGCCGATCGGTACGGCTGGGGAGCTGACGGAGAAAGCCCGGAGGATGTACCGGGAGATGAGCCCGGAAACCGGCGAGTTCTTTGACTTTATGACCGAGTATCAGCTGTTTGACCTGGAAACGAGGCCGGGGAAGCGCATGGGCGGATACATGACCT
>JAEEGL012195551.1_pt1 | contig 19076 bp, 7 predicted proteins | sample 9134231 | NCBI WGS metagenome assembly JAEEGL01 (sample SAMN16246548, study PRJNA631951) | gut metagenome | biome: gut microbiome; feature: rumen; material: fiber-attached | host: Bos | place: Iran: Karaj | collected 2018-10 | reverse complement strand
TCGCTTCCGCGCAGGGACGACGGAACGGCGGATGAGAGCCAGATCGCGCAGCTGTTCAACAACTACAACGGCACATCGGATCACTCCTTCGGCTCTGCGAAAATAACCTATATGAAGAGCGTTTATAAGCAGAGCAAGTGGGACTACGACAAGAACAACACTTACACTATCGAAACGCCTATAACGCCGCAGCGCGCGAACGTGAGCGATTCGAGATGGACGATGCCGGAGGTTCCGCAGAACATCCAGTGGATAAGCTTCGGACTTCCCAAGGAGGATCTCCTCCTTGTAAACGGAAAGGCATACCCAGGAAATGCAAAGATTTACCTCACCGCCGAGGATATGGTCGGCGGACTCAACATCGAGTATTACCATCAGGACTATCAGCACTACGTCAACACGATGGATCTTGCCGTATCCTGGATCGCTCTGTACTTCGACGGTACCGGCGACGGCAAGCTGAGCGGCGAGTATGACTCCGCCTCCGGCACCTTCGTGCTCGACAGGTACACCAACGACAAATTCATCCGCTTCATAAACGACGGCGACGCGATAAATGAGCTTGAGCTCCAGCCCGTCGATCTCGGCGGAGGCAAATTCGGCCAGTATTATGTAATGATCGCATACAATATGACGCCGCGCTGCCTTGAGCCGATAGAGGGTGAGGAGGATAACAAAGCGCAGATAATGCCCGCCATAACGACGGCGGTCGATCCCAAGTCGCCCACTTATTCAAGTCTCGCTCCTGCCGAGAAGTCTTATTCCTACGTGGCAAGCGGCCGCTTCAAGGACGATAAGTACACGGCGGATAACCACGAGATGTTCACAGCAAAGGCTCAGATGAAGCAGGTCATCAGCATACCGCTCGGCGGCGACAAAAATCCGCCGAAGCTCAATGCGGCCGGCACAGGCTACGACTGGAGCCCGAACTGGTTCGAGAACCAGATGTTCGGCTATGATTACCCCGACGTCGTAAAGGTCAACAACCTCTCCGGCAAGGGAGTTTTCTCCGTTCCCAAGACGGGATGGGAGTATAAGAAGAGCAGCAGCGGCTATCGCTACGAGTTCAGCAGCGAGGCGGCCAAGAAGCAGGCAAACGGCTTCCTTGCCTCCCTCCTCGGGACCCGTACGGTGGTCATAGTAAGCCAGGTGCAGAAGGCTGAAACGGCAACTATACTTGCCGCTTCCGACAGGACTCAATACGCCGTCGTTCCCGACAGCGTTACCGTCGGAAAATTCAGCACTACTCCCGACGCGAGCTACCTCAAGTCCAAGGAGGACAACAGCGACTCCAAGGACAGCAAGAGCACGATGAACAGCGGCGGCGAGAAGAGCAAGACCGGTCAGAAGAGCGAGCTCTCAGAGTTCGATATGGGCTTTAACACCAACCTCGGCTCGAACGAGATAAGCGTTACCGACTACGTTACCATCATAGTGAACGAGAATGAAGTCGGCTTTGCCATCAGTCTCCCGCTCGTGGCTTATGAGAAGGAGAACGGAGGTAACGGTGAAAAGAAGGGCTTCACACAGGCAAACAAGGAAGCCTGGACTCAGTTTGCGGACTTCTTCAGCTCAAATCTCGGCGACAGCAGCCTCCAGGATGCAATCGATGCAAAGAATGCAAATAGCGCCGACAAGTTCACCTCGTCCAAGAAATTCTCCGTAAAGCTCTCCGCTTGCGCGGCGTTTATCTGGCAGTACAACCCGCTGGATAACGGCTACTACTTCTCCTGCTGGGAGATAGGTATCGCGGGCGAGCTCGAATTCAGAGCTCAGGCTCGTCTTACCGTATTCCCACCCGTTTACTTCTACCTTGATATCAAGTTCAGCCTTGAGATAAAGACCGGACTCGGTGTTATACGCGACGCGAAGGACGGCACTCCGAAGATCGACGCGAGGACTGCTGATCACGCGGACGACGCCGTCAGCATCGCGTACTACACTCCGGAATACGACGGACCGCTGTTCTGCGATCAGGAATATACCTTCGAGACGAACAAAAAGGCATTCAATATCCGTTTCGACGGAAAGATATACGTCCAGATCCAGACAAAGAGCGGCGGCAATTGGGTCGACGCAGATGAGGATTCCGGCTATGTTGCAGGCGTCCTCTCATCCGACGGAAAGTCTGAGACCATGGTCGTCTTCAAGCAGCAGGACGGAATGGAGCTCAGCGAGACCGTCAGAGTTGTGATAACCGCGCTTAATCCGGGACACAGCTACTTCAAAGATGACGAAGAGATGACCGACGATGAGAGCGGTTATTATCTCACCAAGATCATATACCTCGCGGAAATAACCGGTATCTACGATTTCGTACACTGGAACGGAATCCATATCGCCCCGAAGCTCGATTTCGAGATAGGCGCGGGCATCGGAGTCGACCTCCTCAAGCTTGAGCTTTTCGTGCATCCGAGCATAGGCGCGGAATTCGTGCTCTGCGAGTATAACGACAAATATGATCCGAGTCTGCCCAAGTCAGAGACGGTATCCGGCAACTTCATGTATTACCCCGCCCATGTTGCGTCCTTCCAGGCGAGCATAGGACTCTCCGTCAGAGTCGTAGTCGTTCTCTTCACCTGGGAGCTCGAGTTCGTTTCCTACAATATCGAGTACAACGGAGACGACTGGGAATTCCACTGGAGCTTCCTGAACGGCATGGTTGAGGATGCTGACGATACCGACGCCGGCGTAACGGTACGCCCGCCGCAGGACAAAACAGCCGTCCAGACAGTATTCAGCCCTGAGGATAACCTTGCCTCCGAGCTCGCGACTCAGGCGTATAAGCCGGCAGATCCCACAGTACCCTTCCAGTATTCGGGCTACGGTCACTCAATGGATGCGGCCAACCTTACCGAGAACGTGGTTCCCGGCTCCCAGTATAAGGTCCTTCGCGCAGGCGAGAGAAGCTTCATCGCATACACGCTCTCCCGCAGCGCCTCCGCAGCCGAGGATTCCACGATGCTCGTCCTCTCAGAGCTCGGATATATAAAGGGCGAAAACGGAACGAGCGCCTACGGTCTCGTGAATCCCGCCGATCCGGAGAGCGCAACGCCGTATATCGTTCTTGATAACGACCTCACCGGCGACCTCGATATCGACCTTACCGCAGAAAAGAGCGCTGATGGATATATTATCCACGCGGTTTGGACCAGCTATGCTGCTCCGACGACAGTCGGCACAGAGCCGGAAAAGCCGACGATAGAGAAATACTCCGCAGAAAATGTTGAGATAAGCGCGGATAACTACAAGACTATCGCGGCTCCCGAGGCTCCCGCCGAGGTGACCGAGCCTGCAGAGACCGATTACTATTCCGTTTCCGAGACTGAGCCCGATCCGGCGGACGGCTGGACCGAGGCTGACGGAAAGTGGTATAAGCCGGCCGCAGCCTATGAGACCTATGACGCGGCAAAGACGGCGTTTGACGCCGCCAGAGGCGATTATGAGACCTATATCGTAAACAAGGGAGTTTACGAAGGCGAAAAGGCAAAATACGACGCGTGGCACGACTATTACGAGGGTCTTGACAGCTACAACGCATGGATGCAGAACAGAGTCAAGACTGCGGCGGCAAACACCGTCGTAAAGACGGCCGACTGGAGCTTCACAGCTACTGCGACCGCCGACGGCGACAGCACAATTTACACCTACGACGGCGATGCGGCCTTCTCCGCTCCCGCAACGGTCTCCTCAAACGACGACTTCAACTTCGTATATATGCCGTCCGCCGCGGAGGACGGGAAGGCGATACTCTTCGCCTCCGCCTCTGAGACCGACGACGGAACCGCGATCGGGACATACTCCGATTATCAGGCGTCGAAGAATCTGCCGACTGAGGTTCAGAACTACCTCAAGGCGACCCGCAGATCTCTCATAGATACTATGGGAACGAGATCCGCAATCAATCTCGCTCTTTGGAACGGCTCCTCCTGGGCTATATCCTCCGTTGAAGTCCCCGCGGGACAGACCGTTACCAACATGCGCCTTGCGGTTATCGACGGCGAGTATTATGCCGTTTACACGACAGAGCAGACCGAGTACGTGAAGAGCGGAGCGGATTACACCGATATGGTGACCGTTTACCGACTCGTTCTCCGCAAGGCGACCGTATCTGGCGATACAGTCACGTGGGGTCCGGCGTACCTCCTCCGCGAAAACCGCGACTTTGATCAGGGCGAGGGAGGAACAGACGGACTTTACGGAGCCGGAAGCCTCAAGACCGAGTACGACGGCCCGTATCTCGCAAATCTCAGGTTCCTTACCGCCAACATTGACGACACCGTACTCACAGGTGCGGAGGAAGAGACCTTCGAGACTCAGGATGTTACCGAGCAGACCATCCTCACCTTTGAGATGAACGGCTCCACCTACGTTATCGCTGAAAGCTCGCTCAAAAAGATAACGAACGAGGGCAAGGGCACCATCTATCCCTTCTTTGTGCCTCCCGTACATGAAAACGCGGACGGCACCACGGCTGTGGAAGCATCCTCCGGAAAGCTTCAGGTGAATATAAACGCCGACGCTAACGGAGATATCTACGCGGTATACGTAGGAGCCGCAGGCGGCACCACGGGCAACGCACTCTATCTCTCCACCTACGACGCAGAAGTCAACAAGTGGGGCGACGGCGTAATGCTCGCCATGCACGATATGAACACCTACGAAGCCTCCGTGCGCGAGGGCTGGGATCAGGATACCACGGAAGCGGCGTTCCTCTACAGGGGCGAGAACTTCAAGACCGCTGCCGGAAAGGCTGTCCTTGAGGAGCTTTACGGTGAGGAGGCAGTCGCCGCTCTCGCCGGAGTGAGCAGCGACGATCTCGGCGACGGCAAGGCCTTTACATTCTCCTCTATCCAGACCGTTCAGGGAGCAAACGGCGAGCTTCTTGCCGTTACCATGGGCTCCCTTCAGGAGATGACCTATGCAGAGGTGGATACCGGCTCCGGAAAGACGAAGGTACTCTGCCCCGTACACGATGACAGCGGACTTGTTATAACGACTGTCGGCACATATGTAGTGAGCTTCGGTCAGGGCAGCGCCGATCTCGGAAAGGGCAGCCTCGGCTTTGCCCAGAAGGATTTCAGCGCAGATTCCGTTCTCTTCGTAAACGTCGAGGCCGAGAACGTCGGCGTAACGGCATTCCGCGGCAGCGAGCACCAGCCGATAACCGCAACGCTTACCGCATCCGGTCAGAAGCTTGCCGAGTGGGAGATACATGAGAACGTCCTCTCCGGTCAGAAGGTCAAGCTCTCCGGATATACCGAGCCGCTTGAGAACAGGCTCAACGACGGTGACGTTTTCGAGCTCACTCTCACGGAGGATTCGACTTACACCGGCGGCGCACAGACTGTCACTATCCCGGTATTTACCGTTGAGGAGAAGCCGGACCTCAGCGTAGCGGAACTCACCATATTCCCGAGAAGCATATCGCAGGACGGAAAGACCACCACCCTTGACGTGAGCTTCATCGCAGGGAACAACGGCTCCGCCGACGCAAAGAACGTTTACGCTCAGTTCTCTTACGTATCCGGCTACGACGCCGACGGCAATCCCGTCTACTCGCCCATAGATCTCAGAACGAGCGACCTCACTGTCGGACCCGAGACCCTCCTTGCCGAACTGATCACGCAGGATGTAAATACCGACCTCATGAACGGCAAGCTCGACCTGAGGAGCGAGGATCATCTCGGCAACGTAACCTCCAATATCGCACAGGGCTACGGAAAACGCATAACCGGAACGATAGACGTTCCTTCATCGGTATTTGCAGCCGATGAGTCTAAGAACGCAACGATACGCGTCGAGCTGTTCAGCGACGCGAGCACTCTGACCACGATGGATGCGGGCGTCGCCACAGCCAGACACGGCGAATACTGCACAGCGAACAACTCCGCAACCGAAAAGATCGAGGCGCTCACGAGCTTCACCTCCGCGAGATACGTCGTTATCCCGCTCGGAACAACGACAAAGGTGCCGCTTTCGGCAGTAAGCTCCCGCGGCACAAAGCCGACACTCACCGTCGAGGAGATCGAGAACGAGGACGGCATGAACATCGGTATACTGAATTTCAAGCAGAGCTCCACCTCCGACGGACAGGTTGCCGGAGTCGTATCCATCACCCCGACCGCTACCGGAACCGGAGTCATACACGTAACTGATACCGATACCAACACCACCTGCTCCATCGCCTTTGAGGTGACCGAGGCAGAGGACGGAATCGATATTTATAAGGATAACGACAGCTTCACGTTCTACAACGACGACGGCACGAAGTTCGATGAGAACGGAGTCGCTGCCGAACAGAGCTGGACCTTCCCCGGCTCCGCCACGTGGGGCACAACGGAAGAGACAAAGGAGACTCCGCTCAGAAGCAACCTTTCCATCGGCGAGAAGAACGCTTACTTCACCTTCGATTCCGTCGCCGAGGCTATCGACCTCTACTTCGAGGGCAAGGTCGCAGTGACGAGCACAAACCCGGGCTTCGCCGCTGCCAACCCTGGACTTATAGCTTCTAACGGTACTGTGACTGTATCCAACGCTACCGGCGGCAGCGCCCCAACTCATATAGAGCTCGGAGCCAATCCGGATAACACGACGTTTACGGTGACCGTAAAGATCCTGAGCGAAACCGCAACTTTCGACAGACTTGAGGAAAGCTACGCGGGCGGAATCGTCCCGATACCGAGCTACGACGGAACGAGTCCGTACTTCATATGGTCGAGAAGCTTCCCGGATACCGGCTCTGTCAGAACGGGAGACGGCATACCGCTCAAGGTCTATGCCGTTGATAACAACGGAATTGCAAGCATAACAGTCAACGGAACGCAGATAAGCGATCCCTCGATAGACGGAGACGCAGTTACCTCTCTCGATCCCGACGAGCTTCTCTGGGTCTACGATTTCGGAGAGATAGATGCAAACGGGACCTACGTTATCTCCGCATTTGATATATCCGGCAACGAGATAAGCACGACGCTTCTCGTCGACTGGTTTATGGACAGCCCGACGGGCGATACGAACACAGTGCCGGTGCCGGAGTACACCGCAGCTGCTTATAAGGGCGACGAGCCTCTCGGAAGCGGCATTGTGAGCGATACCGAGGGTCTTGCCTTCAGGTTTATCGAGTCGAGCGGCAACACGAAGCCGAATGGCAACACGCACGAGGTCTACTACTTCGACGGAACGACCTTCCTTCCCGCGACAGCCGACGAGAGCGGCGCCTTCCCGATAAGCTCTAACGGAGTCTATTGGACGAGAACGATAAACGAGGACGGCACGTGGTCTGCAGAGGCGATAGACGTAACTCAGATAGATAAATCGCTACCGCAGGCAACGCTTACCTACCGTGATTCCGACAGCTCGCTTATATGGAGCGCAGGCAAGGAGACGAAGCTCAGCGCAAAGATAACCGAGGTAACGATAAACGGCTATAAGGTCAACACAGATAGCGGCTGGAGCCTCTACGGAGCCCTTCCGGTTGAGCTGAACGGCACATACACTCTCGTCTGCAAGGACGAGGCAGAGCCCGCAAACGAGGCGACGGCTGTCGCAGAGGTGACCGGCATTAAGGTCAGCGTAGACGACTGCGCGTTTGAGTCCGATTACGCATGGAATCAGGCCCTGACTAACGGCACGATATCCGCCGACCTGACAGGTCTCAGAGGCGGAGCCTATGTCGAGAGCATATCCGATCCTGCAAACAACGTTTATAAGGCTCAGTACAGAATGGCTCTTGTTAAGGGCGAATACGATCCCGCAGCCGCGGATGAGCTTGAATGGACAGCTGTCGAGCCGGGCGCAGCCAATACCTGGACAGGTCTCGTTCCCGGCGTGTACACTGTTGTAATAGCAGACGCATCAGATGAGCAGAATTACGCTACAGTGTCGCTGATGATCGAGGGTATACTCCTTACCGCAAGTTCTTTGCATAAGGATGCCTCCGGAGCGTTCAATGAGGACGGAGAGATCAAGGTTTCTTCTTCCAAGGGTTATACCGGACACGTTGAATATGCCGTTGTCACCGCGCCGGAGGAATATCAGAACGGCGAGGAAATGGATATTGCAACATTCAACGCACAGAGCGGAATTGAATGGATGCCTTCGGAAAGCAATACCGGCGAACAGGAATGCAATTTCACAGGACTTGTTCCTGGAAAATACTACATTGCAGCGCGCTGCGGTTTTGCAGATGAAGCGGATTATGAGGAGCTTCAGGCTCTCGGCGAAGCAATAATAGCCGCAGAGATAGCTATCGACAACGCAGCTGAGGAAGACGTCGAAGCGAGGACAGCGGAGTATGAAAATGCTAAGAGCGCGTACTATGAGAAGGCAAAGGCAACAGCCGCAAAGACTTCCGCAGTTTACGAGGCACATCCGGATTACTGGGAGTGCGCCTGTATAATCAACGATTTTGTAACATATAACCCGCCCGCGCCGTTATTCGGAGGCGAGAGCGCGATAGTGAGCATAGAGGAGGATGAGAAGGGCAGACAGGTCGTCACTCTCAATCCCGACGCAGAGCTCACGGAAGAGGATAAGGATACGATCCGCGGTCTCGATCAGGCCGGCGACATCAAGATAGTATCCGGAGGCCTCACGGTGCTTGTAAAGGAGGGCGCGATACCCGCAGACTTCGATCCGAGCCGTCTCATAGCCGACGTAAGCGAGGCAAAGGAGGGCATGGTCGTCAAGTATAAGGACCTTGATGGCAACGACGGAACAGACGCTTTCGGCATCGTCAACGACGGCAGCGCAGCATATATCGTTCTCGTTCCCGGCGACTACAGAGTTGATGAGGCGACTGCGGAATTCGACGATATCGAGGGACTCTGGGGCGAAGACGATATCGTGTTTACCGCGATGCGCAAGGTGTTTAACGGAACCGGAAACGGAAAGTTCTCGCCGCAGAAGACAATGACTCGCGCTATGTTCGTCACCGTCCTCTGGAGAATGGCGGGAAGTCCCGAGCCGGCGAGCGAAGCAGGCTTTGAGGATCTCAAGTCCGAATGGTATAAGAAGGCCGTAAGCTGGGCGCAGGAGACGGGCATCGTCACCGGATACTCCAACACAGAGTTCAGGCCCGATAAGGATATCACCCGCGAGCAGATGTGCGTGATTCTCACGAGATTTATGGATTGGCTCGGCTGGCCTCTTGCCCTCACAAAGGAAGCGAAGGAATTCACTGACGCCGACGAGATCGGCAAGTGGGCTAAGGACGCGGTTGACGCCTGCACTCAGATGGGCCTCATAAACGGAATCAAGGATAAATTCGCACCAAAGAGCGGCGCAACCCGCATGCAGGTCTCCGCAATCCTCGCGCGCTTCATACGCGAGCTGATAGCTCAGTACTGCTGAAACGATCAAAACACTCGGGCCGCAAGTCGGCCCGAGTGCTGTAAGGAGTGACTGATATGAAAAGAGCGCTTGCCGCGTTTATTATAACCGCTCTTATCTTAAGCCTTTCGCCTTGTGTCCTTGCGTCGGAGGCGGCGGATGATTTCGACGGCTACATAGTCCGCATGGCCTCGCCTCTTAAGGAGGACGAGGCGGAGAAGTCGGGCTGTGAAGCCTTGGGCGGCGCTCTGTACTACGCGCCCGACCGGGAGTCGGTCGCAGCGATAAGGGCTTTCGGCGAGGTGTTAAGCTGCGAGAAGAATTTCAGCCTTCAAACTCAGGATGACCTCGGGGATTACGAGCCGGCGGAGTGGAATCTCCGTTCCGTGGGAGCTTCCGCCGCCTGGACTCACGTTAACGGGGAGGGAGAGAGAGACAGGACCGGCTCCGGCGTCACGATCGCCATCGTGGATTCGGGAGTTATGGCGGACCACCCCGATCTCGTGAACGCTAACGTACTCGATTATATCTGCCTCTCCGGAGAGCCGGACGGGATAGACAATTACCACGGCACGTTCGTCGCAGGGCTGATAGCCGCCGAGGTGAACAACGCCATAGGTATCGACGGAATAGTGCCGGACGTGAACATCCTTCCTATCTGCATAACCTCAAACGGCGGCAAGACAGATATGAAAACGGCCGCGCAGGGGATAAACACGGCGGTTGAGAACGGAGCAGACGTAATAGTCTTCTCAATCGGCGGCACAAACGACAATTCCCTGCTCAGCGAGGCCTGCGAGGCTGCGGTTGAGAGCGGAGTCATTTTCGTTACCTGCGCCGGGAACTATTCATCCGGCAGAGTGAAGAGCGAGCATTCGTATATGTACCCTGCAGCCTATGACTGCACTGTCACGGTCTCGGCCGTCAAGGAGGAAAACGGAGAGCCGGTGTTCGACGGAGAGTACTCATATTTTAATGATGCGGTCACCGTCGCAGCACCGGGGACGGACATCGTATCGCTGTTTCTCGACGGCGGAACTGCAACGAAGACAGGGACTTCCTTCGCTGCACCGGTAGTCGCCGCGATGGCGGCGATGGCGAAATGCGCGGATAAGGATATTACGACGGAGGCGTTTGTCGAGCTTCTCAAGGAGAGCAGCACAGATCTCGGTGAGCCCGGCTTCGACGTATATTACGGAAACGGCTACGTCAATATACCCGCCTTCCTCGACGCGCTTGATGAATATACCGCCTCAGCCGTCCCCGACGATCCCGTCGACCCGGAACCGCCCGACGATCCCATCGACCCGGAACCGCCCGACGATCCCATCGACCCGGAACCGCCCGACGATCCCGTCGACCCTGAACCGCCTGACGATCCCGTCGACCCGGGACTGCCCGACGATCCCGTCGACCCGGGACTGCCCGACGATCCCGTAAACCCTGAACCGACGGACGATCCTGCAGACCCTGAGCCGTCGGAAGAGCCCGAGCCGAAACCCGAAACTTCTCCATATCCGGACGTATCGGTAGATTCATGGAGCTATCCCGGCATAAAATACGTTACGGAAAAAGGCATAATGACAGGCATAAAGGGGCTTTTTGAGCCTGATACTCAAACGAGCCGCGCCATGATAGTAACGATGCTCTGGAGAATGGAGGGTATGCCCGCAGCCGAGTATCTTCTCACGTTTACCGACGTGGATGAGGGAAGCTGGTATACCGAGGCAGTGCGCTGGGCGGCGTCAGAGGGTATCGTGACCGGATATAACGCCGAGACCTTCGGACCGAACGATAAAATCACCAGAGAGCAGCTCGCTGCCATGCTTTACAGATATGCAGCTCATTGCGGTATCGATGTGGAAAAGGGAAGGGACTTTGATCTCAGCTCGTTTGCGGATACAGTGGAGATAGCCGAGTGGGCTGAGCCGTATTTCAGATGGGCGGTCAGCGCCGGACTAATAAACGGAGTCGGCGAAATGAGACTCGTCTCGAAGGGAATGGCGACGCGGGCCCAGACGGCGGCCGTTATAATGCGCTTTTGCGCGCTTAAGCTTCCCGGCGCCGAGGCTGAATGATATATTAATTGCCCCCTGCTTGGGGGCTTTTTTATTTATCTCCGGGCTTTGATATTACTGCGACGATATAACCGAAGAATATTGCCGCAGTTAAACCGCCTGCCGCCGCAGTCAGACCGCCGGTAAACGCGCCGATCACGCCCTTTTCCTCTACCGCTTTTTTAACGCCACGCGCAAGATTATAGCCGAAACCGGTTAGTGGAACTGTCGCTCCCGCTCCAGCCCACTCCGCAAAGGGAGCGTAGACCCCGATTGCTCCGAGCAGGACGCCGAGGCAGACGAAGAAGGTCAGTATACGCGCCGGAGTGAGCTTCGTTTTGTCTATGAGTATCTGACCGACGGCGCAGATCGCGCCTCCGACTGCAAAAGCCTTCAAATATACGCTTACGTCCATATCACACCTCGATAGATACCGCGCAGCATATAGACGGAACGCTCTCGCCCTGCATAGTGCTGAGGGGGGAGAGAAGAGCGCCGGTCGCCGCGAACAGCACCTTTTTCCATCTGCCTGTTTTTATCCCGTCCATTATATAACCGGCTAAAACGCTTGCGCTGCAGCCGCAGCCTGAGCCGCCGGAGTGAACGTCCTGCTTTTCCCTGTCAAAAATGAGAAGCCCGCAGTCCGCGTATTTGTCTCCAAGCTCAGTTCCGTCCTTCCGCATGAGATCGCGGAGGATCTCTGAGCCGACTGCGCCGAGATCACCGGTTAAAATCAGGTCGTAATAGGAGGGTGTCCTGCCGAGGTCGGAAAAATGCGTCCTCAGAGTCTCGTATGCAGCGGGAGCCATAGCGGCGCCCATATTGTTTGCGTCCTTAATCCCTGCGTCGGTTATAACTCCGGGCGTTACCGAGGTTATCCTCGGCCCCTCGCCCTCCGAGAGAATAAAGGCGCCGCAGCCGGTCACCGTCCACTGAGCGGTGGGCGGACGCTGACCTCCGTATTCGAGAGGCATACGAAACTGGCGTTCTGCTGTTGAGAAATGCGAGCTTGTTACAGCGAGAGCACAGCCGGCAAAGCCCGATTCGACGGACATGGCGGCGAGTGCGAGCGACTCCGCCATAGTGGAGCAGGCGCCGTAAACTCCAAAGTAGGGTATACCGGAATTTCTAAGACCGAAGGAGGACGCCGTGCATTGATTCAAAAGATCCCCGGCGAAGGCAAGGTCGATATCCTTCGGGGTGAGACGGGAGTTCTTATAAAGCTGCGCAAGCGTGCTTTCTATCATGCGGCTCTCCGCCTTTTCCCAGGTCTGTTCTCCGAAATAGCTGTCCTCGCTCACGCTGCCGAAGTATTTGCCGAGCGGCCCTTCTCCCTCTTTGGCTCCCACGGTAGAAGCCGAGGCTATCAGGGCGGGAGGACTATCCAAAACGACGCTTCTCGCGCCTGCTCTTTTTGCCATGTGATCACCTCGCCCTTATTTTTTCTCTAAAACTGTGAAATAATTCATTTTTTACAAAAACATAATATTTTTCTTCTTCCATTCAGGGAGTATTGCTGATATAATTAAAGGTAAGCACAAAAACACCCCTATATTTTTGAAAGGAGAACAGAAAAATGGGACTTATATCTGCAGCGCTTGGCTCCGCAGGCGGCGTTCTTGCCGATCAGTGGAAAGAATATTTTTATTGCGAGGCAATGCCGGAAAACGTTATCGTAACGAAGGGTCATCACCGGGTATCCGGTCGCTCCACCAATACAAAGGGGAGCGATAACATAATCTCCAACGGCTCCGTTATCGCGGTAGCAGACGGACAGTGTATGATAATCGTCGATCAGGGCAAGGTCGTCGACATTTGCGCCGAGCCGGGCGAGTTCATCTATGACACGAGCTCCGAGCCCTCCATATTTGCCGGAAGCCTCGGACAGAGCCTTATCGAGACCTTCAAGAATTTCGGAAAGAGATTCACCTTCGGCGGCGAGGCCCCCAAGGATCAGAGAATATATTTCTTCAACCTCAAGGAGCTTGTCGGCAATAAATACGGCACCCCCAGCCCCGTGCCCTTCCGCGTAGTCGATGAGCGCGCCGGAATAGATATCGACATCTCCGTCCGCTGCTTCGGCGAATACAGCTACCACGTATCCGATCCTATCCTCTTCTATACCAACGTCTGCGGCAACGTGACCGAGAGCTATACCCGCGACAGGCTCGACAGCCAGCTCAAGACCGAGCTTCTCACAGCCCTTCAGCCTGCGTTTGCCAAGCTGAGCGCCCAGGGCATCCGTTATTCCGAGCTTCCCGGACACACCATGGAGCTTGCCGACGCCCTCAACGAGGTCCTCTCCGCCAAGTGGCGCGACCTCAGAGGTATCGAGATCGTATCCTTCGGCGTAAGCTCCGTGAAGGCAAACGAGGAAGACGAGCAGATGCTCAAGGAGCTGCAGAAGAACGCTGCGTTCCGCGATCCCACTCTTGCGGCGGCAAACCTCGCAGGCGCTCAGATGGATGCTATGAAGACCGCCGCCGGCAACTCCGGCGGAGCCGCTATCGGCTTTATGGGCATGAATATGGCTCAGGGCGCAGGCGGGATCGACACCAACGCTCTCTACGCTCAGGCGGCTCAGCAGCGCGCTCAGCAGGCTGCCCAGCCCGCTCAGCCTGCCCGTCCCGCAGCCGGCGGCTGGACCTGCCCGACCTGCGGCAAGACAGATAACACAGGCAAGTTCTGCTCCGAGTGCGGCACCAAAAAGCCCGAGGATCAGAGCTGGTTCTGCCCCGAGTGCGGACATAAGAACACCGGCAAGTTCTGCCCCGAGTGCGGAACGCCCAGACCCTAAAAGATAAAAAAGGGGCTGCAAAGCCCCTTTTTTGAATAATTCAAGGAGGCAATTCTATGCCCGCACAGGTAACGAACTATAAATGCCCGGCATGCACCGGCCCCCTGCATTTTGTCGGCGCCTCCGGCAGACTTGAATGCGACTACTGCGGAAGCAACTATTCGGTAGCCGAGATCGAAGCGCGTATGCGCGAGGCGGAGGCCAAGGCGGCCGAGGCCTATGAGCACGCGCAGGCAAACGGCGACGGCTGGGATACCTCAATGCTCGAAAACGAGTGGGGCGACGAGGCGGAGAACCTGCGTGCCTACAACTGCCCGAGCTGCGGCGCAGAGCTTATCTGCGACGTGACGACGGCGGCGACGAGCTGCCCTTACTGCAACAATCCTACGGTAGTTCCCGGTCAGCTCTCGGGAGTTCTGAAGCCGGACTACGTTATCCCATTCCGCTATTCAAAGGAACAGGCTATAGATGCACTGAACAAGCACTATAAGGGCAAGCCCTTCCTCCCAAAGGAGTTCACAGACAAAAACCATATCGAGGAGATCAAGGGCGTTTACGTTCCGTTCTGGCTCTTCGACGGGGTCGCTGACGCCGACATTGAGTTTGACGGAAGAATAACACATACCCGCCGCTCCGGAAACTACGAGATAACGACGACGGAGCACTATCAGATAATCCGTTCCGGTTCCGTTGGGTTCAGCCACGTTCCGGTCGACGCTTCGACGAAAATGCCCGATGATCATATGGACTCTATAGAGCCCTACGACTATGCCGACATGCGTCCCTTCTCGATATCCTATCTCCCGGGCTTCCTTGCCGACAAGTTCGACGTTTCCGCCGCGGACTGCGCGCCGAGAGCGGATATACGCTGCAAGAACTCGGTCATCGAATCACTGAGGGAGACAGTATCAGGTTATACCTCCGTCGTGCTTCAGCACGAAGACGTACAGCTCCACCGCGGCAACGTGAAGTACGCTCTTATGCCGGTCTGGATGCTGAACACGAAATGGAAGGACAACACCTTCCTCTTCGCCATGAACGGTCAGACAGGCAAAATCGTTGGAGATCTTCCGATCAGCAAGGGCAAATGGTGGGCGACATTCGGTGCGATAGCGGCCCCGATAGCGGCAGCTTTAGCCGCCATTCTGTTCTTTTTATAAGGAGGGCGGGCTTTATGAAGAAATTACTCACTGTTTTCCTCGTCCTTCTCCTTCTTGCGGTCTTTGCCGTTCCCGTTTTTGCTGACGAGGAGCCTGCTGAAGACGGCGAGATGTACGCTTTTTCGGAGGGTGAGCTCGAATCCTTCGACGGAGAGCCGACCGCCGCCCCAGAGCCGGTAAAGGCCGACCGCTTCGTCTGGGACGATGCAGGGCTTCTGTCAAGCGACGAGCTTGACGAGCTTGACGAGCTCTGCGGCAGGCTTACGGACGAGCACGGCTTCGGAGTTTACATAATGACAGTTTACGACTTTACCGACTACGGCGAGGGCGACGTTTACGACGTTTGCACTCAGCTCTACCTGAAGAAGGGAATGGGAGTCGGGAGCGACAAAGATGGGATATTCCTGCTTTTGAGTGTAGATAATAGAAAATACGCTTTTTATGCCCACGGGTACGGTGAAATTGCTGTAACAGCGTACACGAGCGGAATAATCGAGCAAGCTTTCCTGGATAACTTTAGGAAGGACGACTGGTTTGGCGGCCTTGTGGACTACGCAAAGATGTCGACCGAGGTAATTGAGGATTTTCGCGCCGGAAAGTACGACGATAAGGACTACTACGAGGACTATTACGATACCCACGAGTATGCGCCCAAGGGGAGGTTCAGCTTAGGCAAATTCCTTATAAACCTAATAGCGCCTCTCGGAATCGCGGGCGTCACCTGCGGTATCAAGTCTTCAAAGCACAAAACGGTCAAACAGGCCGTTAACGCTGAAAACTATATCCTTCCGAAGAGCCTCAATATCTATAGGTCCGAGGATATCTACACGCACACGACCGAATCAAGAAGATATATAAGCAGCGACAGCTCGCGCAGCGGAGGCGGAGGCGGTTCAAGCTTCCACTCCGGCGGCGGAGGCTCAGGTCGCAGCGGCAGTTTCTGATGATAAGATACATGAACAGACGCCGTATAACTGCGGCGTCTGTTATTTTGCCTGTACTACGGAGACTTTACTTAGTTAAATTCTTCACATTATCTATTGCAAAAAGCGAATTTTGCTATATAATGATATATAGCAAAATTTGTACCGAACTATTTAGGAGGTCAATCGCTATGTATACTACCAATAAAGCCGTTCTCTCATGGATAGACGAGATGGCGGCAATGACAAAGCCTGATAAGATCGTCTGGATCGACGGCTCCGAGGAACAGCTTGAGGAGCTCCGTCAGGAGGCATACAAGACCGGCGAGCTTATCAAGCTTAACGAGAAGGAGCTTCCCGGCTGCGTATATCACCGCAGCGCAATAAACGACGTTGCCCGTGTTGAGGGACGCACCTTCATCTGCTGCGAGAAGAAGGAAGACGCAGGTCCCACCAACAACTGGATGGATCCTAACGAGATGTACGCAAAGCTCCGCGGCATTTTCGACGGCGCCATGAAGGGCCGCACCATGTACGTTATTCCCTATTCCATGAGCATCATCGGCTCACCCTTTGCCAAATACGGCATCGAGCTTACCGACTCTATCTACGTCGTTGTCTCAATGGCAATTATGACCCGTATGGGCAAGAAGGTTTTTGACGCTCTCGGAGACAGCGCGGACTTCATCAAGGGGCTCCACTCCAAGGCTCAGCTCGATGAGGAGAACCGCTATATCGTTCAGTTCCCGCAGGACAACACCATCTGGTCTGTCAACTCCGGCTACGGCGGAAACGTCCTTCTCGGCAAGAAGTGCTTCGCGCTCCGTATTGCTTCCGTTCTCGGCCGCCGCGAGGGCTGGATGGCAGAGCATATGCTCATCCTCGGCGTTCAGGATCCCGAGGGAAAGGTTACCTATATCACCGGCGCATTCCCCTCCGCCTGCGGCAAGACCAACCTGGCAATGATCATCCCGCCTCAGGTCTACCGTGCGAAGGGCTGGAAGTGCTGGACCGTCGGCGACGATATCGCATGGATCCGTCCGGGTCCCGACGGCAGACTTTGGGCCTGCAACCCCGAGAACGGCTTCTTCGGAGTCGCTCCCGGCACCAATATGAAGTCCAACCCCAACGCAATGCTCTGCACGAAGAAGAACTCCATCTTCACCAACGTCGTGCTGAAGCCCGACCTCACCGTTTGGTGGGAGGGTATGGATAAGAATCCTCCCGAGGGCGCTCTCAACTGGAAGGGCGAGCCCTGGGATCCCGCAGACGGCACAAAGGGCGCTCATCCGAACTCCCGCTTCACGAGCCCCGCTGTCAACTGCCCCTGCCTCTCCGAGGAGTATAACAACCCGAACGGCGTTCCCATCAGCGCAATGCTCTTCGGCGGCCGCCGCGCCAAGACCGCTCCTCTGGTATACCAGAGCCGCGACTGGAACCACGGCGTATTCATGGGCGCCACCGTCGCTTCCGAGACCACCGCTGCCGCTACCGGAGCTGTCGGCGTAGTCCGCCGCGACCCGATGAGCATGCGTCCCTTCATCGGCTACCACGTTGCCGACTATTGGCAGCACTGGATCGATATGGGCAAGACCGTTTCCAATCTCCCGAAGATATTCCACGTCAACTGGTTCCGCACCGACGACGAGGGCCACTTCCTCTGGCCGGGCTTCGGCGATAATATGCGCGTCGTAGAGTGGATCATCAAGCGCGTGAGAGGCGAGGTCGACGCTGTCGAGACCGCTATCGGCTATATGCCCAAGCCCGAGGATATAAACCTCGAGGGCATCGAGGACGAGGTCAGCGAGGATACCCTCAAGGATCTCCTCTCCGTCGACGTCGACGTTTGGAAGAAGGAGGCCGCAGATATCGAGGCGTTCTTCAATCAGGTCGGCGAAGGCAAGCTTCCGAAGGAGCTTGCGGAGAACCTCGAAACTCTTAAGAAGAACCTCGGCGAGTGATTTACTAATACGAAAAGGGCCGCGTCAAGTGACGCGGTCCTTTTTGCAGCCAAAGGCTAAGGAAATTATTGTAATTACCGCCGTTTGCTGGTATAATTTACGCAAATAAACCAATTCGGAGGCAGATATGGCGATCATAATGAAGGGCGCGGAGGCGGCGAGGGCGATTGCCGGGGATGTCGCAGTCAGAACTGAAAAGCTGCGCGAGCGGGGAATAGCACCGACGCTTGCAATAGTCCGGGTCGGTGAGAACGACGCGGACGTATATTACGAGAGGGCTGCTATGCGCCGCTGCGACGCCGTCGGCATAGACGTCAGGAACGTGCCGCTGCGCGAAAGCGTAACGCAGGAGGAGCTGATAGCCGAGATAAAGGCTCTGAATGAGGACGACGGGGTCCACGGAGTCCTCATTTTCCGCCCGCTTCCGAGGCATATCTCGGATTCAGCCGTGAGAGCCGAGCTCAGCCCGGAAAAGGACGTAGACGGAATAACCGACGCTTCGCTCGGCGGAGTCTTTACCGGTAGCGGAAAGGGCTTCGCGCCCTGCACCGCCGAGAGCGTTATGGAGATACTGCGTTATTACGGGGTGGAGCTCGAGGGAAAGAGAGCCTGCGTTATAGGCCGAAGCCTCGTTATCGGTAAACCTGTAAGCCAGCTCCTCATGGCGGAAAACGCAACTGTGACCGTCTGCCACAGAAAAACGCGCGATCTCAAGGAGGAGACACGCCGCGCAGATATCATAGTCTCATCCGCGGGAAAGGCCGGAACGGTCGGCATAGGCTGCGTCAGCCCGGGACAGGTCATAGTTGACGTGGGGATTAACACCGACGCGGAGGGGAAGATAG
>JAEEGL016342356.1_pt1 | contig 19077 bp, 13 predicted proteins | sample 9134231 | NCBI WGS metagenome assembly JAEEGL01 (sample SAMN16246548, study PRJNA631951) | gut metagenome | biome: gut microbiome; feature: rumen; material: fiber-attached | host: Bos | place: Iran: Karaj | collected 2018-10 | reverse complement strand
GCAGTAACAACATTTTCACCTGTAGGACGAGCAAAGCGGCCTGTAAGCATATTCATACCGTTGAACTGAGCACAAGAAGCGATGCGGTCAACTTCTGCGATAAGTGAAGAAACTTCAACCTGAATCTGCATTCGGTCTTCGTCTGTGTAGATACCGTTTGAAGACTGAACTGCAAGTTCGCGGATTCTCTGAACGATATCAGTTGTTTCCTGAAGGTAACCCTCAGTTGTCTGGATAAACGAAATAGCGTTCTGTGCGTTCTCTGAAGCCTTGTTCATACCGCGGATCTGAGCACGCATTTTTTCTGATACAGCAAGACCAGAAGCATCATCACCAGCACGGTTGATTTTCATGCCAGAAGAAAGCTTTTCCATGTTTTTTGATGTGCTCAATTCTGTAAGACCTGTTGAACGCTGTGCATACATTGCACTCATGTTGTGATTGATAACCATACAATATCTCCTTGTAAGAATTTCGGTTAATAACGACAGGTCTTAAAATGTTTTGAACCTGTTGCCATGGGTTTGTGTACCCTATGTTAATTATTTCGGCTTTTAGAAAATTGACTTTAGAAAAATATTAAAAAAAAATCGAAAAAATTCAAAAATTCTTGAAAATTATGTATACTCATTAACATGATAGTTTGTCCTGCAAAACCTTTTGATATTCCATCAATCATGAACATAGAGAGGCAGTCGTTTATTCCTCAAATTCAGGAGAAAAAACGTGTTTTTGAAAAACGGATAAAGGTTTTTCCCGGTGGATTTTTGCTTCTGGCTGACACGTCAGAGCAGGCCGTAAAGGAAAGTGGCTTTGCAAAAATCTGCGGATACTTTTCTTCGGAACTTTGGGATATTTTTCCTTCTGAGCAAGACAAAAAACTGATTGAAAGGCGTTTTTCACTCGGACATAATCCTGCTCATACGCATACCGACAACGCTCCTTTTTTGTATATATCATCATTTGCTCTTTTAAAAGAATACCGCTCAAAGGGAATCGGCGAGAAATTTTTTGTTGCAAGCGTTTCGGCACTGTGCGGGGCGTTGAAAAACATCAGAAAAATCATCCTTCTGGTAAATTCTGACTGGAACGCAGCCATAAAAATTTACGAGAAGTCAGGATTTAAAATCGATTACGAAATCAAGGGATTCTTTCCGACGCTGCAAAAAAAAGAATTCTCTGACGGAATCGTCATGAGCTGTGATGTCGGGGATTTCAAGATGATGGAATTCGAAGAGACAAACAATATTTTTGGCGGGATAAAAATTGAATAGAGCGCAATGGAAGATTTTTTGTGATTTCAGGGATGATTTTAAGTCACAATGTAAAAAATGGAACGCAGAGTTTGGTGAAAAATTAATTTCACTTCAAAGGGAAGCTGCAAAAGCAGACACGCCGGCCTATCCTTTGGAGACTCAGGTCGTTTACAACACTGCCCTGGACGAACTTACAGAAAATTCAGATATAAAGCTCATTGTGATTGGGGATAATCCTGGAAAAGACGAGCAGCTTGCAAAAAATCAAAAGTATCTTGTCGGCCAGAGCGGAAAAATAGCAACGAGCTTTTTTGCAAAAAATCCAGATTTAGGCGTTGATTTTAGAAAAAATGTCATAATCCTGAACAAAACGCCAATTCACACTGCAAAAACAAAGCACCTGAAGGCTGTAGAAAAATCTGGCGGAAAAGAAATTTCTGATTTCATCCTGAAAACCCAATCATACATGGCTCAAAAAACTGCGGAACTTCATAAAGCGCTTTGCAAGGCGGTCTTGTCGCCTGAAAAAAATGGAATGGGGAGTCAGTTGTGGCTTGTCGGTTACAGCGAGTTGAAACCCAAGAGAATTTTTGAATCCTACAGAAACATTTTAAAAGACTCTTATGCGGACTCTCCTGAAATATGGGAAAAAGTTTTTGTGTTCCAGCATTTTTCGATGAACAGATTTTCCATCGACCTTAAAAACTTTATTGCAGAAAATCACAAAAAAAATCCTGAAATCACGCTGATGGACGCAATTTCAGGATTGGGAAAACTTCACCGCAATGAAATATTCATCTAGGACTATTTTTTAGCCTTCGGAAGATTTTTTACAGTGTAGCCGCGTTCACGTGCATAACTGTTGATGTCCCAGGCTGCAGATTCATCGGCCTGATATTTTTTTGTCTCGGTATTGAATACTCGGTTCATGATTAAGTCACGACTTGAGTATTCTTCCTTGTATGTCTTTTTATCGATGTCAGCAGCTGATTTGTAACGTTTTTCTGTGTTTGCAGGTTTTTTGCCTTTAAGTTCCTTGAATGTTACGTTGTACTCCTTCCAGCCTACGTGAGAAGGAAATGCTGTCTCGCGAGGTGGTTTTCCTACGTACCATCGCATTTCGCTAAAGTCGCCCTCACCCTTGAATTTTACGTTTACGATTGCGCACTGGTCGTAGTAAGGAGTTTTTGATTTTTCAACCGCTGTGGCACGGCGTGCGTAGAAAGCCGTCTGTTTTTTTGCGACTTCTACATTTGAGTTGTAGAGGACGAATCCTTTTGGAACGATTGGATTGTCTGCTGAGCCGACGCGAGTCTCAAAGATGTATGCCCGGTCCTTTACGTAGCGCAGGCAGTAAATGTCACATTCCTCAAAAAGGGCAACGTCTGCTGTTCCCCAGATGAAATCAACGTCACCTTCGATGTAGCAGTTGTAGAACCAGCATTTTCCTGAAACCTGCATCGTGTCCTGATGACCTTTGAAGCTTGAGTTATATGCTGCGAGTTTGTGGCCGCTTCCGCTTCTAAAGTAGATTGTCTCTGCCTGAGCGTTTCCGGATGCGTATTTTACTGCTGATGAGTATACGGCTTCTCCGTCTGCAGCGTTGATTAAAGTTACGTTTTCGAGTGTAAGGTCAGCTCCGTTAAAGAAGAAAGAAACGCGTGTCTGCTGACTTGAGTTCAAGTCGTTGCAGTTGATGTATTCGATTGTACAGTTGTCACCGCGCTTGTTGTTTTTAGGCCCCTGAAGAATGATGTTTGCAGTTCCCTGATAGTGGAGCAATTCGTAGTAAAGGCCGGGAGCAAGCGAAATCGTGTAAGTTCCTTCTTTTGTTGCAACGCTGTCTAAAGCCGCCTGAATTGACAGAAAATCTGCTTTGTTATCTAGAGTCCTGCTTCCGTCAACCGTGATTGTTTCCTTTGGCTCGACTTTTGCCTTTGTTGAGAAAGTCCATTCACTGATTCCAGGATACTTTACTGAGTAAGTTTTTCCAGGCTCAATTTTGTAATTATGTGGTGTGATTAAAACAGTGTTCTTGTTTTTGAGAATGAGTTGTGAGCCGACTGCAACCTCACTGCCGTCCTGAAAAAACTGTTTTTCGTCAGCAGCTGAAATGACGTCGACTGTGTTTCCGTTTTCGTCAAGAATTTCAACCTTTGTATCGCTTGAAATTTTGGCTTCTTCGGCAAAAGTTACTGAAAGAGAACCATCGTAAAAGGCATCTTTAGCACCATTTTCTGGATAGAGAGTTTGTGCTGATGCACTTGCTGCAAAAACTGCAAAAAGTGCGAGAACACCAATCATCTTTTTTTTCATTTTTAATTTCCTCCAAATTAAAACACTCAAAAAACTGAGTCTCCATTTCTTAATGCTACCTTTTTAATCTTTGATTGTCGAGTTTGTTTTCCTGCAAAAGCCGTATAAAGTTGATAGAACGGAAAAGTATGATAGTATAGAAAAGCAGTGCAAATTAAGATGATTTTTGTTCTGTTTCAGGAGAGATTTATGTTTTTTACCTCGCGATTGCGTCTTGCACTTGTTTTTTGTTGTGCATTTCTGCTGTTTTCATGCTCATCAAAAAAAGAAAACTCTGCAAATTCCGCGGATGTAGTTGTAATCGGGGCGGGAGGTGCAGGCCTTACTGCAGCAACGGAGCTTGCAATTCATGGCGCAAGAGTCATTGTCCTCGAAAAAACAGGACGGGCAGGAGGAAACACAAGGTTTGCCACCGGCGGAATTAATGCAAGCGAAACTTCCGTTCAAAAACGCTTGGGCATCAACGACTCCAATGAACTCAATTTTGAAGACACAATGAAAGGCGGATACAACTTAAACGATGCAAGCCTTGTAAAAACATTGGTTGATAAATCTGGAGAAACTGTTGACTGGCTTATTTCAATAGGTGCAGATTTGAGCGATGTCGGAAAAATGGCAGGATCTTCCGTCTCAAGAACGCACAGACCAAAAGGCGGCGGGGCAATCGGAATGCATTTGATTCCAGTCCTTCAGGATACAGCCTTAAAATCTGGTGCCGAAATCAGGCTCAACAGTTGTGCGGTAGACATCCTTTCTTCCAAGGGCCGCGTGTCTGGAGTAAAAGTTCTTTCAGACGGCAGGACATATAAAATCTCATCCAAAGCGGTAGTTGTTGCCACTGGCGGATTCGGCGCAAACAAATTGATGGTCGAAAAATACAATTTCCGGTGTGTTGGCTATGACACGACAAACATTCCAGGTACAACTGGTGATGCTTTTGCAATGGTCAAAAAATTTGATGCTGCTCTCGTTGACATGGATAAAATACAGATTTTCCCGACCGTAGCGGTTTTTGATAAATCCCTTGTAACTGAAGCTTTGCGCGGCAACGGTGCAATTCTCGTAAATAAAATGGGAAAGCGCTTCGCAAATGAAATGTCAACCAGAGACGTTCTCTCTGCGTCGGTTGCCCAGCAGGTTGGCGGAACAGTTTTCCTTATTTTTACTCAAAACATCAGAAATTCGCTGAAATCTTGCGAGACCTACTTTGATAAAAATCTTGTATTAAGCGGAGAAAGCGCAGAACTTCTCGCAGAAAATTTGAGGATTCCGCAAAAAACATTTTGCCAGACAATTGAGCTCTACAACGAATATGTTCGTGATGAAAATGATTTTGAGTTTGGTCGAAAACGCTCAGACATGCCTTGTGAACTCTCAACGCCGCCGTTTTATGCGATAGAAGTAATGCCAGCCGTTCACTACACGATTGGAGGCTTAAAAATCAATGAGGATGCTCAGGTAATAAACACTGATGGAGAAGCAATTCCAGGCCTTTTTGCCTCAGGAGAAGTAACTGGCGGAGTTCATGGCGGAAACCGGCTTGGGGGAAACGCCGTCGCGGATACTGTCGTTTTTGGAAAAATTGCGGCAGATTCTGCGCTGCGTTACGTTAAGAGCTTGGAAGAATAAACTTCTTAAGAAGCGTGCGTCGGATTTAAGCAGCGCGCGTCATTCACTTATTTTCGCCAGTAATCAGGGAACATGAAAATAATCAGGTTGTAGATTTCAAGACGGCCTGCAATCATTACAAAGCAGTACCAGTATTTTAGTGGGGAAGCCAAAAATCCTGCATTTGCACTTGGATTTAATGCTCCAAAAGCCGGCCCTACGTTTCCAACCATTGAGAGTGATGCCGTAAACGAGGTGAAGATGTCCAGGCCGCTTAGCGCACTGAAAAATGTCGTTATGAGGACAAGCGAAAAGTAAACGAAAGCAAAAGAAGCTACGCTGAACACCAAATCTTTTCGGCCGGTCTTTTTGTTTATGCTGATGCTGAAAAGTCCATGCGGATGCAGCATCCTCAGCATTTCATTTTTTGCCTGTTTTCCGAAAATCACCCAGCGGATAATCTTAAATCCACCGGAAGTTGAGCCGGAACATGCTCCGGAGAAAAACAGCAGGAAAATTACGAATTGAGCTGCCGGCGCCCACAGCGTGAAGTCGCTTGTTGAGTAGCCCGTGGTTGTCAATATTGATGCGACCTGAAAACTTGCGTAACGCAGTGAAGTTAAAAATGAGCCGTATTTCGGTATTAAAATTACCGTGACCGTCAGTATGGCCGTAAAAAGCAGGAAAAGATAAGCCTTGAACTCAGAATTTTTCCTCAGCTCTGAGAGTTTTCCAGTGATTACATAAAAATACAGGCTGAAGTTTATTCCGCTAAGAAACATGAAGATTGTACATACGATTTCCACGGCTGCAGAATTGTAGTAGGCGATGCTTGAATTTGTCGGTGCAAATCCTCCGGTTCCCATTGTTGAGAATGACAGGGTGATTGACTCAACAAGATCAAGTCCGCACAGCTTTAATGCAATTACGTGTGCAAGCGTAAAACCGACATACAAAAGCCAGAGTGTTTCTGCCGTGCTTGCCATTTTCGGAGTGATTTTTCCTTTGTCAGGCCCGGTGCTCTCTGCTTTTATGAGCTGAAATCCTCCGACACCCAAAAGAGGAAGCAGCGCGACAGTTAACGCGATTACTCCCATTCCTCCAAGCCAGTGCATCTGACATCGCCAGAAATTTATCGTGCGCGGGAGTGATTCTACATCACTTAAAACGGAAATTCCTGTTGTGGAAAATGCAGAGACGCTTTCAAAAAATGCATTTGTAAAACTTGGAATTGCTCCAGAAAGCAAAAGCGGAATCGAGCCGAATGCGCTTATCAAAACCCAGACTAAGGCTACAAGTGCAAAGACATTGCGGGTCGAAAGTTTGATTTTTATCTTTTTGCCGCAAAAATAAAACAGGATTCCTGTCAGAAGCGAAATTCCCATTGGAAGCGCAAAGGCAGGAATCACACTGTATTCACCGAGAAAAAGCGCCGTCACGATTGGAAGTGAAAAAGTTAGGCCGATTATAGAAAGAATGATAAAAATCAGCCGGATAAAAACTAAAAATTGCATCATGAGAACTTCTCTAAAATTGATTCATTTTCTTCGCTGGTTATAATCAGGACAACCTTGTCACCAGACTCAAGAACCGTATTTCCGCTAGCGATCGTGAAGGATTCCTGATCCTGTTTTTTTATCATCAAGACAAGGAATTTTCCGTTTTCGGCAATTTCTTTTAAAGGCTTGTCTTTTACGGAAGTCTTGTCCGATATCGTAAGCTCCGCAATTTCGAGGGTACCGCCATTTACAGAATGGATTCCGCTTACGGCATCACCTTTTAAGTGGCTCATTATGCTGTCGATGACAGTGTCTCTGAGTGGAACTGCGACTTCAATTCCGATGTTGCGAGCGATTGAGCCAAAGGCAGCGTTTGAAACTAAGGCAATGCTGTTTTCTACGCCTAGAGACTCAATATAGGCTGCCATTACAATATTAAGTTCATGATTGTGAGTCGTGTAGATTACAAGATCAAATTTGTCGAGGCCTTCTTCTTCGATAAAGCCTTCTTCTGACAGGTCTGCCTTGAAAACCTTAACTCCAGGGAATTTTTCACTCGCTGCCTTTGCGAGATGCTCGTCCGGTTCGATTATGACGAAATCCTGTGCAAATCGTGATTTAATTCCGAAAAATCTCTTGAAACGGCTCGTCCTCTTTGTGATGAGCTTTTCTGCAACAATCTGACCTATTCGGCCTGCTCCAACCAAAGCGATTTTTTTGATTTCCTTGACTTTTGAGCCGCAGAGACTTAAAAATTCCGGCAAATCTTTTCTTTGAAGAAGCATTCCGATATTATTGCCAGCTTGAAGAATCGTGCTTCCGCTTGGAAGGGAAGTCGTCTCATCATTTTCGATATAAGAGAGCAAGAAAGGCTTGTCCGTAAGAGTCCTGATGTTTTGAACTGAAATTCCGTCGAATGCACTGCCTTTTTCGACCTGCATCCTGATTATCTCAAAAGAAGAATCCTCAAATTGAAGGGAATCCGTGATTGAGCCGTGTTCGACAGCGTTTACAATTGCCTCGGCTGCTTCTACGTCCGGGTGAATCATAAAATCAATTCCGTAAAAACGCCTGTGTTCACCTGAAAAATCCGCGGCATGTCTTTGAGAAGCTGTATTTGTGTTTGTGTAGTACGCATAGTTTCTTACACGTGCGATTTTCTTGATTTTAGGATAGACGGAATCTACGAGCGAACAGGTAATCATGTTTACTTCATCGCTTGATGTGACGCAGACAAGGGCATCTGCTTTTGCGATACCGGCATCTTCCAGTGTTGCAAGATTGTTTCCGTCAGCGAGAGTTACTTCGCAGTCAAGTCGGTTTGAGGCGTGGCGTACGACATCTTCATCATTATCTATAAGTACAACGTCATTTTTGCCGTTTATAAGTCGCTTTGCAAGTTGTGTTCCAGTAAATCCTGCACCGATTATTATTATTTTCATAAAGACGATTATACATTGAATGAATAAGATTTTGTAGTGGAAAAAACAGACGCTTCAGCCTAATTAGAAGATTATGAGATTCTATTGAAAAAAACAGAGAAAATTATGATAATGAACCTAAAAGGGGACGTAGCTCATCTGGTAGAGCGATTGGTTCGCAATCAATAGGTGGCCGGTTCGAGCCCGGTCGTCTCCAGAAAAATCCAAAACTAATAAAACAATTTTTAGAATTTATCTGTATACAGATTTTGGGAACCGGCTTCCGGAACGAGCGCGCCGACAGGCGAAAAGGCGGCAAGGATGCCGCCGTCAGCGAGTGGAGGCGGGCTGGCGGGAAGCAACAGGAAGTTGCGACCAGAAGCCCCGGTTCGAGCCCGGTCGTCTCCAAAAAACAATCAAAAAATCTGTGGCAAGCTCACTTTTTTTTGTAACATTCAGTGCATCCCGTTATCATCACGTGTTTTTTCCCTTCGCTTCTGTTGAACAGCCTCGCAATCAGATATCCGTCAAGGCCAACCTGTTTTCCACAGACAGGGCATATTCTTTTTACGCCTGCCTCGCAGCTCGGGTAGCAGTGCGGGCAGCCGTGCACAGTCATCCTCTGGTCTGGAGTGTTCATCGGACGGTAAATCCGAGAAAACATGTCCTCGTTTTTTGCAAGCGGAGTGTTGCACAATGGGCAGCGGACAAAATCAATTTTTCCTTCTTCGGTTCTCTGTGTCCTGAATGCAGATTCACTTTTTTGCTGAGGCGGCATCATTTTTTTTAAGAAGTATGACAGTGCGACTATTATTATTAGTGATGCGGCAAAAAGAAAGAAATATTCCATGATTTAATTATCGAAAGGATTTTTGTTTTTTTAAGACACGGATTTACGACGTTTTTTTACACACAAGCAATTTCTTTTTTAAATGAAAAGACGGTGAAAAAAAATCGCTAATCTGCTACGATATATACCGACATATCGGCCTTGCGCGGACATTTCCCAAGTGGAATGTGACATTCGCAGTGATGGCCGCAAAAAATATCTCTAATTACATTTTAGAACGGAGCTAAACTATGAAAGTAATAGTAGCAGGAAGTGGCGGACGAGAGCATACAATCAGCTGGAAACTTGCACAGAGTCCTTTAATTTCAGAAGTGATTTGTGTTCCTGGAAACGGTGGAACAGAGTTTGAGTCAAAGTGCAGGAATATAAATCCGACCGAAAATCCTGCTACAGAAAAACTTTCTTTTGTTGATGCGTTTGTAAAAATTGCAAAAGACGAAAAAGTTGATTTTGCAGTTATCGGACCGGAAGATCCTCTTGCAGATGGAATTGCAGACGCACTCTGGGATGCAAAAATCCCGACTGTCGGACCAAAAGCAAAGGGTGCAGCTCTTGAAGCTTCAAAAGACCTTTCAAAAGTTTTCATGAACAAATACAAAGTCGCTTGCGCCGCATCAGAAACATTCACCGATAAAGAAAAGGCGCTCGCTTATGTCCGCGAAAAAGGCGCTCCAATCGTAGTAAAAGCAGACGGACTTGCAGCCGGAAAAGGTGTCGTTGTTGCAAAAACAGTTGCCGAGGCAGAAAAAGCCGTCGTTGACTTAATGGAAGACGGATTCGTCGGCGATGCTGGTAAAAAACTTGTAATTGAAGAATATCTTCAGGGCGTTGAGATTTCCGTTCTTGCCGCTGTCAGTGTAACGGAAGAAAGTGCGAAAAATAAAAAAGCCTGCATAAAGGCATTCCTTCCTGCGCGAGACCACAAACGCCTTATGGAAGGAGCCAAAGGCCCTAACACGGGAGGAATGGGAGCCGTTTGCCCTCTGAGCGATGTCACTGACGAAACAATGGCCGCATTCGAGAAAAATATACTTGAGCCGACTCTGCGCGGACTCATCGAAGAAAAAATGGACTACCGCGGATTTATTTTCTTTGGACTTATGATTACAAAAGACGGTCCTAAAGCACTTGAATACAATGTACGCCTCGGAGATCCGGAAACACAGGCCGTTCTTCCTATGATGGATTTTGATTTTGCCGAGTTGTGCCAAGCCATCATAAACGGAAATCTCTGTGACTTTGACTTAAAATGGAAAGACGGTTTCCAGGTTGCCCCGGTAGCTGTTTCCGGCGGATATCCATACAAATATCCTAAAGGAATCGAAATTTCTTTTGACGAGGAAAAAATTTCAGGTGTAGGTGCAAAAGTATTTATTGCCGGTGCCATAAAAGACAGGCGTACTAAGGAAAAAGTTCTTGTTACAAGCGGTGGCCGCGTTCTTGCATGCTCCGCTCACGGCTCAACTTTCGATGAGGCCTGGAAAAAGGCTTATGACGCTCTTGAGGGAATCGACTTTGAGGGAATGTTCTTCAGAAAAGATATCGGACTTCCAGGTGCGGCCGAGTCAAACTAATTTATAAGGATAGAATTTTTATTTAGGGCGAAGTTTTTCGTTCAGCAGGGTGTGTTTCGTTTTGCACGCCCTGTTTTTTTTTACAGCCCGGCTTTTCGGGGTTCAACCGCTGCTTTCGCAGCGGTCGCTTACGCGCCCCTACAATCCGGCGCAGCCTTTTCTTTATGCGAGGAAAAAACTTTTCAGAAAAACCGAGGCTGGTTATTTCTGGGAATTCTTCTGCTTAAGCTCTTCCTGAAATTGTTTCCATTCTTTTCTGTTCACATTTGTAACAGGAATTTCCTGTCCCTCAAAAATAATCTTATCAAAAAGCATGGTGTTTGGGCAGATGTAGATGATATTTACGCGCCAGTCACCTTTTTGTTTAAGATTTAAATCTTTTCCATTTAGTAATTCTTTGCTTGTTTTAAAATCAAAAACGAACGGATTATGTGTTGCGAACACTAATGATGGGTCTATAGTTTTATCTCCGCTTATAAGTTTTACATTCATAGGATTCCAAGTTTGTTTATCTTCGATTATAAACTTGATATTAAGCCAAACCATATCATCGTTGTACATGTCTGCCGGTTTATAGGTGTAGCCTCCATACTGTATAGGGTCACCGTTATATTTTAACTCTTTTATCTGAATTTTCCCGAGCTTCTCAGTTGTAATCTCCGGTACGTTAATAAAAGCCTTAAAGTTTTTTGCTTTCGGCGGTGTATTCGGATCAACGTTGTTAGAGGCACAGCCTGTAAGAATCACTGCTGTCAAAATTACTGCTGAAAAAGCTTTTACAAAATTACTTCTTTTCATAAATTAAACTCCTTATAAACTCCGCCTTGGCGGAGTTGAATGAAAGCAGATGCTTCCTTTTATTTTATGTAGATATAAGTCAACATGCCGTCCTTTTTATTTTTGGAAGGCGTGTCAAACTCAAGCGTAACTGATTCCGTGTCCTCAGGAATTGTAAGCGTTCCAAGACATTTTAGAACTGTTCCGTAGTTCGGATTGAGATTGAGCGTAACGCCAGAATCAAAGAATACCGGACCTGTGAAACCGTACGACGGACTCATGTATTCGCCGAACAGCTGCTGTACCTGATCTGCGTACGGAACAAAACTGTATGCTCCGTTAGGGTTAAACAAATCAATCGCTTTCATAGGATAAGAGTAACCTGAATAAGTGAGAGTCTGAGCTGCATTCTGATTGAATGTGTATACTGAGTCTCCGTAGCAAGCCTTGATGAAATGTCCGAAAATATCTTCAAATTTGAAATTTGTTCCGTTCAGGCTATTTACCGCAGCGACGATACACTCGTTGTTTGCATAACGGTTAGACATCATTTCTTTTACGAGAGCTGCTCCGCCATACTGACGACACAGCCATGCACCGAACGCGTAAGCGTTTGCGTAAGAAGCCAGAGTTTCAGTTTCTGAATATTCTCTGATTCCGCTGCTTATATAATCCAGCATGAACTGTTCCAATCTGTGTTTTGGAGAATCCGCATCGCTAAGGTTCAGATATTCCTGCAACATATCTTCGCAGAGCATTGAAAGCATTTCGTTGAAGTTGGTATCGACATCAAGGTTGTAATTCATCACCTTGTTTCCGAAGTTAATCATGTGCTGGAATTCATGCGCAAGAGTTGAAATTACCTTCTTCTGAGTTTCGGTTGTTGCCGACCAGTAAGAGTCCACATAGAAGTATTTTCCTTCGTTAGAAAAATTTTCCCAACCGCCTATACGTGGATTTGCTTTTGCAAAAGTTTCAGTGCTTGGGTAATAGTCTCTGCCAGCGAAATATCCGAAAGTTGTTCCTTCGCTTTTATCGCTACAGATGTCAGAAATAACTATGTTCACCTTCGTACCTGTATTGCTAACGAACTTCATTTTTGATTTAGAAAAACCGCTGTTTTCGTTATAAAAGATAAACATCTCATTTGATTCTTCTCCAAACACATTTCGTTCAACATTGTACAGTTTTTTGAATTCATCAGCGTATGTTTTTGCAATGGTTCTTTTGTCAGAATCTTCCGTAATATTTTCGTCATCATCAGCAATCCATACATAGCAGACTTCATTATACGCCCACAGAGTGACATTCGTTTTTTCATAAGTCTCACCATTAGCGTCTTCTGCTTTTAAAGTGTAGATGGATTGCTTACTTGGCTCACTAAACGGATTACCCTCATCAGGTGTTTTAGGTGAAATTTCTGATTTATTGATAGAAAAATTCGGTGTCATTGATGATGTGCGGTTCTTAATTCTCGGCTTGAACTTAGGTTTATAATTGTAGAAATCTGGACTTCCTCCAGTTGTTAAAGGTCGCCCTGTTTCAAGGAAGATAGCCTTGTTTATGTCACTCAAAGACATCTTTTCATATTTCGTTTTTGAAGACACTTTCATGAAATTTGCAGAAATATTTGTGTTTGTTCCGATGCGATTTGCCGTTGTTCCACTTGATGCGGAAGGTGCTGAAACTTGCAAATCGGAAATACAGCTCAAATAGTCACCGGAAATTTTGCTGGATGAAGGATTGACATTTGCGTAGTAGATTGTCTTTCCGTTTAAGTTTTCGCCGGTGATTTTTATTGAGCCGATGCTGTCTTTGAAAATGTAGAGGTTATTTTCTGAAGAGTAATTCCATACAGGAATAGAAGAAGCTGGTGGTGTGGCAGGAGTATTTGTGCCACCGTTTGTTGTTCCGCTGTCTGTCGTTGTGCCGGAGCTTGTGCCACCGTTTGTTGTTCCGCTGTCTGTCGTTGTGCCGGAGCTTGTGCCACTGTTTGTTGTTCCGCTGTCTGTCGTTGTGCCGGAGCTTGTACCGCTGCTAGTTGTTCCAGTGCCAGACTCTGTTCCCGAAGTTGTACCAGTACCAGAGTTTGTTCCACTTGTTGTTTCGGTACCAGTGCTTCCGGCATTAGAACTTCCGCTTCCAGAAGAAGATGAAGAAAGAAGTGCGAGCATTGCGAAAGAGTTGTCACCTCCGCCTGCTGCATTTTCGCAGCCGTTCATGAAAAGGGCTAAAGTCAGAACGGAAAAACCTGCGAAAAGTCTTCGTAGAGTTTTTTTCATAAATTTTCCCCATTATTAAATATGATAAACTCCAATAAACACTATACATTAGTGGGGGGGGGTAATGTCAATGCGTTTCAAGAAAAATATTAAAAAATTGTTATTTTTCAATAAGATGACACTATCTTTTAAATCTGACCTTTTAAAAATTAATTAAAATGACTATATCTTAATGTTCAGATTTTTTATATATTGACCACATCACAAAATACAAAGTTAAAAACGTTTTGCTTAAAACAAGACTATGGAGGTTTGCATGAAAAAAATTGTTTCGCTCTCAGCACTGCTTTTTGCATTTGCCCTTGTTTCTTTTTCAGGATGTTCACGGGCCAATAATGCAAAAACACAAGAGCTGAAAATCTATTCAATTATTCACGATGAGGAAACTAAAGCCCTTACTGATTTGTTCACTCAGAAAACAGGAATCCCTGTTTCGTATCTGCGTGCCACAACTGGTGAGCTTGTTAACCGCGTCATTGCCGAAAAAGACAATCCTCAGGCAGATATTTTGCTCGGAGGCGCTTCTTCTTACCACATTCAGGCAAATTCTGCCGGCGCATTGGAAAGCTATAAATCAAAACTTGCAGAAAACATTCCTTCTTACGCAAAGTCTGAGGACGGAGCCTGGACAGGATTCTGTGTTTTGACGCTTGGTATTGGTGTGAACCAAAAACGCTTTGAAGAAAAATTCCCTGGAAAATCTGTTCCAAAGACATGGGATGACCTTACGGATCCAGCATTTAAGGGTGAGATCGTAATGACGAATCCTGTCGCTTCTTCTACGGCTTATCTCTTCGTTCAAAACCAGCTTCAGCGTCTCGGTCCTCAGGAGGGCTGGAAATATCTTGAAAATCTTGCAAAAAACGTAGGTCAGTTCCCTGATTCTGGAAGCGCACCTGCAAAACTTATTGGAACTGGTGAGTATGCGCTCGGAATTTCTTATCTGCACGCAATCACAAAATACAAGTCTCAGGGATTTGGCGTAAGCATGGTTGCTCCTCCAAAGTCTGTTGGAGACGTTGACTGCATCGCAATCCTCAAGAATACAAAAAATCTTTCTGCGGCAAAAAAATTCGTTGACTTCATGCTTTCGACAGAGGCTCAGGAGCTGATGAGTTCAATTGACTTTACTCTTCCTGTAAATCCTGATGCAAAAGCCACAGGTGGAAGCGTTTCGATTTCGGATGTTGATTTGATCGACTATGACGTAAAAAAAGCTGCTGCTGAAAAGGAAAGCGTTCTCGCTCAGTGGGCAAAAAGCATACGATAAGCAAATCAAGTGAAAAACAAACTGATTTGGCTTAGCCTGGTCATTTTTTACGCAGTTTGCATTCTTTTTCCTCTTTCCTGTGTGCTGCTCTCCCCAAAACTGTCTGATTTTAAGGATGTGCTTTTTGAGGGAGTGTGGCACACAGCCATGCTCAACACTTTTCTTGAGTGCATCTGCTCAACAACTCTGTCCGTGGTTACAGGCTTTCTTTTTGCCTACGCCGTGGTAAAAGCGGAAATCCCCGGAAAAAAATTCTTCTCGCTGGTTCCTGTAATTCACCTTGTGACTCCGCCGTTTGTCGGCGGACTTTCGTTTATATTGCTCTTCGGCAGGCAGGGATTCATAACTCACACTCTTTTGGGGCTGAATGTTTCGCTTTACGGATTTACGGGGCTTTTGGTTGCACAGGTTCTCTGTTTTTTTCCGATCGCTTACCTGATGTGCGTGCAGACCTTAAATGGAATTCCTTCTTCGTATGAGCAGGCCGCCTTGAATATGGGAAGCGGACGAATGAGGATTTTCTTTACCGTAACGCTTCCGCTTTCTCTTCCAGGCGTGTTTTCAGCACTGCTGTTCATAGCTGTTTCAGTTTTAAGTGATTTTGGAAATCCTATGATTGTTGCGGGGCGTTTCCGTGTGCTTGCCGTTGAGATTTATACTCAGCTTATGGGCTGGTTAAACGCAGGAAAAAGCTGTGTCCTCGGAATCGTGCTTGTCCTTCCTTCAATCGCACTTTTTGTGCTTCAAAATCACATCATGAAAAAACAGGAAAAGAAACTTGCATTGATTGGCGGAAAAGATTCACCTCTCCCCACAAAAAAATCATTGCCTCTGACAAAAATTTTCCTGACTTGTTTCTGCTCTTTTGTTTCACTTGCCGTAATCGTTCAGTTTGTCGCAATAATTGCCGGAACATTCCAAAAAATCTGGGGCGTCAATACAGCATTTACCTGGGAGCACCTGCTTTCAATTTCACATTACATCGTTGAGCTAAAGAATTCTGTCCTTTTTGCCCTGATTTCTGCTTTTTTGAGTACGATAATTGCTTGCGTCACAGTTTTTTTTGTTTCGCGGATGAATTTTCCTTTAAAGAAATACATGGATGTCTGCGCACAGCTTCCTGCCAGCATTCCAGGCTCCCTTTTTGGACTTGCACTCAGCATTTCTTCCTCTAAAATTTCATTCAGAAACTCGCATGTGCTCATTGTAATCGCCATGACGGTCGCTTTCCTTCCTTTTTCGTACAGGATAATCTCATCGGTTTTTTCCCAGATAAAAATCTCACTGGATGAGGTCGCGCAGTCGCTTGGAGCCACGAAATTCCGCGTTCTTTATTCTATTTTAATGCCTATTTCAGCAGGAGGAATTTTTTCTTCCTTTATTTATGATTTTGTTCGCGGAGTTGGAACTGTCAGCGCGGTAATTTTCCTCGTTTCGTTCAACACGCCTCTTGCTTCCGTAAAAATATTGAATCTGGCGGAGCAGGGTGACTGGGGAGACGCGGCTTGTCTTGCAATGGTTCTTACCCTCATAACTTTTTTAATCCTTGGAATCGGAAAATTCTTTTACTCAAAAATAAAAAATGGAGATAAAAATGCAGGCAAAACTAAGTCTTGAACATATAAATTTTTCTTTTGGAAAGGAAAAGGCCATAAATGATTTTTCACTTTCTGTTGAGGAAGGCAGTTTTACGACTTTGCTCGGGCCGTCAGGCTGCGGAAAGACAACTCTTTTGCGATTGATTTCTGGTTTTTTGGAGCCTGATTCCGGGGAGATAAAAATTGACGGCGTAAATCAGTGCGGAATCGAAGTAAATAAACGTAAGATAGGCATGGTTTTTCAGGATTATGCGCTTTTTCCGCATTTAACGGTTGAGCAGAATCTTCTGTACGGTCTTAAGGTACAGAAAAAATCAGTTTTGGAGTGCAAGTCTCTTATCGAGAAAACTTCTGATGCGCTTGGAATTCACAATCTTCTTTCCCGTTATCCTCATGAGCTTTCAGGCGGACAGCAGCAGCGTGTTGCGCTTGGGCGCGCTTTGGTTCTCGAACCGTCTCTTCTTTTGATGGATGAGCCGCTTTCCTCGCTTGATACAAAGCTCCGTACAAAAGTTCGGGAAGAACTCAAGGAAATTCAAGAAAGCCTTAAAATCACTACGATTTATGTTACTCATGATCAGGAGGAGGCTCTTTCCCTCTCAACAAAAATCGCCGTGCTTGATAAAGGTTCTCTTCTTCAGACCGGAACTCCGAGGGAGCTTTATTTTGAACCGAAGAATCGTTTTACGGCAGATTTTGTCGGAAAGGCAAACTTTATCGATGATTCTGTGATGATACGGCCTGAATGGTTTTCCGTTGCCGGCGAAAAAGATTTTGACTTTTGCGGAAAAATAATCTCCTCAAGTTTTTTGGGGAATAAAACCAGATTTCAGATTCAAATAGAAAAGTCCCAAATCAAAACCAGCGGGGAAAATCAAACAATAACTGCGGATTTGGACACGCTTTCAAGCGGAAACTTAGGCAGGGGAGATGAAGTCTTCCTTAAAGTTTTGCATTCGTGGAAGATGTAGATTTTTCTAAAATTTTCAATCGGATATAAAAATATTCAAGGTATTACCACGATTTTCCTTTAGTGATATACTCTCCTTTAAAAATTGGGAGATGTAAAGATGAATATTACAGAAATTATTACGAATCTTGTTTTTCAGCTGGCGGTCATTATTTTTGCGGTAAGAATTTTTGGGAAACTTGCATCCAGTCTTGGAATCCCATCTGTTTTGGGCGAGTTGATAGCCGGAATAATAATCAGTCCTTACGCTTTGGGCTCTCTCGGCTTTGGCGGAGGTCTTTTTCCCTTGCAGTCTTCTTCCATGGCAGTCTCGCCGGAATTATATGCAATCTCTCAAATTGCTTCCATTATTCTCTTGTTTTCATCAGGTCTCGAAACAGACCTTTCATTGTTCCTTAAATATTCTGTCTCTGGCGGAATAATCGGTATCGGCGGTGTCATCATTTCTTTCCTTTTTGGTGATGTCTGCGCGATTTTCCTTCTGGATGTACTTCCTAATGTTGCTCCATGTTCTGGTTTTATGGACAACCGCTGTCTTTTTTTGGGAATCATGTCAACGGCAACATCGGTCGGAATCACCGCGCGAATCCTCTCTGACAAGAAAAAGATGGATTCTCCTGAGGGCGTAACGATTCTTGCTGCAGCCGTATTTGATGACGTTCTTGGAATTGTCCTTCTTGCCGTCGTAATGGGAATTGTTGCCGCGACAAACGGCGGGGCTGCACTTTCAACTTCAGCAATCGGAATTATCGCGCTTAAGGCAATTGCAATCTGGCTTGTGGCGACTGTCCTCTTCATTCTTCTTGCAAAGCGCATCGCAAAATTCGTTCGCCTTTTTGGCGGAACTTATGATTTTTCAATTTGTGCGCTTGGCGTTTCCTTTATTCTTGCAGGAATTTTTGAGAAACAGGGACTTGCAATGATTATCGGTGCTTACACTACAGGCCTTGCGCTTTCACGTACGGACATAGCTCCCGTGATTCAGGAACGCATTCACGGTCTCTATAAGTTTTTCGTTCCGATTTTCTTTGCCGTTACAGGCATGAGCGTTGACGTAACTCAGCTTTTTAACAGAGATGTCCTTTTCTGCGGCGGAATTTACACTGTTTTTTGTGTCGTCTCAAAACTTGCCGGTTGCGGTGGCCCTGCACTTGGACTTGGATTTAATTTGAAAGGCGCATTCAGAATTGGTGCTGGAATGATTCCTCGTGGTGAAGTAGCTCTCATCATTGCAGGAATCGGTCTTACAAGCGGAATCATCGATCAAAAACTTTTTGGAGTTGTAATCCTCATGACTTTGATTACAACGCTCGTCGCTCCTCCAATCCTGAACATCTCGCTTAAACTGAAAGGTCGCGGCACAAGAAAGGAAACTGTATCTGCAGAAAGCCAGCAGTTCATCTGGGATTTTAAGGACACGGAAATCACTCATCTTGTCCTTGATATTTTTGTTCGCGATTTGAGGGCTGAAGTCTTTTACGTCCAGATGATGAACATCACCGACGGTTTGTCTCAGGCTCGAAAAGGTGATACTGCAATATCGATTCAGGAACGCGGCACAAAACTTTTAATAGAGACTGCTCAGGCCGACATGGGATTCGTCAAGGGCGAAATTTATGAGGTTGTCCTTAGACTCAACAAGTCGCTTCAATCATT
>JAEEGL013074566.1_pt1 | contig 19078 bp, 14 predicted proteins | sample 9134231 | NCBI WGS metagenome assembly JAEEGL01 (sample SAMN16246548, study PRJNA631951) | gut metagenome | biome: gut microbiome; feature: rumen; material: fiber-attached | host: Bos | place: Iran: Karaj | collected 2018-10 | reverse complement strand
GTGTAATAATTCGACTTGTGGGCCTCCATGTCGGGCAGCAGTCCGAGTTCCACCAGTTTGGGGTCGCCCAAATAGTAGAGCGCAAAGAGGTCGGCGCGGGTTTCTTCGATGGTCGAACCGTAGGCGCGCAGACTGTCGTCGCTGATGCCCGGCAACGTCTTGCCGCTGCCGTGTCCGAGACACTCGTGAAGGTCGGTGTGGAGGTCGTCGCAGGCATCGCCGTATTTCTTGATGAGATCGCGCGTGGCCTGGTCGATGACAAATTCCTCCCCGAAGCCGTTGCCCTGCGCAGCCTTGTTGTAAGCGTCCGTCAGATTGCCTATGGTCACGCTCTTCGAGCCGTACTCCTTGCGAATCCAGTTGGAGTTGGGCAAATTGATGCCTATGGCCGTTGAGGGATACAAGTCACCGCCCAGCATGGCTGCGGTGATGACTTTAGCCGTGATGCCCTTGCACTCTTCCTTCTTGAAACGCGGGTCAACGGGCGAGTTGTCCTCAAACCACTGGGCGTTGGCACTCAGTTTCTCGGCACGCGCCGTGGCTTCCAGGTCCTTGAAGTTGGTGATGGCCTCCCAACTGGCTTTCATGCCCAACGGATCACCGTAAACCTCGGTGAATCCATTGGTAAAGTCCACTGTTCCTTTCGTGTCCTGCACCCATTCGATGCAATAGTCGTCGAAATCCTTCAGGTCACCTGTCTTGTAATATTTGATGAGTTTGTCGATGACCGTTTTCTGTTCTTCAGTGTCGGCATAAGGTTTGGCTTTTTCCAACCAATAGACCACTTTATGAATGGCAGGGCCATAAAGACCTTCCGTAGTCCATTTCTTCTCCACCAGTTTACCATTCTCCTTTACCAGACGGCTGTTCAGACCGTACATCACCGGCTCCGGGTCGTTCATGTCGCGCATTTTCTCATAGAAAGCCTCCGCCTCGGCCTGCGTCACACCGTCGCCATAATAGTTGCTGGCAGACGTGAGCACCAGGTCATCGCCGTCCTTTTGGTTTACGCGCATCTGCATGATGTTGGGGTCAAACATGACAGGCATCAGCTCTTCCCATGTCTCTCTCTCGGCGGGCTTGGCGTAGTCGGAAGGCAGTTCTTCCTGATAGTTCAACAGAGCCAACTGGTCACGCAACCACTGTTCGGAGAACTTGGGCTGGAACTTGTTGCAGCCATAATGATGATGGATGCCGTTGGAGAACCATACGCGCTTGATATATTCTTCGAAGCCTTCCCAATCTTCGCCTTCCTTCGTTACCTGGTCGCTGGTGTAGACAGTTTCCAGCATTTTGCGGATGCGGAGGTTGTACTTGCCGTTCTGGTCCCACAGGATGTCGCGGCCGGCCAAGGCTGCTTCGTTCAGATAGTACACCAGCAATTTCTGGTTCAGCGTGAGCTTGTCGAAGCCTTCCACCTTGTAGTGAAGCATTTGGATGTCGGCAAACTTCTCATCAGTATACTTGAAGTCTTCTGTCACGCCGCTTTGGCAGGCTGTCAGCAAAATTCCTCCAATCATCATTAGTTTTAAAGCATTTAGTTTCATAGGTTCATTTATTTATTTTCTTTCTTGTTACATTTCAAACTTCGGTACGCCGCCGGAGTGATGCCCAGTTCGCGCTTGAAGGCGTTGTAGTAGCTTTGGCGAGAGGCGAAACCGCACATGAGACCGATTTCCTCGCACGTGAAATCCTTGTACTTCTTTATTTTGAGCATGTGTGTGGCGCGTTGTATCCTGAGCCGGTTGACCACGGTGTTGAATGACCCGCGCATGTGGCATTTCATCACCATCGAGAATGACCGCGGGTTTGTGTTCAGTTCTTTCACCAGTTGTGCAGCTGTGAGGTCACTGTCTAGATAGCGTTTGTTTCTAGTCAATTCCTTCATCACATATTTGTAGATGCGTTCGGCTGTTTCAGTTTTGATCTTTCCGGAATAATTATGTTTTATACGTGCCATAACGATTACTTTTATTGCAAATTTCCGATTTTTCTTTCATATTACCAAGAAAAACACTACAATAATAATCATCTTGTTGAAGACTGGAACTGTCCACGCGAGAATTGCTCTTGTAATAAGACTGTTAAACACCTCAAAAGTGAAAATAGAGTTGACAAAATGGAGGGCAATCGCATCTTTTTCGTGCAATAAGCGCTTAATCGTGTGTTTTTTATTTCATTTTGTAGCGTTTTGTACTGAAAAACCGACATAATGCAAGGAAATAGAGGTAAATTTGTCCTCGCTAACTTTATAATAAAATAATATGAGCGAAAAGATTAAGAAGTATCTCCTGCCCGAGAGTGAGATCCCCACGCAGTGGTACAACATCCAGGCCGACATGCCCAACAAGCCTCTGCCGTTCCTGCATCCGGGCACCAAGCAACCGTTGAAGTCAGAAGATTTGTATCCTATCTTCTGCAAGGCCTGTTCCGACCAGGAACTCAACCAGACAGACGCATGGATTGACATCCCCGAGCCTGTCCGCGACGGTTACCGTACCTGGCGATGCACGCCATTGGTGCGTGCTTACGGTTTGGAGAAGGCGCTCGACACGCCGGCTCATATTTATTTCAAGAACGAAAGTGTAAGTCCCGTGGGCAGCCACAAGCTCAACAGCGCACTGCCTCAGGTCTACTATTGCAAGGAAGAAGGCGTGACCAACATCACCACCGAGACCGGTGCCGGCCAGTGGGGCACGGCCCTCTCGTATGCCTGCAACCAGTTCGGCATAGACTCCGCCGTCTATATGGTCAAAATCAGTTATGAGCAAAAGCCCTACCGCCGCTCCATGATGCATGTCTTCGGAGCCCAGGTGACGCCGAGCCCCTCCATGTCGACCCGTGCCGGCAAGGACATCCTGACGGTTGACCCGGGCAACAACGGCTCGCTCGGTACGGCCATCAGTGAAGCCATCGAACTGGCCATGCAGACACCCAATTGCAAATACACGCTGGGTTCCGTACTCAACCACGTGAGCCTCCACCAGACCGTCATCGGCCTTGAAGCCGAGAAGCAGATGGAGATGGCCGGCGAATACCCCGACAAAATCATTGCCTGCTTCGGCGGCGGTTCCAATTTCAGCGGTATCGCCTTCCCCTTCATGCGCCACAACATTCTTGACGGAAAGACAACCGAATTTATTGCCGCCGAGCCGTCCAGTTGCCCCAAGCTGACGCGCGGCAAGTTCGAATACGACTTCGGTGACGAAACCGGCTACACCCCGCTGCTTCCGATGTACACGCTCGGCCATAAGTTCCAGCCTGCCAGCATCCACGCCGGCGGCCTGCGTTACCACGGTGCCGGTGTCATCATCAGCCAGTTGCTCAAAGACGGCTTCCTCAAGGGCGTCGATGTCGACCAGACCGAAACGTTCAAGGCAGGCATCCTGTTTGCCAAGAGCGAAGGCATCGTTCCGGCGCCCGAAAGTTGCCACGCTATCGCGGTCACCGTGCGCGAGGCCCTGAAGTGCAAGGCCGAAGGAAAGAAGCAAGTGCTCCTCTTCAACCTCAGCGGACACGGTCTCATCGACCTGGCAGCCTACGACCGCTATCTCGCCAACGACCTCACGGACTACGTGCCCAGTGATGCCGAACTCGAGAAATACCTCACTGAGGTGAATGTATTGCAACCCTGATGAACTAATAGAGTTATAAGGATTATCCGTGCGGCCGCTGCATCACGCAGCGGCCGCAGTTTTTAGTATCACTTGTCCACCTCATTTTTTCTTTCCAATCAGAAGCGGCGTTTCAAACTTTTGAAACGCCGCCTTTGCGCGCAGAAGTCCCACCTTTGCGCCCCGAAGTCGGGTCTCTGTCCCCGGAATACCAAAATTTCCCGGATTTTCCGCATCATTTTTCAATATTAATTATTCATTTTTCATCGAATATGTCTACATTTGCATACATAATAAAATAGAACAAGAACTATCGGATAACCGCCGTATGGGTGATCCATGTTAAAAGTAAATATCGGATGAAAAGACTCTTTGTTATGTTCGGCCTTGTGGCCGTGGTGAGCCTAGTGCCGGCTCAGGAACATAAACTTTGGTACAGCCGTCCGGCTGAAACGTGGCTTGAGGCCCTGCCCATAGGCAACAGCCACTTGGCCGGCATGGCTTACGGAGGTACGGCGCGCGAAGTGATACAGTTGAACGAAGAAACCTTTTGGTCGGGCGGGCCTTACCACAACAATTCGGCCACGGCCTATGCCCACCTGCAGGAAGTGCGCGACAGCATCTTTGCCGGTCACGAAATGTTTGCCCACAACACGACGGGCAAATACTTCGTCGTTGGCCCTCACGGCATGCGTTACCTGCCGTTGGGTAATCTGACGTTGGAGCTGGGCCACAAGGATGTGAGCGACTATCGGCGCGAGCTGGACCTTGGCAAAGCCCTCGCCACGACTTCTTATAATTATAATGGCGTACGCTATGAACGCACGGTGTTTGCCTCGCTGGCCGACAACGTCATCGTCGTGCAACTGAAAGCCGGTAAGAAAGGCGCTCTGACGTTCGATGTAGGCTTCAACAGTCAGTTGCATTCGAAGATTGTCGCGACGACAGCAAGGGGTGGAAACGGACAGGTGAACCTGCTCTCGGCCACCGTCGACGGAGTTGAGCAAGAAGGCATTCCGGCAGGACTGAAGGCCGATTGCAAAGTGCTGGTCGAGACCGACGGCAACGTGAAAACCGAGTTTGAGTCGCTTCACGTCAGCGATGCCACCACGGCAACGCTCTATGTCGTGGCCGCCACCAATTTCGTGAATTATCATGATGTCAGTGGCGATGCAGCCAAGAAGAACAAGGAGACGTTGGCCTCGCTGCATGGCAAAAGCTACAAGCAGTTGCTGAAGGCTCACCTGAAGAAATACCAGGACCAATTCAACCGCGTTTCGCTCGTGTTGCCGAAGTCGGCAAACTCTGGTTTGGAGACCGACAGGCGTGTGGCTGCCTTTGAAAAGAATCCCGGTGACCTTGATCTCGTGGCACTGATGTTCCAGTTCGGCCGTTACCTGCTCATCTCGGCGTCACAACCCGGCGGACAACCTGCCACACTGCAGGGAAAGTGGAATGACCGGCTGAATGCGCCGTGGGACAGCAAGTATACCATCAATATCAATACGGAAATGAACTATTGGCCGTCTGACGTGACCAATCTGGGCGAGACGCAAATGCCGCTCTTCGCTATGGTGAAGGATCTGGGCACGACGGGCGCCTTGACGGCTCGCACACTGTACGGCTGCGGCGGCTGGGTGGCTCATCATAACACCGATTTGTGGCGCATAGCCGGCCCCGTGGATATCCCCGGACCCGGTATGTTCCCCACTGGCGGCGCGTGGCTGTCGACACACATATGGCAGCACTATCTCTTTACAGGCGACCGGAATTTCCTCGCGGAAATGTATCCCACACTGAAAGGGGCGGCCGACTTTTTGCTCGATTACCTGCAGACAGACCCGCGTACAGGTTGTCTGGTCACGGTGCCTACGGTGTCGCCCGAACACGGCCCTCGCGGTACAGGCACACCATTGACAGCAGGCGCCACGATGGACAATCAAATTGTGTTTGATGTGCTGACGGCGACACAAAAGGCAACTCACCTGCTTCATCCGGACGCCACTTATGAACAGCGGCTGGCCGAAACCGTCGCCAAACTGCCTCCGATGCGCGTGGGACGCTATGGACAGTTGCAAGAATGGCAGCAGGACGCCGATGATCCCAGAGACCAACATCGGCATATCTCTCATCTCTACGGATTGTATCCTTCGAACCAGGTGTCGCCTTACCGGTACCCCGAACTCTTCGCTGCCGCAGCCACCACGCTGCGACAACGGGGCGACATGGCTACGGGCTGGAGTCTGGGTTGGAAAATTAATTTCTGGGCACGTATGCTTGACGGTGACCATGCGTTTAAGATCATTAGCAACATGCTTCACCTGTTGCCCGACGACAGCAAATACAACGAATATCCTAACGGACGCACTTATCCGAATCTCTTCGACGCCCATCCGCCTTTCCAAATCGACGGTAACTTCGGTTACACAGCCGGAGTGGCCGAGATGTTGGTGCAAAGCCACGACGGGGCCATACACTTGTTGCCCGCTTTGCCCTCGGCATGGAGCCAAGGCGAAGTGACAGGACTGCGTACCCGTGGCGGTTGCGTGCTTGACATGACATGGGCTGACGGTCGGTTGACAGAGGCCCGTCTGCACGCCACACTGACGGCTGTGGTCCGCATCCGTTCCTATGTACCGCTCAAGGGCTTGAAGGTGGCTGCTGGCGAGTGTCCGAATGCTCTGCTGGCACCAGCCGATGTGAAGCAGCCGCTTGTTTCGGAGGAGTTGAAAGAACCGTCACACCCGAATATCAAAAAGGTATACGAGTATGACTTACCGGTAAAGGCAGGGAAGACGTATCGGATAGTATCTGAATGAAAATAAAAACGAAATGGGAATGTACAATTTTGACAAAATCATAGACCGTAGCGGTACGTGGACGGTGAAACAGGAACTGTTGCCTGACTACTTCGGCCGGCGTGACTTGTTGCCGTTGTGGGTGGCTGATATGGACTTTGAAACGCCGCCTTTCATCATGGATGCACTCAGGAAACGGCTGGAGCATCCGGTGCTGGGTTACACGGTGCCCTCTGAGAGTTACTGGCAAGCGATTATTGATTGGCAACTCAGCCGCCACGGTTGGAGTGTACGCAAGGAATGGCTCTCGTTCATCCCCGGCATTGTGAAAGGCATCGGTATGGTGATTAATGTGTTTACTAATCCGGGCGACAAGATTATTATCCAGCCGCCTGTGTACCATCCCTTCCGTCTGGTGCCCGAGGGCAACGGTCGTGAGGTGGTGATGAATCCGCTGGTGGAACAACCGGACAGAACGTATAGCATGGATTTTGACCAATTGGACCATGTGGCCGACGAACACTGCAAGGTGCTTATTCTTTCGAACCCGCACAACCCTGCGGGCATCCTGTGGGACCGTACTACGTTGGAGCGATTGGCCCGCTTCTGCTACGAACGCGGTATTCTGGTCATTTCGGACGAGATACACGCCGACATGGCTCTGTGGGGTTTGCATCACATCCCATTTGCCACAGTCAGTGCCGAGGCTGCAGCGTGCAGTATTACGTTTGGAGCGCCGAGCAAAACGTTCAACATTGCCGGTGTGGTGAGTTCGTTCGCAGTGGTGTCCGATGAACACTTGCGCCAACGCTTTTTCTCCTGGCTGGAAGCGAACGAAATGAATGCCCCGACACTCTTTGCTCCCATTGCTACCACAGCCGCCTTCTCGGCCGATGGCGAAGCGTGGAGACGGGAGTTGATAACATATCTTGAAGGAAACGTCATGTTTGTGGAACAGTTTTGTCGTGAACGTTTGCCGAAAATACGGCCGCTCCGGCCGCAGGCATCCTTCCTCGTGTGGCTCGATTGCAGAGGGCTGGGATTGGATCACGAGGCTCTCAACGACCTCTTTGTCAACAAGGCCCGTTTGGCGCTCAATGACGGCGAGATGTTCGGCATTGAAGGACGCGGCTTCATGCGTCTTAACGTAGGTTGCCCGCGTGACGTGCTTCAACAGGCCCTTACCAGGTTGGAAGAGGCACTGAATTGAGCCGTGAAAGAAGAAAGCGGGCGGGTCTGCAAACAATTGCAGACCCGCCCGCTTGTTATGCAACAGGACTCTTTAGAACTCAAATCGGTTGAGGTAGAGCCCTTCGGTGGTCATGGCTTCAATTTGAGGCACCAGCCGGGTGAAGTGGGGCGCGGCAGAATGTTTGTCAAGCACTGCCTGGTTGTCCCAAGTCTCGCAGAACATGAAGACACGGGGATTTGTCGTACTCTGAAACAGGTCGTAGGCTTTGTTGCCCTCGTCCTGGCGGGACTTTTCCACCAGTTCGTTGGTCAATTTCAGCAACTGGCCGAGGTCGGCGTCGTCTTTCGCTGTGAAAAATGCGTTCAATCTAATCATGGTAATTCAGTTTTTAATGTTTCTTCCGTGCACAAAGATACACATTTTCTTCGATGCCGCGACCCCTTGATTTTGTCAAAATAATTTGTACCCTTTTCGGCTTTTTATAAGCTGTTGATTATCATCGGAGTTTGAGGAGGCGAAAACAAGGCGGCGTTTCTGCGCGACAAAACGGCGCCTCGAACAGCCAAGACGCCGCTTTTGCAGACGGATGTGAGACCTTTGTCCGAGGTTCGGCGTAGTCTTTCGGAGGAGCGGGGCGGATACAAAAATCGGCCGGCTGTTGGGGTCAACAACCGGCCGACGGGTATGTCTTATGGTATGTTTTTTACATCATGCCGCCCATACCGGGGTTAGGCATCGGCATTTCGGGCTTTTCTTCCTTCTTGTCACAGATAATGCACTCGGTGGTGAGGAACATGCCGGCCACACTGGCGGCATTCTCCAAAGCCACACGGGCCACCTTGGCCGGATCGAGCACACCGGCAGCCTTCAGGTCTTCGAATGTTTCGGTCTTGGCGTTGAAACCTTCGTTACCCTTGGCTTCGCGTACCTTGTTGACGATGACAGCACCTTCCAGACCGGCGTTGAAGCAAATCTGACGGAGCGGTTCCTCAATGGCACGGCGGATGATGGCGATACCGGTGGTCTCGTCGTCGTTTTCGCCCTTGAGACCTTCGAGAGCCTTCTGTGCACGGATGTAAGCTACGCCGCCACCTGTGACAATGCCTTCTTCAATGGCTGCGCGGGTGGCGCAGAGAGCATCGTCGCAACGGTCTTTCTTTTCCTTCTGCTCGGTTTCACTGCTGGCGCCCACTTCGAGCACGCATACGCCGCCGCTCAGTTTAGCCAGACGTTCCTGCAGTTTCTCCTTGTCGTAGGAAGACGTGGTGTTGGCAATCTCGTTCTTTATCTGAATGACGCGCTCCTTGATGGCCTGCGGGTCACCGGCACCATTGACGATGGTGGTGTTGTCCTTGTTTACAGTAACCTTCTCGGCACTGCCCAGCATGTCGATAGTAGCCTGTTCGAGTTTCAGACCCTTGTCTTCACTGATGACTACGCCGCCGGTCAGGATGGCGATGTCTTCGAGCATAGCCTTGCGACGGTCGCCGAAGCCTGGCGCTTTGACAGCGCAAATCTTCAACTGCGTGCGCAGACGGTTGACAACCAATGTGGTGAGGGCTTCGCTGTCCACGTCTTCAGCGATAACGAGAAGAGGACGGCCGCTCTGTACGGCGGGTTCAAGAATAGGGAGAAAGTCCTTCAGGTTGCTAATCTTCTTGTCGTAGATAAGGATGTACGGGTTTTCCATGACGCACTCCATCTTCTCACCGTCGGTGATGAAGTAGGGAGACAGATAACCGCGGTCGAACTGCATACCTTCTACAGTCTTTAATTTCGTGTCGTTTGACTTTCCGTCTTCGATAGTAATAACACCGCTGACACTTACAGCGCGCATACCGTCGGCAATGAGTTTTCCAATTTCAGGGTCGTTGTTGGCGGAAACGGTGGCTACCTGTTCAATCTTGCTGTAGTCGTCACCTACCTGTTCAGCCTGACTCTTGATGTTTTCCACAACTTTGGCCACGGCCTTGTCGATGCCGCGCTTCACGTCGAGCGGGTTGGCACCGGCGGCTACGTTCTTCATGCCTTCAGCCAGGATGCTTTGGGCCAAAACGGTGGCGGTAGTGGTGCCGTCGCCGGCATCGTCACCTGTCTTGCTGGCCACGCTCTTGAGAAGCTGGGCACCGGCATTTTCGAATGCGTTGTCGAGTTCAATTTCCTTGGCCACGGTCACACCGTCCTTGGTAATCTTCGGAGCACCGAATTTTTTGTCGATAACCACATTGCGGCCTTTCGGACCGAGGGTTACTTTCACTGCATTGGCCAACTGGTCGGCGCCGGACTTAAGCAGTTCGCGCGCATTTACATTATATTTAATTTCTTTTGCCATGATGATTAGTGTTTAAAAGGATTATTACTTAAGGATAGCTACGACGTCGCTCTGACGCATCACGAGGTATTTCTCGCCGTCGTATTCGATTTCAGTGCCTGCATATTTACCGTAGAGTACGGTGTCGCCGGCCTTTAAAATCATGGGTTCGTCTTTCTTGCCTTCACCTACGGCCACAACGGTGCCTTGAAGGGGTTTCTCTTTGGCGGTGTCGGGAATGATGATGCCGCCCACTGTCTTTTCTTCGGCTGGAGCCGGAGTAATCAGAACTCTGTCTGCTAATGGTTGAATGTTCATAATTACGTATTATTTTTATGTTTTACTTTGTTCTTTGTTGAACGCACCAACAAGTAAGCAAAAAGCGTGCCAATACATATTGAAGTCAACTTGGATACTTTAAAAGTGCGATTTTGTCAGTTATGTGTCGGAACGGGTTCTTTCGGTACATAGACGTTTCCCGGTCCGTCTGCTCTGTGGAAAAGATAAGGCTCTGCCATGAAGGTGCCAGTCTGGTTTCCGTTGGCATCATAGTAAGGTGCTGAGAGCACGTTGGTGTGACGGTCGGCATCAAATTCGGAGTGCACCGCGTCTTTTGGGCGGACGCTCATGCCGGCCGGCAAGTTAAGCAGACGGTAAAGCACACTGCCTTTTTGGAATGCCACAAAACTAGGACGCACCGGGTCGCTGATGCGGTAGATGGGCGTGTTTATCTGTATGCCCACGTAGTCGGAATCGCACCATTCTTTTTCAATTATCAGGAAACCGTTTTCTACGTGTGGGCTAAGGATGAGTCCGTCGGCCGTCTTTACCTGCTTCAGTTTTGGCAGGCGGTCGACACGGTAGGCTGTCAGTTCCTCAGTGTCCATCCATGAGGGCAGGCGCAGATGAAGCGTCATGTGACGCTGTTTTCCACCGAAATTGAGCCACAGAATGTATTCGTCGTTGAACCACGGTGAACTTGTGACACATCGCAGTTTCACGTCGAGGTCGGGTGTTGTTATGTGGGCACTGCTGCGTATGGGAAAATTCACAAATAGATGATTGCCGCTCGTGGCGTAGATATTCTCTGGCAGATTGAGCAATGTGCGCCCGGCCAAAGGGTCACTCTGCTGGCACAAAGCATTGACAAGCATTTGCTCGGCGGCACAGGTGTAACGGCTGTCTCCAGTTAGCTGCGCCAACCGGAGACACAACTCGACGAAACGGCAGGTGGCTTTTACGTTTCCGTTGTCAATACCCGTGGGTGAGGCTTTGAGCATGAGTTTTTGCCATTGTTTGGTGAGTGAGGGAATTTTCTTCAGGTTCTTCGCTGTGATCTCGATGCTTTTGGGTTGGAGTTGCGGCCACTTGTCGGTAACATATTTCATTTGGTCATGCCAGAAAAAACCTTCCACACTCACACTGTCTGCCGGCACGGGTTGTAGCGGGAACGTCTGTCCGCTGGTGCCGGTGACAACGCCAAGTAGAATAAGACAGAGCAGATACGATTTTATTCTCATTACGATTAATAGTTTACAATTCCATTAGCACTCTGATGGGGCGGCCATCCTGCCCGTGGCCCGATTTCAGGGTCGGAGGCATACTTGAATAGAACTTCAGCATCGCTATCGCGCCAGGGCCGCAAGGCTATCTTTTCTGTTTCCATCACGTATTATATTAATTACCTTTTGAAGTTCTTCCAAGAATCGGGCGGCCTGTCCGCCGTCCATCTGTACATGATGAAACTGAAAGGAAATGGGTAAGGTCATCCTCAACCAGCCTTTGCGGTAGCGGCCCCACATTACCATCGGATTACAGAACTGATCGGTATATTGATTGACGATGCAGTCAAGTTCCGTCTCAACCATCGCGGATGTGCCAATTACCATTGCACCATCTATGAAGGAACTCTGGCATGACGTACTGGCAGACTGTGTTAGGGCCATATAATCTTGTCCGAACTGCTCCATATCATCCGTATAAGGAATATCGCATGAGCAGATGCCGCCTTCTTTATTGTTTACTATCACGTTGATGGCAAGGCGGTCGTACTTGTATAGTTTGCCCTGCGATGGCAACAGGTGGAACTCGTCAATCCTGCTGGCAGCACGCCCGATGCACCAGCACAGGAGCATGTTGAACTTCAGTCCTCGCCGCCGACTCACTTTATATAGTCGCGTCACATCAATCGTCTTCGTGAGCGTCACCATCGGCATAGGTGACTTCATCCAAAGTTCGAATGCCTGCACCCGACTGGTGTCTTTGGGATTGATTTCCTGTTTCATCTATGCATCTGCTTTTGCTTCTTCCAGATTCTTCCTCGCTTGGGGACTCGACTGCCAGATTGGTGCAATTTTGGGGCAGGTGTCCTTGTCTGGGCAATTGCCACAGGTCTCGAATCCTTTGCTTTTCACGCACTTTCGGATCTCGCACAAGGTACTGCAGAATATAGTTTTCGCTCCACCCATACGACAACCCTCACAATTGATATGCTCAGGAAGGATAGGAGCATTGTTCAACTCGGCCCATAGCTTTGCAGTTTTCTCGCGCAGTGCTTGGTTGTCAGTCTTGGTGGCAATGTAAGCATCGCACTTCTCACAGTCCAACCCACAAAAAGCAATCATCTTTCTCATTTCTTCCAACGTTTTAGGTCAGGGAAATACTGTCGCATCATCTGCCTGTACTCTTCCTTCGTCATCGGTTTGGGCATATTCTTGTTGACCTCGTCCACAAACTGGGCGCAGTGTTCAATCATTTCGTCCATGGTGCAGTCTTGCAGGAACTGTCCGCCCTGATAGCAGTAACGGCAGTAGTCGAAGCAGGTGTTGCCGTCGGCATCGGTGCCGCAATCTTCAGCGCGGGTCAGCGGCATTCCGCAGCTCTGGCAGAACTGCGGGAGCTGGCCGGGTTGGAAAGCTTTCTCTTTTTTGGGAAAGGTTGCCTCGTAGGCTTCATAGGCTTCGGGCTGTTCGTTGGCAACGAAATAGCCTTTGGGAGGGCAGTAGGTGCCTTCGATGCCGTTCAAGTAGCCCGGTGTGAGTTCTTGGGCAAGGAAGTATGGCACTTCGGCCTCTTTGGGCTCGGCATGGTAGTGTATCTTCAGTTTGCTGGCAAGGTCGAAACCGGCATGGCGGTAAAAGTCGATGTTTCCTTCCATGCACAGCATGCCGATGCCCGTTTCTTTGGCTTTTTTGAGTGAATAATTCAGTAATTCCAGACCGTAGCCTTTGCGCTTGTAGTCGGGGCGGATGCTGATGGGTCCGAAGGTCCATGCCGGGAAACGGTTGCCGTCTTCAAGGATGATTTCTGCTTTGGAGTACATCACGTGCCCTATGATTTGGCCGTCTTCTTCCATCACAAAGTCAAGTTCGGGAATGAAGTCGTCATTTGTCCTGTATTGGTTGAGCACATAGTGTTCCGTGCATCCGGGACGGTAAACGTTCCAGAAAGCTTCGCGTGTGAGGTTCTCCACCTCGCGGTAATCTTCGGGTCGTTCTAATCTTATGGTCATAATCAGGTGTCAGTTTTAGCGCTTTATCTCTGCCAAGGTCTCTTGCAGGGGCGGTGTGAGGCGCGGCGATTGCAGCATGGCGTCGAGCAGGCGGTTGAAGTCGTCTGCAGGCCGCCGGTCGTGCAACAGGGCTTCGCGGGTGCGGGCCGGGCTGTTGAGAAATGCTGCCGTGTAACCTTTCACCAGCGCTTGTTCCGCTTCGGGTGAGTGGGGTTTGACAGTAGCATAGAGTTCCAGCGTGCGGTTGAGGCGGTCGCCTGTCATGTAGTGGTCCATCAGCACCATGATGGCAAAGCGCTGGATGAAGGGAGCCGTGTCGTTGAGACGGCTGGTCACGAACTCGAGCGTTTCGTCCGGCCGGCGCACGGCAAAGGAGCAGGCAAGGGCGGTGGCGTCGCAGAGCGGCACGTTGTCCACCTGTTTCAGGAAACGTGCCAGCCATTTGAGCGTAGTCTGGTTGCCCTTCGACGCTTCGCCATAGACCATGGCCTGCAGCACGGCTTCCTCGTAGGTGTTTCCCAGGGTGTCGGCCACGGTTTTCCAGTCGTGGCGCCGGCTCCATTCGCGTGCCAATTCGGCCAACGCTCCCCTCGGCACGCCCGAAACTCTGAGGGCTCCGGCGTCGAGCAGGCGTTCGAGCACGTCGGCGTCGCTATGTTCGGCAATCCACGATTGCAAGTCAAAATCTTCCATACGGACACAAAGTTACAACCTTTTGCTGATATGTCAAAATGTCAGGCTGTTTCTTCCGCTTTAAAATGTATGCTCTTTTTCTGACAAAGGTCGGATTTCTGCGCGCAAAGGCGGCGTCTCTAACTTTTGAGACGCCGCCTTTGTTTTTCAATGTACATCACTGCCGAATATAATTCTCGTGATGTGCCGGGAATTTACAAATACGACAGGTAGAGGTAGTTTGTCTGTGCGGGATATTCGGCGGCCAGGGTGTCTATCTGGTTGACTACGGGAAGTATGCCGCACTCTTTCCGCCATTCCCGGACGAGGAGCATGGCCTGTTCCATGCCCATGACGGTTCCCAGACCGACGGCCCGCGCTATTTGGAAATCGGAGAAACCGTAGACCTTGGCTTCGCGCAACAACCCGACGAACTCCGGTGTTTCGAAGCATTCCATGAGTTCCGTGCGCTCCATGGACCCGGCAAAACTCATGAACGAGGCGAACTCGCGTAGCCGCAGGTCGATGTCAACCACATGTTTCAGCTTTTGCAGGAACCAGAGGTCAATCATGGTCAGCCGGTGAATCTGTTCCAGGGTGTAACCCATCTGCATGGCTTTGGATATGACGAAAATGCGATTGTCGGTGGCGTGAAGCAGGGCGTCCTCCATGTCGTCGACACGCAGCACCTTGTTCTCCACGAAACCGTGCATGCCCTGACCGATCATGCGCAGCCCTTTCTGCAGGGCTTCCTCAAAAGTGCGCCCGATGGCCATGACCTCGCCGACACTTTTCATGGACGAGCCGAGCTGGTGGTTCACGCCGTGGAACTTCGAAAGGTCCCAACGGGGTATCTTGCATACCACGTAGTCGAGGGCCGGCTCGAAAAAAGCCGACGTGGTCTTCGTGACCGAGTTTTTCAATTCAAACAATCCGTAACCCAGTCCGAGTTTGGCGGCGACGAAGGCCAGGGGATAGCCTGTGGCCTTCGATGCCAAGGCCGACGACCTCGACAAGCGCGCGTTAACCTCAATGACACGATAGTCCTCCGACTGCGGGTCAAGGGCGTATTGCACGTTGCACTCGCCCACGATGCCGATGTGACGGATAATCTTGATGGCGAGGGCGCGCAATTTGTGGTATTCGGCATTGCTGAGCGTCTGCGAAGGAGCAACCACGATGGACTCGCCTGTATGGATGCCCAACGGGTCAAAGTTCTCCATGTTGCACACGGTGATGCAGTTGTCGTAGCGGTCGCGCACTACTTCATACTCTATCTCTTTCCAACCTTTCAGAGACTTTTCCACCAGTACCTGTGGCGAAAACGAGAAGGCCTCTTCAGCCTGTAAGGACAGTTCTTCCTCGTTGTCGCAGAACCCGGAACCCAGTCCTCCCAAGGCGTAGGCGGCGCGGAGAATGACGGGAAATCCCAGTTCGGCGGCAGCCTGCCTCACCTCTTCGATGTTGCTGCAAGCCTGGCTGCTGATGGTTTTTACACCAATCTCGTCCAGCCGTTTCACAAAAAGGTCGCGGTCTTCGGTGTCGTTGATGGCCTGCACTGGCGTTCCCAGCACTTGCACATGGTATTTGTCGAGTATGCCTTGCCTGTACAGTTCCACACCGCAGTTCAAGGCCGTTTGTCCGCCGAACGACAGCAGTATGCCGTCGGGCCGTTCTTTCTCGATGATGCGTTCCACAAAGTCTGTCCGCACGGGAAGGAAATACACGGTGTCGGCCACGCCCTTCGATGTCTGGACCGTGGCGATGTTGGGGTTGATGAGAATGGTATGTATGCCTTCTTCTTTCAAGGCTTTCAAAGCTTGCGAACCGGAATAGTCGAACTCGCCAGCCTGTCCAATCTTCAATGCTCCGCTGCCGAGCAGCAGAACCTTCTTTATGCTCTTGTCCGTCATGTTATTCCGTAGCGTTTAGCATGTTTACAAATTCGTCAAACAAAAACTCCGTGTCCACCGGCCCCGAACAGGCCTCGGGATGGAACTGCGCAGACATCCACGGGTGGCTTTTGTGACGGATACCTTCGTTAGAACCGTCGTTCATGTTCACAAAGAGAGTCTCCCAATCCGAAGGCAACGTCGTTTCGTCCACGGCATAGCCATGGTTCTGCGACGTGATGAAGCATTGGTTGCTCCCTGCCTTTCTCACTGGCTGATTGTGGCTGCGGTGCCCATATTTCAGTTTGTAAGTCCTTGCTCCTGCTGCCTTGGCCAGCAATTGATTGCCGAGGCAAATGCCCATGCACGGCTTCGGATACTTGCTGTTCAGGAATTGTCGGATGTGTTCCACCGTCTTCTCGCAACGGTCGGGGTCTCCCGGGCCGTTTGTCAGGAACAGCCCGTCGAAATCGTGTGTGTTGAAGTCATAGTCCCATGGAACTCGTATCACTTCAAGACCACGCCGGAGCAGGCAACGGATGATGTTTGCCTTGACACCGCAGTCCACGAGGACTACTCGCTTGTGTACGTCGACAGCGCGTTCAGGCAAGTATGTGATTACGTCCTTGCAACTAACCTGTTCCACCCAGTTGATGTCACCATAGCTTTCTGTTGCAATGTTGTCTTCTTCGCCTTCAATCACAATCCGTCCCGTCATGACCCCATGCTCGCGTAGCAACTTCGTCAGCCGTCTGGTGTCGATGCCTGTTAGGGCCGGCACTCCTTCGCGCCGAAGCCATGCTGCCAACGATTCTTTCGCGTTCCAATGGGAAAACGTTTGACTGTAATCCGCCACGATGATTGCTTTGACATGAATCCGTCCGCTTTCCATCAGTGTGGGCAATCCGTTGTCGCCTGTTCCCACCGAAGGCACACCGTAGTTGCCTATCAATGGATATGTGAACGTGAGTATTTGCCCTGCATAGCTGGGGTCGGTCAGGCTCTCGGGATAGCCTGTCATGGCGGTGTTGAAGACGACCTCGCCTGATACGTTACATTCTGAACCAAACGACCAACCGTAGAACACGCTGCCATCATCGACAATCAATCTTGCTTGTCTCATAATTCAGTATGCTTGTTCATGGACTCCCTTTACCGCACGTCCGCTGGGGTCGTTAAGATTCAGGAATGCTTTATCCCACTCCAAAGCAATTGCTGTGGAACAGGCTACGCTGGCCTCGCTCGGAACAGTTCTTGCAGCGGAGTCGCTGGGGAAGTGCTCTGCAAAGATGGTGCGATAAAAGTATTCCTCCTTATTCTTGGGCGGATTGATAGGGAAACTCTCGGCGGCATGGGCCATCTGCTCATCGCTCACGGCTTCTGCAGTGATGGCCTTGAGCGTGTCAATCCATGAGTATCCGACACCGTCGCTGAATTGTTCCTTTTGTCGCCCGGCTATTTCGGGGGGCAACATGTTGGCAAAGGCTTCGCGTACGATTTTCTTTTCAATGGTATTGCCTGGACACATCTTGGCTTCCGGATTGGTCCGCATGGCAACATCCAGAAATTCTTTGTCAAGAAATGGCACACGGCCTTCGACACCCCATGCTGACAAACTTTTGTTGGCACGGAGACAATCGTAAAGATGTAGTTTTCCTAATTTGCGGACTGTTTCTTCATGGAATGCCCTGGCTGAAGGTGCTTTGTGGAAATAGAGATATCCTCCGAAGATTTCATCGGCTCCTTCTCCCGAAAGCACCATCTTGATGCCCATTGATTTGATGACTCGTGCCAGCAGATACATTGGCGTGGAGGCGCGGACCGTGGTAACGTCGTATGTCTCGATGTAATAGATAACATCGCGAATGGCGTCAATCCCTTCTTGAATGGTATAGTTGATTTCGTGGTGGACGGTGCCGATGTGGTCGGCTACCTGTTTCGCCTTGGCCAAGTCGGGAGCCCCTTTCAGTCCTACCGCGAACGAATGAAGACGGGGCCAATAGGCTTTCGTTCTGGAGTTGTCTTCAATGCGCATTTCGCTGTATTTTTCGGCAATGGCGGAAACTACTGACGAGTCGAGGCCGCCCGAAAGCAGAACACCATAAGGCACGTCGGACATTAGCTGGCGTTTTACGGCTTTTTCGAGTGCATCGCGAATTGCCGGGACGTTGGCTTCGTTGTCCTTGACAGCATCGTATTCCATCCAGTCGCGCTGGTAATACCTTTTTATTCCCGGTTCCCGGCTCCAATAATAATGTCCGGGCAAGAATGATTCGTAGTGTTCACACTGTCCTTCGAGAGCTTTCAACTCTGAAGCCACATAGATCATCCCGTTGCCGTCGTAACCGATATAGAGCGGTATGACACCAATCGGGTCGCGGGCAATTAAGAATTCGTCACGTTCTTCATCGTATAGGACAAAAGCAAAAATGCCGCTCAAGTCTTCCAAGAAGCCGACACCTTTTTTCCGGTAGAGCGCAAGGATGACTTCACAGTCGCTGCCGGTCTGAAACTCGTATTGTCCGGCATACTTCTTGCGAATCTCCTGATGGTTGTATATCTCACCGTTGACAGCCAAAATCTGTTTGCCGTCGGGAGAATACAATGGTTGCCGGCCCGATTCGGGGTCAACAATACTCAACCGCTCGTGAGCCAAGATGGCTGAACCTCCGCAATAAATACCGCTCCAGTCGGGGCCGCGGTGACGGATTTTCTGACTCATGCGCAATGCTTTCTGACGCAATTCTTGTGTTTGTTCCTTTACATTGAGGATTGCCGCGATGCCACACATATGAATCTCTTTTATAGTTATACTTTCAATACGTTTTCCACATAGTTTACGAACGCCTGGTTTACCATGCGGATGCCGCCGGGCGTGGGGTAATGGCCGGTGAAATACCAGTCGCCGGGATGGTTGGGGCAGGCTTTGTGGAGGCCTTCAATGCTTTGGAACACTAGTTCCACGGGTGATTGCATGCCTTCGGGCCGGAGCATTTCGATGATTTTGCCATTGATTTCTTCCACACTGAAGGGAGCATAAATGGCACGGACATGGTTCTTGGCTTGCGGTTCGGTGCGACATGCCCGG
>JAEEGL016783312.1_pt1 | contig 19079 bp, 9 predicted proteins | sample 9134231 | NCBI WGS metagenome assembly JAEEGL01 (sample SAMN16246548, study PRJNA631951) | gut metagenome | biome: gut microbiome; feature: rumen; material: fiber-attached | host: Bos | place: Iran: Karaj | collected 2018-10 | reverse complement strand
TGCCGTAACCATCGCCGCAGATATTGACTTCGACCGGAGCGGACCAGACCGCGCTGTGATCGTCGGTCACCACAACGACGGTGACGGAATAATTTCCCACTTCGGTGAAAACGGGGGGAGACGTGTCGGTTTCCCCGTCGCAGGTGTAATAGATCGAGTAATAGCGGGTACCGATCCTTTCCAGTCCGCTGAGGGTTAATGAGTGGCCGTCCCCGTCGTAATACCCGTCGTAACCGACGGCGCTGACCGAGGTGATCAGCCGGACCGGTTTGATGCAGGTAAAGTTTTCGATCCACCCCTTTTCGTACCAGAAGTGGTTAAGATGATACATCGAATACTGTTCGTTCCATTCGAGCGGAATCGTCTGGAGAGTCATCGTGGCATCGTCGGAGTTGGTGACGATCAGTCCGGTGTAGTAGTTCGGATCCGTTGGTTTGTAGCTGGTGTCATAAGTGTATCCCCAGACCGTAAAAGCGTGGCCGCTGGTGCGGTTGACCGGCGCTTCGGATGTGAACCAGCCGACCGAAGCGGTGATTCCCTCCCCTTTTTTGAGAGATTCGGCCATTTTGCCCATCAGGTCCCCCTTCAGGTTGGAGGAGTAGAGGATGGTGCGGACCTTGCTGATCGTAATGCCGGGGAAGAGCGCCCCCCCGTTCCCTTCGGCGTGGGCCCAGCCTTCCGTGGTCGTTGACTTTCCGTTGACAAGCCATGTGAAGGCGTAATTGAGCGAGCCGCCGCCGTTTGTGAAATTGTCGATGAAGTAGTCGTAGATTTCCTGCTCGTTTGTGAAAAGCCGGTCGCCGGGATTATCCCCGGAGACCGAAACCGCGTATCCCCATTTCGTATAGGCGAAGACATTGGCGGCCGACGCCGCCCAGCACATGCTCGAGTCGATATGACGGTATTTTTTGACGTTGTAATAGGTGCCGACGGTGTATTCCCGAACGGCCGAAGTCGGCAGGGGAACGGTGTCCGCCGGACCGTCGGAAAAGTCCGCCGTCGGCACGGCGATAAACGCCGCCTCTCCTTCGAGCAGGTCGGGCGCCGAGACGAAAGGCGCGTCGGGCACGGCCGTGCCGTTGAGAACCAGGCGGTCTTCAAGCTGTTCGCCGCGGAGAATTCGGCTGCGTAACGGGTAGTTCTTTTTCATCTTTTGCCTCTCGCAATCAGGCAGTCGGGTATTGGAAATCGCCGCTGTCGGCGTTTTTAAACCAGTTGGCGCTCAGATAGGTGAAATCGCCCGGCCCGATAAAACCGTCGCCGTCGATATCGAGGCGGGGATCCCAGTTTTCGCTCCCGTCCGCCGAAAACCATGCCGCGGAAAGGAGGGCGGAGTCGCCCGGCCCGATGAACCCGTCACCGTCGAGATCGACCGGATTGACCGGGAGGGAAGTTTCAGCGGACCAGCCGCTTGTCAGGGTCGTTTCGCCGTTTCCCAAAGCGCGGACGCGGTAGAGGAGAGTCTCGCCGTAGGTCAGGCCGGTGATCAGAGTTTCAGCTTGATCGGTTACCCGGCTTGACCAGGTGAGGCCGCCGTCGGCAGACCAGGAAATCTCGTAACCGTCCGCCCCGGCGATTCCGGTCCAGGTGAGCGCATGGCGGTTCAGGCCCGCCGAGCCGGCCGAGGTGATCGTCGGCGCAGCAAGCGGTTCGGGCGAGAACTCGGTAATTGTCACGGTGACCGGCGCGGACCAGATCGCGTCGAACTCGTTCTTGACCGCCACGACGACGACCGGATAGGTTCCCGGGTCGGTGTAGACGGGCGCTTCCAGTGAAAACGTGCCGTCGTAGTTGTAAATGACGGTGTATTCATCGTCGCCGGAATCGGGGATTCCGGCAACCGTAACCGCGTGTCCCTGGCCGTCGTAAACGCCTGCGTAGCCGTGTGCGCTCACCCCGGTCAGCGTCTCGACCGGCTTAATGCAGGTGAAATCCTCGATCCAGCCGCGCCCGCCGCTGTAGTCGGTAACGCGGTACATGCCGTATTCTTCGCCGTATTCGATGGAGAGCGTCTTGGTTCCGGTATGGTTGTCGTCGGAGTTGGTGACAATGATGCCCGTATAGTAATTCGGGTCGGCCGGATCAAGGCTTTCATCGTATGTATAGCCCCACACGCTGACCGAATGCCCGCCGGTACGCTTGGTCGGCGAGGCGGAGTTGTACCAGCCGAGCGCCATCACCACGCCGTATCCCTCTTCAAGGTAGGCGGCCATTTCGCCGATCAGCGTTTCGTGATATGTCTCGTAATGGAGGTAAGGACGGACATCGGGGATCGAAATGCCGGGGTACAGGTAGCCGCCGTCGCCGGTGACCTGCGACCAGCCCGACGTGCCCTGAATGGTATATTCGCCGCTCGTGTACCAGGGGAACGCGTAATAGAGGTGCCCCCCCTTATTGGTGAAGTTCCCGGCGAAGTAGTCGTAAATCTCGTATTCCGAGGAGAAAAGCCAGGCTTCCGGCGTTTCACCCGAGACGGCGGTCGAATAGCCCCAGTTCGTGTAGGCGAGGATATTCGCGGTGGCCGCGGCCCAGCAAAGCTGCGAATCGGTGCCGTCCCGGTACTTGTTGACATCGTAAAAAGTGCCGACATAGTATTCGCCGGCTGATGCGGCTGCCGCGGGAACGGGAGCCCCGATAAACGCCGTTTCGCTTTCGGACACTTCCGCCGCCGAGGCGAACGGCACATCCGCCGAGACAAACGGCGCCGCGCTGAGTGCGATCCGCTCTTCGAGGTGTTCGGCGGTTAAAAGGCGAAAACGCGGGCGGGTATCCATGCTGGCAGCTTTCCGCCGAAAATTTCGGCTGTTTTTACATACGGCACTTTAACGGCACTTGGACAGCGCCTGACGGGAGCACAACTGTCAGCAATTATACCTTTATTTCCCGTACTGTGTAAAGACAGGGCGTATCAGACCGGGGGATAGAACGAATCCTCGCTGTCGGAATCTTTGAACCAGTTTGCGGAGAGATAGGTGAAGTCTCCCGGACCGGCAAACCCGTCTCCGTCGACATCCGGGCGCGGATCGTAGTTGCCGTCTCCGTCTGAGGCGAACCATGCGGCCGAAAGAAGGGCAAAGTCGCCGGGTCCGATGAATCCGTCCCCGTCGATGTCGGAGGGGTTGACCCGGAGCCGTTTCGTTTCGGACCAGGAACTCGTTTTGGTCGAAATGCCGTCTCCCAGGGCGCGGACACGATAGAGAACCTCCGCTCCGTAGGGAAGTTTTTTAATCCTGTATTCGGAATTTTCCGTCGATTTGCCCGACCATGACACGCCGCCGTCGACGGACCAGGCGATTTCGTAGCCGGAGGCTCCGGCCACACTGTTCCAGATGACGGAGTGGGAGTTGCGTCCCGCCGAAGCCGCACTGCGGATTTTGGGAACGGCAAGTGCGGCCGGGTCCGGCTGGGCGATGTTGATCACGACCGGCGCCGACCAGATCGCTTCGTAATTGTTTTTGATCACGACCGTTTGAACGGTATTCGATCCGGGTTGCCGGAAAGAGGGGGGGGCTTCGAGCTGAATGCCGCCGCAAAAATAGGAGACGGTGTAGTTGTCAGATCCGGCATTGCCGGGTCCGGCGACCGTGACAGTGTGCGTCTGGCCGTCATAAGGGCCGTCGTAACCTCTAAGCGAGACTTCGGTCAGCGGAGCGACCGGTTTGAGTGTGATGAGAATTTCAAGCCATGCCGACATACCGCTGTAGCCGGTCAGGCGATATTTTTGGTAAGCGGCATTCCATTCGATAGAACAGGTTGCTGTTCCTGTACGGCCGTCCGCCGAATCCGAGACGATCAGTCCGGTGTAATAGGCGGGGTTCGACGGGGAAAGATTTGCGTTGTACGTGTACCCCCATACCGTGACGGCGGAAGCGCCGATCGGAATTTCGGGGGTTTTCCCCAGGTAAAGGCCGATCCCCGCCATGACGCCGTATCCCTGCCGGAGAAGGTTTGCCGTCTCGCCCATCGCCGATGCGTCCGCGTCGGTGATATTCCAGATTGGCCGGCCGCTGATGTCCCTTCCCGAAAAACCGGGATAGAGTTCGGCGATCCCCTGATTCAAGGCGCTGCTGAGGCTCTGTTTGAAGCCGGACGGCCTGCTGATCAGCCCGGAGATTACTCCTGATTCGGCAAGCCTGTCGGCGATGTAGGCGTATATTTCATCGTCGCCGCGGAAAAGGGGGTCATCGGGCGCAACGCCCGGCGCGGCAACCGAATATCCCCAGTTGGTATAGGCGATGACGTTTGCCGCCGCCGCCGCGAAACTGCGGAGCGAATCGCCGCTGCCGTTTTGATTCACATCATGGCAGGTGCCGACATTGTATTCTCCGGCCGCCGCGGTCGGCATGGGAGATCCGACAAACGCGTCTTCAGCCTCTGCGATGCCCGCAGCCGAGGCGAACGCCTCTCCGACGGGGAAAGGGACCGTGCTGAGCGCGAGCCTTTCTTCGAGCGTTTCAAACCGGAAAGAGCGGAAACGGGTGTTCATCTTGGTGCTTCCCGTCGTTCTTCTTAGGCAGGATAATGCATTTCTTCGCTGTCGGCGGCCTTAAACCAATTCGCGGAGAGATAAGTGAAATCGCCCGGTCCGATGAATCCGTCCCCGTCGATATCGAAACGGGGATCCCAATTTTCGCTTCCGTCGGAGGCGAACCACGCCGCTGAAAGGAGTGAAAAGTCGCCCGGCCCGATAAATCCGTCCCCGTCGATGTCCGAGGGGTTTGCCAGGAGTGATTTTCCGTCTGACCAGGCGCTTGCTGCGGTATGAGTGTCATTCCCCAGGGCGCGGACGCGGTGGAGAATACTTTCACCGTAAGGAAGGTTTTTAACAGTGTATTCGAGATGGACTGTGATTCGGCTCGACCACGACTCCCCGCCGTCGGCTGACCAGGCGATTTCATATTTTTCGGCGCCGGTGACGCCGTTCCACGCGACTCGGTGGGAATTCCGCCCCGCCGAATAGACGGAATTGATCGCCGGGGCGGCAAGTTTGTTCCTGGTAATCGTGATTTCGACCGGCGCCGACCAGATTGCCTCGTAGTCATTTTTAACGATAACAATATTGACGATATTCGATCCGGGCCGGGTGAATGAAGGAGCGCTGTTCGAGGAAAGGCCGTTCGCTGTGTAGATAATGCTGTACTCATCAGGTCCGGACAGGTCGATCCCGCTGATTGTCACACCGTGTTCCCGGCCGTCATAGGGCCCGTTGTAGCCGGTCAGCGTAACTCCGGTCAGCGGCCGGACCGGTTTGAGTGTCACAAAATATTCAAGCCACGCCGTGCCCGCGCCGTAGCCGGAAAGGCGGTAGAGATGGTATTCGTCGTGCCACTCCATTGAACAGGTCATCATTTGTGTTCGGGAGTCGTCCGAGTCGGTGACGATCAGTCCCGTGTAATAGGCGGGGTCCGAAGGGGCAAGGTCGGGATTGTATGTATAGCCCCAGACGGTGATCGCGTGTCCGCCGAATTTGTTTATGGGAGCGTCGCCCATATAGAAACCGATTCCGGCCGAAACGCCGTAGCCCCGTTCCATGAGACCGGCCATCTTTCCCATCATCGTCTCTCCCGGCGCACCGATGACATCCCAAAGCAGGCGATCCTCAAAGTCGCGTTCCCGGACACCGGGATAGAGTCCGCCGCTCCCTTTTTTTGGCTGGGCGAAGTTTTCGGCCCACTCGTAACCGTACACTCCGTTAATGAACCAGGAAATTCCCGCGAAGGCGGCCCCGCCCAAATTGGTAAAGTTGTCAACAAAATAGGCGAAAATATCATTGTCGGTTGAAAAGAGGGGGGCATCCCCCGTCCCGCTCCGTGCGGCAACCGAATATCCCCAGTTCGTGTAGGCAATGATGTTGCTTGCGCTTGCCGCCCAGCAGAGGAGTGAGTCGCCGCCGCCGCTTTTGTTAATGTCATGGTAGGTGCCGACGTAAAATTCGGTGTCTGACGAGACCGGCACGGGGAAGGGGGCGCCAATAAAGGCGGGAGCGGTTTCGAGAGCGTCGGCGGCCGATGCGAACGATCCTCCGGCCGGCGCGGTAACTGCGGTCAGCACAAGCCGCTCTTCGAGCCGTTCGAACCGAAAAATCCGCTGTCGTTCGGAATGATGGTTTGTCATCTTGCCCGTTCACCCTTCGGTCCGTTATACAGAAGGAAAGGAGGAATTTTCGTCGTCGGAATTCTTAAACCAATTCGCGGAAAGATAGGTGAAGTCGCCCGGTCCGATGAATCCGTCCCCGTCGATATCGAAACGGGGATCCCAGTTTTCGCTTCCGTCGGAGGCGAACCACGCCGCTGAAAGGAGTGAAAAGTCGCCCGGCCCGATAAATCCGTCCCCGTCGATATCGGAGGGGTTGACCCGGAGTTGTTTTGTGTCGGACCAGGTACTCGTTTTGGTCGAAACGCCGTCCCCCAGGGCGCGGACGCGGTAGAGGACCGTCTCGCCGTACGGAAGGTTCGTGATGCGGAACGAAGATGTTTCGGACTGTCGGCTCGACCACGACTCGCCGCCGTCGGCCGACCAGGCGATTTCATAGCCGCTGTTTCCGGCGATGCCGTTCCACGAGAGGACGTGCCGGTTTCGCCCCGCGGTGACAAGGCCGGTGATCTTAGGTACCGCGAGTTCTCTGGCAGGGGCCTGCGTGATGGTAATTGTAGCGGGCGCCGACCAGACCGCCTCGCCGCCGTTCCGGACAACGACGACGTTGACGGTGTGCGTTCCCGGATATTTATACAAAATGGGGGTGTCGTTGAGGATTCCGTCGCAGGAGTAGCGGACGGTATAGGTGTCGGGCCCGGTATCGTCGATCCCCTCGACCGTGACCGTGTGGGCCTGGCCGTCGTAGGGACCGTAATAGCCGTTGACCGTGATGCCTGTCAGCGGACGGGTCGGTTTCAGGCAGACGAAGTATTCGACAAACGCCGAGTCGTTTCCGTAGTCAAGCAGACGGTAGAGATTGTATTCCGGAGACCAGAAGAGGGAACATGTGCGTGTTCCCGTGTAGCCGTCGTCCGAATCGGTCAGAATCAGCCCGGTGTAGTAATTCGGATCGGAAGGGGCGAACGAGGTGTCGTATGTGTATCCCCAGACGGTGAGCGCGTGTCCGCTGACTCTTTCGTTCGGAACTCCTCCCTGGTAGAAGCCGATTCCCAGCGAGACACCGTAGCCGCGCTCGAGGTAGTCGGCCATCCGCGCCATCATCGTTTCGGCCGGCGCGTCAACCAGGGGCCAGAGGGAAGTGCTTGAAAGAGGCAGACCCGGATAGAGTCCGCCGCCGCCGGTCGGCCGGGCGTAATTCGAAGGGTAATTGTAGATGCCGGTAATGAACCATTCGAACCCCGCCAGAGTGTAGCCCCCGTCGTTGGTGAAGTTTTGGGCGAAATAGGAGAGAATTTCCGAACCTGACCGGAAGAGTGGGCGGCCGCCGGTCTGGGGGGCGGCGACCGAATACCCCCAGTTCGTGTACGCCAGGAGATTGGCCGCCGATGCCGCCCAGCAGAGTTTGGAGTCGTTCACCCACGTCTTGTTGGTATCGACATAGGTGCCGACGTCGAACGTTTTGATCGTCGAGTCGGCTGTGGCCGCGGGTGCCGGATCGGGCATGCCGATAAACGCCCCGTTCGCTTCAGCGATCCCGTCCGCCGAAGCGAACGAAGGGGGACTGACCGGTACCCCGTTGAGAACCAGACGTTCTTCAAGCGGTTCGGCGGCGCTGCGGCGCGTGCGCAGACGGGATGCGGCAGGACGGTGACTCATGACGGAACACTCCCGGTAAGACAGTCGAAATCCTCTCTTTTGTCTGTTATATTTCGTTTATTATACGTCTTTCTGCCGCCGTTTGGTAGGGATTTCGGCGCGTTTTTCGGAAAAAGACGCGCCGCTTTCCGCTTTCGGCCGGAGTGAAAAGCCTGTAAAAATAACCAAAGTGCAGAGGGTGGAGTATTTTGGCTTTGATCCGGCCCCGGGAAAATTGATCTGGCTTTAAGGGGGTAAGTCGGGTATAATTCCCCCGTTCTTTTCGCGGGGGCGGACGGCACGGAATGCCGGCGCCGAACAGGGAAGTTCGCGTCCCTTGCGGAAGGTTTCCGTTATGCGGGCGGGTTCTCCCATATTCGGCCCTTTTTTCACAGATCGGACAGCGTATGCTCGGACATGGATGTCCGGCGGGTCCGCGGAAATCGTTCCTTTCCCCATCGGTTTGGGGGAAGGGTGGTTTTGCGCCGTTATACTCCCTCTTTCTGCTTATTGTCTGTACGGCAGTGTCTGCCGTTTACAGGTCCGCCTTCCTGTGCGCCTCCGAAACCGCCGGAGAAGCGGGCCGGACGGAAACCCCGACGGCACGCCTGAACTTCAGCTGGACGAGCGACACGCCTGAGAAGTGGGAAGGGGAACTCCGTCTCGAGCAGGGGACTTTTACCGGTCTGGCTCCGCTCGGAAGCGACCGGTGCGCTTCGGTAACATTCTATCCTTCCGAAGACCGGAAGGTTATCTCGATCTCTTCGCCGGAGCCGACGGCGTTCTGCGGCGCGCAGGTGACGGTTGCCGCCGTCCCGTCGAGCCGGCTTTCCCTTTCGTTCCGTTCGGCGGAGGGGACGAATTCCTTTTCACGCACTTTTTTGCTGGCCGATGTGAGCGAGTCGGCTCTCCGCGTGCCGCTTGATGACGCCGGACATGATCTGGTGATTGAACGCGCCCCCGGCGACCGGATTCCCGTTTCGGTTCAGCATCTGGACCGCGACGGCGTTCCTCTCCTTCCCGCAAGCCCGTCGATGGTCTTTCAGCAGGGGGAAACTCTTCTGATCCGCATTCCGGTCAGCCGTCTTCCCGAGGGAGCCGAGCGGTACGAGTTCCTGGCGACACTCAGACCGACCGGCGAAGGCGCGGCTGTCTGGAGCCAGCGCAAACCGCTCGACAGTGTCGCGCCGGACGCAGTTCTTGAGTTTGCCGTTCCGATCCGGCAGATTGAGGGAGCGTTTGACGTTGCGCTTGAACTGGTCCTGCCGACGGCCGCCAAGGGGAAGTTTGCCCTGCCGGCGAACCCGTTCGCAACCGGAGCGAAGGAGACCGCTCCGGGGGCGCGGCGTGTGATTCAGGGGATTGCCCTGGCGCCCGCCCGCCCGAGCTCACTGCGCGCGGCTTCTCTCGAACCGGCGGACATGCGTGAGGCGCTTTTGGACACCATCGATCCGACGAACCCTTCCTGGTGGAAGATATTCGCGCGGCGCGGCGGCGCGAAAGAGACCGCCACTTCGGGTCAGCGGCATGCCGAGGACCTTCTCAGCCTCGATTTTCTTGAAATGTGGCAGTGGGGAGAGCTCCAGGCGTCGGTAAAATCGCTCGCTCGAATGGGGGACTGGGGCCAGTGGGATTCCCTCTGGCAGCGCCCGCTCGGCAGCGGCCATCTGCGGCCGCTCGATTCGGACGATCCGCGCGACGCCTCGTTTGTCAGGCTTGTCCCGAGCGGGAATCCCGCCGATCCCTCATGGGAATCGTACACCGTTCCGATCAAGGAGCCGGGGAAACCTCACATTCTCGAGATCGAGTATCTTCCCGACTATCCGCAGAAACTCGGCGTGAGCATTCTGGAGCCTTCGGTCTCGGGAGGGCTTTTCCCCCGGACACTCGATACGGAGCTGGTGGTCGGTCAGGAGTCCCTTTCAGACCAGGTCGCGCACCGCACACTGCGGTACAGTCTCCTCTTCTGGCCGAAGACCGCCGCCCCGACGATCCTTCTGGTCAACCGCGACACACAGACCCCCGCGGTCTACGGCCGGATCCGGATCTACCGCGCCAAAGACAGTTTCACGGCGATGGTTCCCTCGGCGGCCAAAGGACGGCGGAGTATGACTGCGGTGATTTCACGCCCGACCTTCTGCGATCAGTTTCTCGCCGAAAACGCCCCCTCCACGGCCGGGGTGGTCGGCGCGCGCGACTGGCGCGCCTTTCAGCAGGGAGCCGAACGTCTGAGCGGTTATCTGAAAATCAGCGGCTGGGATTCTCTCCTCCTTTCGGTCATGGCCGACGGAAGTACGCTCTATCCGAGTCCCCTGCTTCGCCCGAACCCCCAATTCGATTCCGGAATATTTCTGACCGAGGGGAACGACCCGGTTCGAAAAGACGCGGTCGACTATCTCTTGCGGCAGTTCGAACGGGAGAATCTTGAACTGACCCCCCTCTTTTCGTTTAACGCGCCGCTGCCGGTCCTGGAAGCGGAGATCCGCGCCGCACGCCGCAGCGAGGGGGGGAACCCCGGCGCGTATTACCTGGTCGGCGCGAAAGGGGAACCGGTCTCAAAAGAAGGCCGGCCGGTCTACAACATCCTTCATCCGGCGGTTCAGCGGGAAATCCTTCGCGTGCTGGACGAGTTCGCCGCACGCTATGCCGAAACTCCGGCTCTGCGCGATGCGGCGCTCGACCTGGCGCCTGACACCTTTGTGCGTCTTCCCGACAGCATCTACAACGGTCTGGATGATGAGACCTCTCTGCGCTTCGCCCGGGAGACGCATCTCGAAGAGCGGTGTCCGGAAAAACTCCGCGACCGGCTCCGCGATTTTATGAACGCGCGGGACGACGGGCGGTTCCACCGCCGCGCGTCGATGATCCGCGACTACCTGACCGAAGACTGGATCCGCTGGCGCGCTCTTACGGTCAGCCGCTTCTATCGAATGGCGGCACACGTCCTGGCGAACCGCCGGCCCGGCACACGTCTTCTGCTGGTTGCCACACAGAGTGAGCCGGACGAAACGCTTCCGGCCGCCGTTGCGGCGGACAGCGAGACGGAGGCGGCTGAGCTCCGCGCGCTCTATCGGCGCGGAATCGATATGGAGTTCATCCGGCGTACCGACGAACTTCGCTGGATCCGTTCGGTGCCGGTTACCGGCGCCTGGCGCGGCGCGGGCCTGGCGGCTGATCCGGCGGATCCTTATGCCGGTCTGCGCGCAGGAATCGGCGGCGTTCTCTTCTACCGGGACGCCAGACCGCTGAATATCCCTTCGTTCGACCGCGTGAGCCCCTATCATCCGACGGTGACCCAGGTTTCAGGGAGCTGCACCTATTCCGACTATCAGAATCTGCGGCGATGGGCTCTTCAGCTGGCGGCCGGCGACACGTGCAGTCTGATGGACGGCGGTGAAACCCTGCCGATGGGAGAAGAGGAATCACAGGGGCGCTGGATTGCCGCGTTCCGCGCCCTTCCCGCCGAGCCGTTCGAAACGTACACGCCGGGCGCCGCGCCGGCCGAAGAGGAGACCGTTTCCGCCGCGGAAGGGGAAACGGCCCCGGTCTTGCTGAACGGCCCGGTTGTCTTCCGATACCGGAAAGACGACGACGGCTTCTGGGGATACCTGGTCAGTACAGCGCCGTTTCACTGCGGTGTAACACTCCGCATGAACTGTTCTCCCCGCGCCGAGACGACCCTCTACGCCGGCGGACGGGAATTTTCACGGCCGGAACAGAAACAGTACGGGTTCCGCTGGAACTGTTCGCTCGGTCCCTACGACCTGGTGACGTTCCGGATCGACGATCCGGAAACGACGGTGCAGCAGTTCGAGATCTCGCTGCCGATCGATATCTGCGGAGAGGGAGGCCGGCTTGAGGAAGAGGCCAGATCGCTTATCAACCGTCTGCGGATCGCCTCGGACGGCGTCGAGACTCCCCTTCTGAACACCGGGTTTGAAGAGAGCCTGCCCGAACCGGACTTTGATCTGGTCAATGCCGGATCCGACGCGAAGGAGAACGGCTCCATTCTGGGGCTTGAAATTCCGAAATTCAATCTGGTCCGCAATCCGTTCGCTGACGGGAAGGCCGCCGAAGGGGTGGACGGCGGTGCGGTGATTCCCGCCTCGGAGCCGGGGCTCCCCGCCGGATGGCACCGCTTCGGTTCTCCCGAGTTCACTGCCGAGCTTGATACACAAAATCAGGTTGAGGGGAATTCTTCGCTGAAAATGACCTCGCGCGAGTCGGCCGGGGGGATTATCGGTGAAACGTTCGCACTGCCGGCGACCGGCCGGCTCTACGTCGATGCGAAGTTCGGACTCCCCGCCGACCTGCCGGATGAGCTTCCCTTCTTTGTGACCCTGACCGGGAAGCGGGGGGGAGAGACGTGGCAGAAACGGCTCTACGTCGGCGCCGGTCTCCTGCGCCGGGCACGTGAAATGAAACAGCGCGGCGAGGCGCCGGACGGAAAGGTAATCTGGGTCCGCGACTCGCTCCTTTTCGACCATCTGCCGACCGAGGAGACCGAAGGGTTTGCGGTCCGGTTCGATCTTCTGCCGCGCGGAACCGTCTGGGTCGATGATCTGCACCTCTACAAGCTGGCGTTCGACCGTCCGGAACAGGAGTCGATCCAGCGGCTGATCAGCGAGATTCAAACCGCACTCGAGAAAAAAGACGTCGCGTCCCTTCTGCGCCGAACGAACTCACCGGCGGCGGCGATGCTTGCCGCGAATCTGCCGGCCGACGCGCCTGAAATGACACGTCTGGCGATGGCCGACGCGGTTCGGGAAAGCGAATCGGACCCGGCCGGTCCGAGCGATACTGACGAGCTCGAAGGAATTTCGGCCGATGCTGTTCCGCCGTCGCCGGAGAAGAACTTTTTCCAGAGGCTCATTCCGTGGTGATCCGGCCCTGCGGCGGGAAGAGAATAAAAAAGGGGGCGTGCGCCCCCTTCAAAGGTCTGTTTTAAAATGCGGAACAGTTCATCCGCGGACGATCTTGCCGAGAACCCAGTTCTCCCGCTTTTGGCCCAAAAGGGTCTCGCGAACCTGGAGTTCGAGTTCCGGCTTGACGACCAGAACCAGGCCGATCCCCATATTGAAGACACGGTGCATTTCATCCTCGTCGATGTTTCCGAGCCGTTGAACCCACCGGAACGCGGGGGGAACCGGCCAGGAGTTCTCATCGATCTGGGCGGTCAGCCCGTTCGGCAGGATCCGGCCGAGGTTTTCGGCCAGCCCGCCGCCGGTGATGTGGGCGATGCCGCGGATTCCGTCATTGGCCTTGAACTTTTCCAGAAGGGTCAGAACCGTGCGGACATAGATGCTTGTCGGCCGGAGAAGAATGTCGGCGACCGTCTTGTTTTCGAATTCGGGCAGCGGTGTGGCGACCGACAGTCCCCCCATTTCGAAGACGGCTTTGCGGATCAGGCTGTAGCCGTTCGAGTGGAATCCGTTCGATGCCACGCCGATCAGGATGTCGTTCTCCCGAATCGCTTTCCCGTCGATGATTTCACTCCGTTCGGCAACTCCGACGCAGAACCCCGCCAGGTCGTATTCCCCCTCGTTGTACATATCGGGAAGGATTTCCGTCTCGCCTCCGATCAGCGCCGCGCCGCCCGATTTGCACCCTTCGGCGATTCCCGAAACGATCCGTTCCAAAAGGGTGGGATTGTCTTTCGGCATCGCAACATAGTCGAGAAAGAACAGGGGCGCCGCGCCGCAGCAGATCGCATCGTTGACACTCATCGCGACCAGGTCGATCCCGACAGTGTCGTGCCGGTTCGCCGCGCAGGCGATTTTGATTTTTGTGCCGACTCCGTCTGTACAGCTTACCAGAACCGGATCGGTATACTTTTTCGCCGGTCCGTCTTCGGAAATTTTTCCGTTCAGGCTGAAAAGCCCGGCGAACCCGCCGTCCAGGCGCATGACGCGCGGGGTGAACGTCTTGGCGACGATTCCGGGGAGTTTTTCCATCGAGGTCGCGTAAATCGACAGGTCAACACCTGAATTTTTATAGGTTGCCTTCTCTTCGGCCATGGTTCTGCGCTCCTTAATCGGGTTGAAAACCGCTATTACCACCGCCTCTTATTCTTACACAAATTACGAAAAGAATCAATCCTTCCCGCGTGTTTTCCCCTTTGCCTGTTCATTTCCCGATCCACTCCGAGGTCGGTTGACACCGGCGGAAACGCGCCGCCGAAATCACCCCGTTTTCTTTTAAGCTTTCTTCTCGGATCCCCCGTGAGGGCGCTTCGGAATACCCTGATGTTAAAATAGGAAACTTTTCGCGGTTGTAGCATCCCTCCATCCGAAAAATCCGGTAGCGCAGGTTGAACCCTCTTATCCGTTAAAACCTGAATTTCCGAAACTATTGCTACAAGCCTAAGCGCTCTGCGCACAGAAACAACGATGGAGGATTTGAAATGTACCTTAAACGGAAGATCGTCGCGTCCCTTTCGGTCATGGCGCTGTTGACCGCCGGATGCATGGTGGGGCCCGACTATCAGCGGCCGGGTGCCATCCTTTCCGAGAATTACACGCAGATCGAAAACGAAGGGATCCATAAACAGCTCTGCGCCGACCTGGCCGAATGGTGGGAGAGCATCAATGACCCGGTCCTGAGCGAACTGATCTATCAGACGGTCGGCAGCGGCTCGGAGATCGGCGGAAGCCTGACCCTCCAGGAGATGGCCTGGCGTGTGCAGCAGTCACGCGCCCGGCTCGGAGTGGCAACCTCCGAACTCTTCCCCCAGATCCGAGAAGACGGCTCCTATGACCTGCGGAAATATTCCGAGAACCAGGTCGGACCGGACGCCGCGCGCGAGGCGGATCAGAACTGGGATCTCGGAATGAGCATGGCGTGGGAAATCGACGTGTTCGGACGTCTGAAGCGGTATACCGAATCGGCGACAGCCGCACTTGAGGGACAGGAGGAACTCTACCGCGATACGTATATCATTCTCCTTTCGGATGTCGCCAAGAATTACGTCCAGGCGCGTACGCTGCAGGAACAGATCGATATCGCGAAAAAGAATATTGTGATCCGGCGCAACACGCTCAAGCTGACCGAAACGATGATGGACGTCGGCAAGAGCAACGCGCTGGATGTCAGTCAGGCGCGCGGGAGTCTTGAAAGCGTCGAAGCCGAACTTCCGAGCCTGGAATCTTCGTACCGCGCGGTTGTGAACCGCCTGAGCGTCCTGACCGGGAATCCGCCGGGATACGTCGACGAGGTAATGTCCGAGGTCCGTCCGGTTCCGCAGGCGCCTGAAGAGATCATGGTCGGGATTCCCGCCGAACTTCTCCGACGCCGTCCCGATATCCGTGCCGCCGAAAAGGCGCTCGTCGCGCAGAACGCCCAGATCGGCGCGGCGATGGGCGATCTCTACCCGATCTTCTCGCTCAACGGCTCCTTCGGGGTGAACGGTTCTGACATCGGAAATATGTTCGAGGGGAGCAGTGCGGTCGCCTCGATCACGCCGGGATTCCGCTGGAATATCCTCAACTTCGGCCGGTATCGGAATAACGTCCGCCTTCAGGAATACCTCTATCAGGAATGTGTGGCGGAATACCGTCAGACCGTTCTGCTGGCCGCCGAAGAAGTTGACAACTCTCTTTCGGCCTATGTGAAGGGGAGTGTCCGGGTCAAGCGGCTCAAGTCGGCGATGGAAGCGTATGACAGCGCCCTTGAGGTTTCCGAAACCCGGTACCGGGAGGGGAAAGCCGACTTCCAGCGCGTCCTTGACTCGCAGCGTGAGAAGCTGACGTATGAACTGGCGTATATCCGGTGCAAAGCCGAAATTACCAACAGCGTGATCGATCTTTACCGTGCTTTGGGCGGCGGATGGCTCCACGATCAGGATCTGACCAACGTCAGTCTGACCCGGTCCGAGGATGTGACCGAAGAGGAGACGGGTGATTCGTCGGTCACCACCGATTCGGGGAATGAACCGGCCAATGACGCTGAGATTGATGATCTCCTTTAATCCTTTCCTTTGTTTCTGTGCTTGACGGAAGAGCCCCGGCCGAAAGGTCGGGGCTCCTTTCGTGTTTTCGCGGGGTCGGAAAGGGGCGGCGGGCGCGTCAGAATTCAAGGTGAAGACAGCCGTTCGCCGGTTCGTCGCGGACGACATCGCACCCCATTCTTTTGGCCGCAGCGGTGAAGATCGGAATATTCGTCGAATCGAATCCCGATCGGCTGACGTCCATAATGTTGTGAGCGCGGTAGGTCGCCTCACTGACACAGTGGCGTGAGACACGGATCCCTTTTGCGTCAAGTTCGAGTATCTTATCTGCCATCAGGGTGATGATCTCGGCGGAATGCGCACGGATTGCGGCGTTGTCGTAGTTGTGGAGAGCCGCGTGCTGTTCGAAGACCGCAATGACCTGGTCCCCCGCGTTGCCGTAGAGTGAGTACTGGTAGGCGATGGCTCCCTTGACATCCGGCCTCGCCATATTGTAGAACATCGCATCGGCCTGCTCCTGTGCGGTCCTCCAGCCGCTGGTCAGACGGATGGTCCCCTTGCCGACCGCACGGCAGGCGTATTTGATGGCATCGTATGTCGATTGGCTGACGACTGCCTGTTTTACGCCGGAGCTGATTGAGAGGGTGACATCGGCAATCGACGAGATGACAGTTTGCCCGAGACAGGCGATGATCGTATCGAACGTGTTTACCGGGACCGTGGTGTAGAGATCCGCGCCGCCGACCAGGATCGTACCGCTCGCGCCGGATTTGGTTCCCGCGGGGATCGTGACCCAGACGGGCGCATCGTCGACGATTCCGCTGTACGAGGCGCCGGAGGCGAAGTAGAGGTCGATCACCGCGTCTTTCTGAAAATCTTTTTTGGCGGTCCAGCTGAGCGCCAGGCCGTGATTGGAGCTGTCCCATGCCATTGAGACGGTGAGATCGGAGGGCTGAACCTCCTTTTCCGGGATGACGACGGTGAACGTGCCTTCCCAGGGGTAGAGGGCGGCGGGACGCGTCACGGTGACGAAATACCGATAGGTGCCGGGATTTTCGGGGTATTCGAGAATGTAGGAATCCCAGACCCCATCGACGGTGAACGAGTATTCGACGGAATTCTTTTCATAGCCGACCGAAATGAGATCGCCGTCCCGTACCGGAGCGGCGGCGTCTTCGGTGTTCCAGAGCATGACCGCCTCGTCGTAGTAGACGAGACCCAGCGAGGTGACGGCGATCTCGTCCCGGTTCCGGAACCAGGCTGCCGAGACGAACGAGATGTCGCCCGGACCGACGAACCCGTCCCCGTCGATGTCGCAGGCCGGGTTCCAGTTCGCCGCTCCCTCGTTCGAGAACCACGCCTGCGAGATGAGCGCGCGGTCGCCGGGCCCGATGAAGCCGTCCCCGTCAACATCGGCGGGACAGACGTAAAGCGATTTCGTCACACTCCAGGCCGAGGACGAATAGCTGCCGCTGCTCAGCGCGCGAACGCGGTAACGCATCCTGTTGCCGCAGACCAGGCCGGTTATCTCGGCAGATCCGCCGCTTGCGGTCAGTGAGTCCCAGTCTTTCCCGTTGGCGCTGTAATCGAGCTGGTAGAGCGAAGCGCCTTCCACCTCGTTCCAGGCGATCCGATGAGAATTTCCCCCGCCGCCTGTCACGCTCGAAATGGAAGGTGCGGCCAACTGCGTCAGAGCGGTCGGCCGGGGAAACTCGACCAGTGCCGAGTCGGTGCCGATATCGGCTGTTTGCAGGGAGCAGATGGCCGGTGCTTCTGATGAAGCTTCCCCTCCGGCGGTGACCGAAAGGAGTTCGCGGCATTCGAGAGATTCGAACCGGGCGCGGCGGTGGCACGGCGTGCTGTTATTTTTCACACGGGAACGGAAAAGATGAAGCGTTCGTTTCAGTTTCATTGCAGCATTTTTATGAAGTTGTTTGCCGAAGGGAAAAACGCACACCCATTTTGATAGATACAGTCTGGCAAATCAACCCGCTTAAATGGTTTCGTCCGCAATTTTCAGGCAAAAAGCGCGTTACGGGATGGAAGTTTTTGCCGTTTCGGCTACAATCGGACGCGGATCAGTTTCAGGCGCCTGCGGCCGCCGGGCCGCCGGGTTGTGCCGCTTCCTTTACCGTCAGGCTGTTAAAGACAAGGGGAACGGCGTTTTTTGTTGTTTAATTGGGGGACAGGCCGATGACAGCATGGCTTCTTCTTCTGCTCGCGGGATTATTCGAGGTGACCTGGGCGTGTGCGATGAAATATTCCCGGGGGTTTACCGCGTGGATTCCGACGGTAGTCACCGTGGCCGGCGGGATTCTGAGCATGTTCTTTCTCGCCCTGGCGATGAAACGGATTCCGCTCGGAACGGCGTACGCGGTCTGGACCGGTCTGGGAACGGTCGGAACGATTCTTTGCGGCGTTCTTTTTTTCCGCGAACGGTTCACCTTTCCCCATCTGGTCTGCGTTTTGCTGATCGTCGCCGGGATTATCGGGCTGAAACTCCTGGCGAAACCCGTCTGAACCGTGTCGGCTCACATGATCCGGCGCCCATACGAAAGGGGGCGTCAGAGCCCTTGTTTTTACGGCGCGGAAATCGGCTGTCTGGCGGTGGAACCGTCAGAATCGTTATTTTTTTTCATCATTGTTAAAAGTTGAGGGTTCCGCCCTTCTTATTACTGGAAAAGCTGTTGATTTTCCGATATACTATTACATAATGGATAAAGCGGGAATTTCTGTTAAAATAGAAAAACTGCTTGATTTTTAACAGCAGACAAACACGTCTGGCGACGGGCGGAGGTGCAGGTGTCCCATTCCGGTAAAGACGATTTCGAGAACGATCCTTTCAAAAATGATGATTTTGGAAGCGATCCGTTTTCCGAAAACGGGAAGACGAACGATCCCGACAAATCGGGTGACGAACCTTCGTTTGACGAGCTTTTCGGCAATTTTGAATCCTCTTCTGAGCCGCTCGACTTTTCCGATTTCGGCGGCGGAACTCCCGATGCCGACGGCGCTTCCGCGGACGGGGCGGATGATACCGATCAAGTTTCTTTCGATGACCTTCTGAACGACTCGTCCGCGCCTCAGAAGGATGATACGCTCGCCGGACTCGCCGGCCTTGAAGACCTGTTCGGCGGGAAGGCCGATGCCGGGGAAGATACCGCGTCCCGGCTCGGTGCTCTGAAACCGGAAGAGACAGCGCCCGCCGAAAGCGGCGCGGGTTCGGAAAGCACCGACGCGGAGAATTTTGACGCGGACTTCTCCGATTTTGCAAGTTCCGATTCCTCCGCGGCTGACGGCGCGAATACCGATTTCGACCTTGATTTCAGCGATCTGAATACCGAAAGCGGCGCGGGTTCGGAAAGCGCCGGCGCGGAGAATTTTGACGCGGACTTCCCCGATT
>JAEEGL016220728.1_pt1 | contig 19080 bp, 20 predicted proteins | sample 9134231 | NCBI WGS metagenome assembly JAEEGL01 (sample SAMN16246548, study PRJNA631951) | gut metagenome | biome: gut microbiome; feature: rumen; material: fiber-attached | host: Bos | place: Iran: Karaj | collected 2018-10 | reverse complement strand
TTGTAACAATTGATAGAAAAATTAAAATTCCTAAAGGATATACAATGTTGTATTACCCAAGGTCTACACTTTTAAGATCTTTTATTTCTCTTCAAACAGCAGTAGGAGACCCTGGTTTTTATGGAACTTTAAAATTTTTAATAATAAATCATGGAACTTTCCCATATTTAATCAAGAAAGGAGATAGGATAGCTCAAGCTGTAGTTTTTGATGTTATTGGTTCTGGAGAATATAACGGTTCTTATCAAGAATCAGAATAATATACTATTTTTATTTAATTAAATTATTTTGAGGATATTATGAATACTGCTGAAGCTTTAGTTAAGATTTTAGAAGAAGAGAATGTAAAACATATATTTGGCCATCCTGGTGAGCAGGTACTTCCAATGTATAAGGCTCTAGAAAAATCATCTATAAAACATATACTAACTAGACATGAACAAGCAGCTGCACATGCTGCAGATATTTATGCTCATTCTACAGGTAAATTTTCTGTATGTATATCCACTGCATCTCCAGGAGCATTAAATTTTGTTATGGCTGTTGCAACAGCTTATAAAGATAATAATCCTATTTTAGTTTTAACAGGTGATAATCCATATAGTGAAAGATTAGAAGATACTTTTCAATCTTTTGATTTACCCGGTGTTTTTGAAAAAATCACCTATAAAAATTTTAATCCTTCAAATGGCAAAGAAGCTATTTTAGCCTTAAAAGAAGCTATTGAAATATTTAAAAATGAACCTCGTGGACCTATACATATTAACCTTCCTAAAGATATTTTAAATGAAGAAAATGTTGATAGATTTATAGATTTTCCATTAGATTATAAAACAGATTATAATTATAGTCAAATGAATATTTTAATAAATATGATTAAAGTCTCTAAAAAACCATTGCTAATTGGAGGTTCAGGTATTATATGGGCTAATGCATGTGATTTATTAAAAGATTTTGCAGAAAAAAATAATATTCCTCTAACAACTACTTATCCTGCAAGGGGTATTGTTGATGAAAGTAATCCTATTAATTTAGGATTAGTTGGTTTAAGAGGAACTGCTATGGGTAATTATGCATATCTTCACTCAGATTTAATTATAGTTTTAGGTTCAAGATTATCAGAACGTACTATGATTTTATCTTCAAAATCAAAAGATGAATTTAATCAAAAAATCGTTCATGTAAATATTGATAAATCTGTTTTAAAAGGTAAAGTTAAGATTCATGGTGACGTAGCTTATGTTCTTGAAAATTTACTTTCAGTAGATTTTAATTTAAATCATAAAAAATGGTTAGATGAAATTAAAGTTCATGATAAACCATTGATTCTTGAAGGTATAAATGATAAATCCTTACCTGTAAGGCCACAATCAGCTATTCGAACTATATATGATAATATTGGAGATAGTTATGTTATGGGTGATGCAGGTTCTCATGTTACTTGGACTATGTTACTTGCTAATCCTGATAAATACGGTAAATTTTCATATTCTGGTGCTTTATGTCCAATGGGTATGGGTCTTCCAGGGGGAATAGGTTTATCTTTATCTCATCCCAATGAGAAAGTTGTGGTAATTAATGGGGATGGGGGATTTCAAATGTGTATTGAAGAATTAGCAACAATCAAAGAGTATAATCTTCCTATTATTATAATATTAATAAATAATAACCAACTAGGAATTATCCGCCAATGGGAGGAAGCTATAGATCCAGAATTCAGATATCAAGTTGATTTAGAAAACCCAGACTTTCTTAAAATTGTAGAAGGATATGGTATTGATGGTGAAAGAGCTTATACTATTGAGGAAATAGAATCTTCTATTAAAAAAGCTATGACTGTAGATGGACCTTATTTTATTGAAATTTATACAAGGGAAGAAGATATTCCTCTTTCAAACTTCTTATAGGCAGAATTTTTCTTCAAATTTTTTATTGTAAGCTTCAATTATTTCACTTGTATATTTTTCATAATCCTCTTCTAAAAATATTAGATAATATTCATATTTCCTTTTATTATCTTTTTTTAAACATTCTTTAAATAAAAAAGCTAAAGGTTCTATTGTTGCACTAGGAATATATTCATTATAAGATATGATTTTTATCATATTTACAGAGAGAATTTCTTTATTTTCTACTATTATCTCTTTTCCAAAACAAATTTCATTATAATATGAAAAGTTTGTATTATTTTCAATTTTCTCCTTTAGACTCATCCTTTTTCCTCAATATTTTTATGAGTTTTATGATTATGGTTCGTGTAGGATTTCTTATAATAATCTTTAAAATTTTTATTATTGGAATAAGTAATTTTATTTCAAAATTAGTATCTATAGTGAATTCAAGATAAAATTGATTAAAAACTGGGTCCACTGTAATATTAGTATTTTTACCAGAATTTAATATTCCTGTAATTGTCCAAAGGAATCCTCCAATTTTAGCAGTACTTACAGGACTTTCTAATCCATAAACAATAGATCCATTAGTTTTTTCATGCTTCACATAATTTTTAATAATTTTAACTATTTGGATAAATGCTTTATTATTTTCAATTATATCTTTTATTAAATCTTCATTTTCATCATATTTTTCTTTAATATTTCTATTATCATCTTTTTTCTTACTAGATTCTTTTTTCTCTTTATCTTTTTCAGGAATTTCTTTTTTATAGATTTTTATTTTTTTAAAGATATTTACTTCTATTTTTCCGAAAAAGTCATCATGGAATTCTAGAAAAATATGGAATTGAAGTCCAATAATTAGAAATAGAAATATTAAAATGAGTATTAAACAAATTATATACAATAATATTGTTAATAAACTCATTTAAATCCCTACAATTTTTTTTAGTAGATGTATTATTCTGCATCATTTATATCTGAGGATACTTGCTCTTTGCCATCACTCTCTTCAGCTTCGTTAGCATATTGCCATTCACCCTCAGGATATTCTTCTGTTGTAGGAGCTAAAAAAGTAGAAATTAAATCGGTTACAATTAAACTTAAATTACTAAGTGCTTTATTTACACTATCATCTTTTTTAATATCAAGTACTCTTATACCTTCAGCACCTTCCATACCTTTAGAGACAACAACCATACTTACAGGTTCAACTCCTCCTCCAGCTCCAGTACCTTCAAGACTACTTCCTCCACCAGTACCAAATCCAAAGCCCATTTTTACAACAGGAATTAATATTTTATCTTCAGTTTCTATTGGGTCTCCTATGACACTATTACTGGTAATTAATTTACTTAATTCATTTAATGTAGTTTTTATTACTTCTTCATCTGACATTTTCTATTCCCCATTTAGATTTATTATAATATTATTAAAAATAGTAAATAATTTTTTATAAGATTTATTTTATTAAAAAAATAGAAAGTGAAGGATAATTTTATCCTTCTAAGAATGTATCAGCTAATGCAGTTACACCTGCACCTGGTTCAATATCTTTACCACATTCTTTTAAGGTCATACCTAATGCTGTGAAGGTCATAGCTAATTCTTTATAGTTAACTACTCCCATATGACCTATTCTGAAAATATTTCCTTTTAGATGATCTTGGCCACCTGCTAATTGGATTTGGTATTTATTTAACATAGTGCCTCTAACATCTTTATCACTTAATCCTTCAGGCATTTTTACTGCAGTAACAGTACTGGAAGCACATGATTCTTTAGCAAATAATTCAAGACCTAATGCTTTTACAGCACTTCTGGATGCTTTAGCATTTAAATGGTGGCGTGCAACTCTATTATCTAATCCTTCTTTTTCAATATCATTAAGAGCTTCTTTTAATCCATAGATTAATGATACGGATGGAGTATATGGAGTTTGTGCAGGATCTTTATTTCCACTATCTCTGTATTTTTTCATATTGAAATAATAAGTTTTAGCATCATTTTTCTCAACTTCTTTCCATGCATCATCACTTAATGTAATTGCTGCAAGTCCTGGTGGTGCAGCTAAACATTTTTGAGAACCAGTTACACAAACATCAATTCCAAATTTATCTACATTTACATAATCTCCACCAAGGGAAGATACTGTATCTACAATATACAAGGCATCATAATTTTTCATGACTTTACCAATTTCTTCAATAGGTGCAGCTACACCAGTAGATGTTTCATTGTGTACAACACTTACAGCTTTAATATTTTCATCTGCTTCAAGTGCTACTTTAACAGCTTCAGGACTTACTGCTGTTCCCCATTCCACAGCTAATTCTTCAACATCAATTCCATGAGTTTTTGCAATCTCTGCAAATCTTTCTCCGAATTTTCCGCCAACTACACTTAATATTTTATCTTTTGGACCTGCTATATTTGATATAGCTGCTTCCATTGCTCCGGTTCCAGATGAGGTAAGAATGTAAGATTGATTATTAGTTTTAAAAACTTTAGACATTCTTTCACAAGTTTCATTATATATTACTCCGAACTCATCCCCTCTGTGGTTTACAATATCTTTAGACATTGCAGCAAGTACATTTGGAGCTACATTTACAGGTCCTGGTAGCATCAATAAAGTATTATCCATATAAATTTCCTCCATTATATTCAGAAGCTTGATTGAATTGATTATTTTTTTGAACTTTTAAATATTCAAGCTAAATAATTTTTTATTTATATAAATATTAAAGTTTTTTGTTTATTTTTTATTCTATTTTTATTTTCATTTTTAATAAATTTTAAGTATTTGTCTATTTTTCATTTATTAAAATTTAATTATTAGTTATATTTGCTATATATTTATTAATTTTCAAAAAAAAATATATTAACTTCTATAATTCTTTTAATTTTTAAATTAGCAAATTTAATATTATGAATATTTTTCAAATAATTTAATAAATTATATTTATATAAAATGATAAATTATTACTATGAATTATGATGAATGGGAATTATGGTATGAAAGAATTTTAGATGATTTTAAATTTTCTAAAATTGATGATGAAGATTCAGCATCTCTTTTAAATCAAATTTTAAATGATGAAGGTTTTATTACTATAGAGGATTTAAAACATGAGGTTGTTGATTTTAAAAATACTGATAAATTTATTGTATTTGGAGCAGGACCTTCAATTAAACAACATATAATTAATATTCGTGAAAATTATAATTTAGATGATTATATTTTAGTAGTTGCTGATGGTGCTACTACAGCACTTTTAGAGGAACGTATTGTTCCAGATATTATAGTAACTGATTTAGATGGAAATATGGATGATATTTTAGCATCAAATTATAGAAATTCATATATAGTAGTCCATGCTCATGGTAATAATAAGCATTTAATTGCTGAATATACCTCATTTTTAGATAATGTTCTTGGAACTACCCAATCAAAACCTGAAGGATGTCTTTATAATTTTGGAGGATTTACTGATGGTGATAGAGCAATATTTTTATCTATTGATTTAGGTGCCAAGTCAATAATTCTTGCAGGAATGGATTTTGGAGATATTGTAACTAAATATTCAAGACCTAAAAATCAGCTAGATTTAATGGATGCTGATGATATTAAAAAACGAAAGTTAAAATATGCTGAAGAATTATGTAACTGGATTAAAGATAATGTTGATGTTGAATTAATTAATTTATGTGATAAAAGTTTATAATTTACTGTTAATCTAATTTAAATATTTACCTATCATATTTACTTATATTTTTTTGTCAATATTATAATCATATTTTTTTTAAGATTTTAGAATTATATTCTTTATTTGGAGGATTCAGTATGGGAATAGAAGATATTTTAATGTATGATGAAACAATTTTTAGAAATAGCATGGTCTTTAATCCAGATTATACTCCTCAAGATTTTGATTTTAGAGATAATCAAATGGAAGCTATGGCTATGTCTATTAGACCTGCTTTACATGAAGGAAGACCAGTAAATTCAATTATCATGGGACCATGTGCAACTGGTAAAACTACTGCAGTTAAAAAAGTCTTTGAACTAGTTGGTCAAACTTCAAATAAAATAGTTTGTTGTTTTATTAATTGTCAGCTACATACTACGCCTTTTAGTATTATGTCTCAAATATTCAAAAAGATTTTTAATCATTATCCTCCTGAAACCGGAGTTCCTTATTCTAAAATTTATCAACAAGTAATGAATCATTTAGTAAAAGAAGATAAATCATTAATTGTTGCTTTTGATGATGTTAATTATCTTTTCCAAAGTAATAATGCTAATAAATTGTTTTATGATATTCTTAGAGCTTATGAGGAATTTCCGGGTGTTAGAACTGGTTTGTTTGTTATTTTATCAGATTTAGAATTTAAATATGCACTTGATAAAAATGTTAATACTGTTTTTATCCCTCAGGATATTGTTTTTCAACCTTATTCTAGATCTGAAATTTTAGAAATTTTAACTAAAAGAGCAAAACACGGATTCTTTGAAGATGTAATTTCAGATGATATACTAGAAGATATTACAGACTATACATTAGATAGTGGAGATTTAAGAGTAGGTATCGATTTATTAAAAGTATGTGGTAATATTGCTGAATCTAATGCATCTCCTAAAATTACTCCGGACTTTTTAGAACAAGCTAAAAATCAACAGGTATCTGTAAATCTTGTCGAAACATTTAAATCTTTAAGTGATGTTGAAAGACAATTATTAAAAATAGTCGCTGAAAATAAAAAAATTTTAACCGCTGGAGAATTGTCAAAAATATTTAAAAATAACACTGGTTTAAGTTATGCTACTTTTAATAGAACTTTAGATAAATTAGAATTTTTAAGATTAATAGATACAAAACTTACAGGTAAGGGTGTCCGAGGAAACTCAAGACAGGTTATAATTAGATTTAATCCAGAAGATATAAAATCTCTGGATATTTAATTAATAACTTTTTGTTGGGAATTTTTTTATACTTTTGAAGTAGTGTACCTATTAATCTATAAAAATATAATTTATTTTAAAATAAATTATCATAAATAAATTAGAAATATTAGTTTAAAACTAATATTCTATTATGAGCTATCTATTTATAATCCACATAATACTCTAATAATTACTTAATTTACTATTTACTTATTTTTTAAATAATTTTTCAGTTAAATCAATAATTAGTTTTTATATGATTTTTTGGGAGGTGGCAATTCATTTTAAAAAATGTGGATAAGAATTTTCATGGCAAATTATTTTAAATGAATTTATTATCATATAATTAATTATTTTTCAATTAAATTTTTGAATTTTTAATTATTAACTAATTATTTAAATTAAATTAACTAAATATAATTATTTAATTGCATGGACACTAATAGTTTAATTAGTAATGCTAGAGTATTGGGTTTGGTATTACAAAGAATTGTAAAACAAATAATATGTAGGATTATACTCTAACAATAGATAGTACTGAGAAAAGCAATACTAAAAAAACCATTAGTATTACCATGCAAGATTGAATATTTATATTTTTATCAATTATTACATCATAGATTGATGTTTTTTTTCGTAAATCTGTATTTACATTTGTATTTTTATATTTAAACATTTTTATCACTCACTACCATTACTGTGTTTAGGAGCATATTTAAAGAAAATGCGAGAGAGCATATGAAAACTAATATTTTTTATAAAAATATAAAAATTCTTTTAGCTTAAATTAAGTATTATTTCAATTCAGTGTTATTATGATAGTAAACAACGACAAATATAATAAATTTAAAATTCCTTATGAATTATTTGATGTTACAGCGGATATTGGATTTTTAGCTTATGGTAACACTTTAAATGAGGCATTTGAAAATGCTGGTCTTGCAATGTTTAATATTATCTCTAAAACAGATTATGTAGAATCTATTGTATCTAAAAAAATAGAAGTTTTCTCTGAAGATTATGTTTCACTTCTTTATGATTATTTGGAAGAATTATTATTTTTACATGAAGTAGAATACCTCTTATTTTCAGAGTTTAACCTAAATATAGAAAAAATTAATGGTTCTGATGAAAACAATTATAAATTAAGCGGAACTGTTAAAGGAGAAAAGATTGATTGGGATAATAAACATGTTAGGGGTTCAGAGGTTAAAGCTATAACCTTCCACATGATGGAAGTTAAATGTGATAAAATTTGTAAGGTTCGTGCTATTTTAGATTTATAAATTAAAGATTTTTTTATATAATAAATATTAAGTATTTTAAATAAAATAAAATAAATTAATTATTAAATTATAAATAAGATGATAATTTAATTTATTTAATTATTTATTTTAGATTTACTCAAATTTTTTTAATTACTTATAAAAAAATTCAGTGATTATATGAGTGTTAAAGAGGAAATTATAAAAGTTCGTGACAATGTTTGGGAAATTCCCAGTAGTTATAAAAGTCAAATGAGGGTTCCTGGACGTTTATACTTAGATGATAATGGTTTTGAAAACCTTGATGAAGGATCTATAGAACAAGTAGCTAATGTTGCATGTCTTCCAGGTATTCAAAAGTATTCTATTGGACTTCCAGATATTCATTTTGGTTATGGATTCACTATAGGTGGGGTTGGAGCAACAAGTACTAGAAATGGTGTAATAAGTCCTGGAGGAGTAGGATTTGATATTAATTGTGGAGTAAAAATGATTAGGACAAATCTTACACAAGATGATATTAAACCTCAAATTAAAGAATTAACTGAAACTTTATTTAAAAATATTCCTTCAGGGGTTGGAAGTAAAGGAAAATTTCATCTTAAAGAAAACCAGGTTGATGATGTTTTAAAATATGGTGCTGAATGGGCAGTAGACCAGGATTTTGGATGGGATGATGATTTAAAGTTTTTGGAAGAAAATGGTAGGATTTTAGATGCAGACCCTAGTTTAGTTTCTGATAAAGCTAAACGCAGAGGTATTCCTCAGTTAGGTTCTCTTGGTTCTGGAAACCACTTTTTAGAAGTACAAAAAATTGATGAAATTTACAATGAGGAAGCTGCTAAAGTATTTGGACTTACCCCAGGAACTATTACAGTTATGATACATACAGGTTCACGAGGATGTGGACATCAAGTATGTTCTGATTATTTACGATTAATGGATAAAGCATATAAAAAATATGAAGTTAATATTCCAGATAGACAACTTGCATGTGCACCAGTAGATTCTAAAGAAGCCCAAAATTATTTAAAAGCCATGTTTGCAGCAGCTAATTATGCATGGGCAAATAGACAAATTATGACACATTGGGTTAGAGAATCTTTTGAATCAGTCTTTAAAAAATCTGCTGATGAAATGGGCATGACAAGTATTTATGATGTTGCACATAATATTGCTAAAGTTGAAACCCATCAAATTAAAAAATCTAAACAAGAGCTTATTGTGCATCGGAAAGGTGCAACTCGTGCATTTGGTCCTGGTCGAATAGAAGTTCCAAAAGATTATCGTAGTATTGGTCAACCAGTTTTAATTCCTGGAACTATGGGAACATCTTCTTATATTCTCCATGGAACTGATCTTGCTATGGAGGAAACTTTTGGTTCTACTGCACATGGTGCAGGAAGAATTTTATCTCGTTCTACTGCTAAAAAACAGTTTAAACCTGAAGAAATTCAAAAAGATATGTCAAATAAAGGTATTGAACTTAAAGCAAATACTATGCCTGTTATTGCAGAAGAAGCCCCCGGAGCATATAAAAATGTAGATTCTGTTGTTAAAACTTCTGATAAACTAGGCATTGCAAAACTAGTAGCTAAAATTAGTCCTCTTGCAGTGACTAAAGGATAGATATTAATATTTTAATTTATTTTTTTAATTTTTATCCATTTTTAAAAAATATTTTTTTATTAAAACTATGATAGGTGATTATTATGTTAGGAATTATTGGTGGAAGCGGAGTTTATGAATTATCTGATATTGCGGATGCTGTTGAAAAGAAAACTGTAGAGACTGAATATGGATCAGTTGAAGTAAGTATACTTAATATTGAATCCAAAAAAGTGGCTTTTATTTCACGTCATCTTGAAGGACATAAAATTCCTCCTCACATGATTAATTATAAAGCTAATATACAGGCTTTAAAAAATTTAGGTGTTACTCAAATTATATCAACAAGTGCAGTAGGTTCTATAAATTTAGACATGGCTCCAGGTTCTTTTGTTCTTGTTAATAACTTTTTAGATTTTACAGTTTTAAGAGATAAAACTTTTTTTGATGATGAAGTACATCATCTTGACATGTCTGAACCATATTGTCCTCGTTTAAGAGAAATTATTTGTTCCTGTATGGATGATAAAGAATCTATTTTTGACAATGGTACTTATATATGTACAGAAGGTCCTAGATTTGAAACTCCTGCAGAAATTAAAATGTTTCAACTTTTTGAGGGAGATGTAGTAGGAATGACTGGTCTTCCAGAAGTTGTTTTTGCAAGGGAGAAAGAAATGTGCTATCAGACAATTTGTTTGGTTACTAATTTTGGAACTTCTATATCTGAAAATATATTAACCCATGATGAAGTTGCTGAAATGATGGATGTTAAAAAAGATGTTTTATTAACTTTACTTCATAAGGTAATCTTAAAACTAGATGATAACTTTGATTGTTTTTGTTTACATGCATTAGATTATTAAGTTTATAAATTTTATTTTAATTTATAAAATGTTTTTGATTGGATATTTTTATTAACTAAAAAATTAATACTATTAATATTTATTAAACAATATTTAATTTAATTTTAATTTAATTAAATAAATTTTTTTAGAGGTGTATTTATGGTACAAATAATAATAGATCATGATAAATGTGATGGTGAAGATGAATGTGGGGACTGTGTAGATTTATGCACTATGGAAGTTCTTAAATGGGTTAATGGTAAAGTTGAACCTGTAGATATTGATGAATGCAGTTTATGTGAAACCTGTGTAGACTTATGTCCTAATGAATGTATTAAACTAATAGCTGATTAGGGAGAGGGTATAATCTCAAAAGTCATTCTTTTATGTGGTAGTCCCAGAAAAAAAGGAAACACAATGGGTGTATTAAAACTTTGTGCTGAAGAAATAGAAAAACAAGGTCTAGAAACAGAGATTTTAACATTAAATGGTAAAAATATTAATTCATGTATTGCATGTAGTAAATGTGGAGTTACCGGCAAATGTGTTTTCAATGATGGGATAAATGAAATAGTTGAAAAACTTAAAGAGGCAGATGGTTTCATTCCAGCTGCACCTGTATACTTTGGAACTGCTCGAGGCGATATGATGGCAGCTCTTCAAAGAATAGGTAAAATTTCCAGAGCAGGTGATCAATTCTTATCTTGGATGGTTGGTGGACCAATTGCAGTTGCAAGACGTGGAGGCCAAACATTAACATTACAAGAAATGACAATGTTTTTCACTATTAATGAAATGATTATTCCAGGAAGTACCTATTGGAATATGGTCTTTGCTGGTGAAGAAGGTAGTTTCACTGAAGATAAGGAAGGATTAGATACTGTAAAACGTTTCTCTTCTAATCTTGCTAAATTAATAACTAAAATTAAAAAATAATTTTTCCTTTTTTTTATTTTTTTACTTTTTAATTACTATTTTAAATTTAATTCTTTTTTTGTTTTTAAGTTTATAATTTTTGGAGAGTTTTTATGAATTTTGCTGTAGCATCAACTGATGGAGAGAATATTGATTTACATTTTGGTAAAGCAAGTTCTATATGTATATTTGATTATGATGATGGAGAGATTAATTTTTTAGATAAATATAATATAGATATTGATGAAGATAAACATCATCAAGGTTCATTAATTGTTAATTTCCTTAACAATCATAATATAAAAACTATTTTTGTCCTTCAAATAGGATTTAAATCAAAAATTAAAGTTGATGATGCAGGTATTAAGGTTGTTGTAGATGAAGGATCTATTAAAGGTGCTGTTTTAAAATATGTAAATCATCTTAAATTTATGGAAAAACCTGTAGAATTTTGAATTTATTTTAATTAATTTTTTTTATTATTTTAGATTTTACAATTTTATTTAGTTTTAAAAATATTTTTCTATTATTCTACTCTTTGATTTAATTATTTTATAAATAAATAATATAAAACAGGGAAAATATCTTATTTTATCTTATATTAAAATTTTGACTATATATTTTTAAAGTAGATATTTATTTTAAACAAAGTTTTATATATGATAAATATAAAAATTAAATTAACCTTTTAGGGCGGGTTTTATTTTATTAAAACTTTTATTTTAAAATTCTTTTAAAAATAACTGGATTGAGTCCATATTAGCTAAATTGTCGATTAAAGAAGTTAAATAACTCTTTATCTTGTTTATTAGACTGTAATATGTTTATTTAATAATTACAGTTTGTATTGTTATTTTTATACATTTAAAAATCTAATTTAGTATTAAGTTTTACTCTAATATAGATTTATTTTTTATTTAATTCAATTGTGAATAAACTAATTTTTTAGCTAATATTCCAATTTAAATAATTAGATAGCCGTATCTAATTTTTATTAATATTCTAAAAATTAATTAAATAATCCTATTTGTAATCATTTTTTCAATAAATTTACAATAATATTAAAGGATTTTTCATAAAAATTATTATAGAGGAGATTTAAATGGCAAAAGCTAGACGTAGAGTACGAGATACTTGGAGAGAAAAATCATGGTATGATATTAAAACACCAGTAGAATTTGGTGAAAAGGATATAGGTTCAACACCAGCAAGAGATCCAGAATTTTTAGCTGGAAGAACTGTTGAAGTAACTATGAGGGAATTAACCGGTGATTTTTCCAAACAATATATTAAATTACAATTTGAAATTGATAATGTTGCAGGTACTGTAGCAAATACTAAATTCACTGGACATAAAATTACTTCAGACCGTATCAGAAGTATGATTAGAAGAGGAACTAGTAGAATTGATGCTCCTGTAGTTGTAACTACTAAAGATGACCGTGAAGTTAAAGTTCATGTTTTAGCTGTAACTAGTAGAAGAGCTAAATCTTCCCAACAAAAATTTATGAGAGAAACTATTGAAAATTTAGTTTCAGAATCTGCAACTGAAAAATCTTTCAAGGAATTTACTGAAGTTTTAACTAATGGTAGATTAGCTTCTGAGATTTATCATAATGCTAAAAAAATATATCCACTTAACAGAGTAGAAATTATTAAAAGTAAAGTTTTAAAATAGATTTCTAATTCTTTACCTTTTTTAATTTTTCTTTTAATAATTAAAAATATATTGTAAAGAATATTTTTTCTTAATTTATTTTTTGCAGTGATTTTATGCAGGATATAGTATGGGTACATTGTCTCTCAGTAATCGCTTTATTTATTATGGGAGCTTTTATTTATAAAAGAAAAGCTTTAGATTTTTTGGGTTCAATTGTAATGGTTATTATGGGTATAGTAATCATACTTTCAGCAGGGATCCGATGGTTATTAATTATTTTACTCTTTTTATTATTGGGTCTTAGTGCCACATTTTACTCAAAGGATTATAAAAAAGGCCTTGGAGAGTTTGAAGGTAGAAGAACAGCTAAAAATGTTATTTCTAATGGAGTAGTAGCTTTTATTATGGCTGCTTTTGGAGGTTATTATATGCCTTTTGTTGGAGGTTTCATCGGTGCTGTTTCAACTGCAACTGCTGATACTTTAGGAAGTGAAGTTGGTATTTTATCCACTCCTCGTTTAATAACTAATTTTAAAAAAGTTTCCCCAGGAACTAATGGTGCTATATCTATTAGAGGGACTCTTGCAGGAATTATTGGTTCTGCAATTATAGGTGTTGCTTCTTATTTCTTAGGACTTTTATCAGATCCTTTTTTAGCACTTAAAATCAGTATTATTTCAGGTACTATAGGTTGTTTTATGGACAGTCTTTTAGGTGCTTTACTTGAAAATAAAAATATATTAAATAATGAGCATGTAAATCTTTTAGCAACTATTACTGGTGCTATTGTCGGTATATTATGCGCTCTTTAATTATTAAATTATTATTTTACTAATTTTTATCTTTTTTTCTTATTTTTAAATATTCTTAATTTTCTAGTTCTAAAACTTAAATCTTTTAAATAATTTTATCAGAATTAAGGATAGATTTTACATAAAATTATAGTTAAGAAAAATTAGTATTTTTTTTTATAAAAAACAGTATATTATATTAAAAGCATTTATATTTTGTTACAAAAAAATCTTTAAAAAACTTTATTTTAAAAAATATTAAATAAAAATTAAAAAAGGATTAAATTTTAAATAAATTAAAATTTAAGCTTTTTCTTCTGGGACAAATGCATCTTTTCCTTGGTGACATTCAGGACAATCCCAATCATCAGGCATATCAGATAATTTGGTTCCTGGAGCAATATTATGTGCTTCATCACCAGCTTCTTCGTCAAATACGTATCCGCAGTACATACATACATATCTTGCCATTTTTACCACTCTCTTTTTTGTTAATTTAATTCCTATATATTAGAATTAATTAAATTTAATTTCTAATTTATACTATTAATATTTATTGTTTTTTTATAAATAAAATTTTAAAATAAATTATATATGTTTTTAAAATAATAATTATTATTGTATAATATTTTACTTAAAATCTTAAAAGATACTTTAATTAATGTTTTTAATATTTGATTAATTTTTTTTTATTATATTCAATTATTATTAAATTTTAATCTTAAATTAAATATTCAATCTTTAAATCTTCTAGGTGATTAAATGAAAGGAATGATATTAGTAATGGATGGTATGGGTGACCGTCCAATTAAAGAACTTAAGAATAAAACTCCCCTTCAAGCAGCTAATACTCCAAATATGGATAAAATGGCTAAAGATGGTATAACTGGAATTATGGATTCTATTGCTCCAGGTATTAGGCCAGGAAGTGATACTGCACATTTATCTATTTTAGGTTATGACCCTTATGAGGTATATACTGGGAGAGGTCCTTTTGAAGCTTCAGGTGTAGGATTAGACGTTATTCCGGGAGATATTGCTTTTAGATGTAATTTTTCAACAATGGATGATGAGGGTATAGTAACTGATAGAAGAGCTGGAAGAGTAAGGGAAGGTACAAAAGACCTTGTAGATGTTTTAAATACTATGGTTATTGAAGGTTATGAAGATATTAAAATTATATTTAAAGAATCTACAGGTCATCGGGCAGTACTTATTCTTAGAGGGGAAGGTTTATCTGGAAAGGTTTCAGATGCAGATCCTAAGGTAGAAAATAAAAAACCGGCAGTTGTTAAAGGTTTGGATGGAAGTGCTGAAGCAGAAAAAACAGCAGATTTATTAAATAAAATAGTTTATAAGACCTATGAAATGATTAAAGACCATCCTGTAAATCTTGAAAGAATTAAAAATAATTTACCTCCTGCTAATGTAGTTATACCTCGTGGTGCAGGGGAGGTACCTGATGTTGAAGCAATAAATGATAAATATGAGGTAAATTCTGCTTGTATTGCCGAAACTGGTTTAATTATGGGGATTGGTCGCTTTGCTGGAATGGATGTTATTGAAATGGAAGATGTAACTGGTGGAGTAGATACTAATCTTGAAAATATTAGGGATACTATTGTAGACCAGGTTAAAAATTCTTCACATGATTTCTTCTTAATTAATATTGATGGTGCAGATGAAGCAGGTCATGATGGAAATTTTAAGGAGAAACTTTCATTCATTGAAAAAGTAGATAAGGTTGTTATGAGTGAACTTCTAAAACTAGAAGATGTTTATATTTTCCTTACAGCAGATCACTCTACACCTATATCTGTTAAAAATCACAGTGCAGATCCTGTACCTGTTTTAATTAGAGGTCCTGAAGTCAGAGTAGATGATGTTTCAGAGTATAATGAAATTGCTGTAGCTCGAGGAGGCCTTTCAAGAATTAGAGGTGCTGACGTAATGAATATTATGATGGATTTAATGAATTATGCACATAAATTTGGAGCATAATAATTATTTTAGGTGTTTAATATGGTTAGTGTTGGTAAAAAGCTATTTGGAACTTCTGGAATTAGAGGAGAGATAGGTAGTGAGGTTACAGCTGAACTTGCTTTAAATGTTGGTAAATCTTTAGGATTTTATCTTGGTGGTGAAGGAACAGTTGTACTTGGTTATGATACAAGAACCACAAGTAAAATGTTAGAACATGCAATTACAGCAGGTCTTGTAGAAAGTGGAATAAATATTATAAAATTAGGTATGGTTCCAACTCCTCTTGTAGGTTATGCAACAGAAAAATTTTCAGCTGATACAGGGGTAATGATTACAGCTTCACATAATCCTTCTAAATATAATGGAATTAAATTATGGAATAATAATGCTATGGCTTATACTCCTGAGCAGGAAAAAATTATTGAAGATATTTATCTAAATAAAAAATATGAAAATACTAGCTGGGATAAAATAGGGTCTATAGAAGTAAATAGTGAAATTAAAGAAAAATATATTGAGGATTTACTTTCTTTAGTTAATATTGAACCCGGATTTAAAGTTGTAATTGACTGTGCTTCAGGTGCAGGTAGTGAATTATCACCAATATTGTTTAGACGTGCAGGTTGTGAGGTAATTACCTTGAATTCTCAAGTTGATGGTTTTTTCCCAGGTCGTAATCCTGAACCAAATGATGCAAACTTAGGTTCACTTAAAAAAGTAGTAAAAGCTACTGGTGCAAATCTTGGAATTGCTCATGATGGCGATGCTGACCGTATGATGGCTGTAGATGAAACAGGTAAAGTAGTTGATTTTGATAAATTACTTGCACTTATGGCAGCTGAATTTGGAGGAACTATTGTTACTACTGTAGATGCAGGTCTTGTAATGGATGTTGAACTTGAAAAAGTTGGGGGTAAAGTCTTAAGAACTCCAGTAGGGGATGTTGCAGTAGCAGATGCAATCATTAAAAACAATGCAAGTTTTGGTGGAGAACCTTCAGGGACATGGTTATACCCAGACTTCTGTATGTGTCCTGATGGATTATTATCCGGTATTAGACTTGCTAATATTGTTTCTCATAAGGGACCACTTTCAAAATTATTATCTAATATGGCAGATTATCCTAATATTCGTGAGAAGATTACATGTTCTAATGAAGAAAAGATAATAATTATGAAGAATATGGAAGAGGAAATGACAAAGGCTTTTGATGATATAAAAGAAGTTAATAATATTGATGGTGTTCGTTTAAGTTTAAATGATGGTAGTTGGGTTTTAATTCGTCCTTCAGGAACAGAAAACTATATAAGAATTACTTTAGAATCACCATCTGAAGATAAAGCTAATAAAATGAAAGATATTTGTGTTAATTTAATTAAATCTCATATAAATTAATTATATTAAATTATTTCCTTTTAATTTTTAAAATTTTTTTTATTATTTGTTAATTATTTCAAACTTAAATAAATTAATTTTAATAATATAAAATTATATATTTATAATATAATGTAATAGATTTTCTAACAATATTTTTTTTTATTTATATTGTTTATTCAAGGAGGAATTATTTTGAAAGCTGTAATTTTAAGTGCAGGTGAAGGAACTCGAATGAGACCATTGACTATTACTAAGCCAAAAACTATGTTACCTGTTGCTGGAAAACCAATTATTCAATATAATATAGAAGCTTTAAGAGATTGTGGTATAACAGATATTCTTTTAATTGTAGGATATAAAGAAGAAATGGTTAGAAATTATTTTAAAGATGGAAAACATTTGGGGGTTAACATTTCTTATAAAACACAAACTAATTTAGCAGGAACAGCAAATGCAATTGGTTATGCTAAGGACTTTATTGATGATAGTCTTATAGTTCTTAATGGAGATATTATTTTAGATGTGTCTATTTTATCTGAAATAATTTCAGATTATGAGGAAAATAAACCTGATTCTTTAATGGTTTTAAAAGAAGTTGATGATCCAACTCGTTTTGGAGTAGTTGAACTTAAAGAGGATCATGTTGTACATATTGTTGAAAAGCCAGAATTAGAAGATGCTCCAAGTAATTTAGCAAATACTGGAATATATATTTTTAATACAGATATATTTAACAAGATTGCAAAAACAACCGAATCTCCCCGTGGTGAATTTGAAATAACCGATTCTTTATCTATGCAAATTGATGAAAATAAGTTTGTTAAAGGACATAAGACAGAAAAAGAATGGTTAGACATTGGAAAACCATGGGAACTTATTGAAATAAATGAAGAACTTATCGGTGACATTGAAACATGTATTAAAGGTAAAATTGAATCTGGTGTTACAATTCATGGAAATATAGTTTTAGAGGAAGGAAGTATTATTAAATCTGGAGTTTATATTGAAGGTTCTGTATATATTGGTAAAAACTGTGATATTGGTCCAAATTCTTATATAAGGGGAAATACTTATTTTGGAGACAATGTTCATATAGGTAATGCAGTAGAAATTAAAAACTCCATTATTATGGAAAACACTAATGTAAGTCACTTAAGTTATGTAGGGGACAGTGTATTAGGATCTAGTTGTAATATTGCAGCAGGAACAAATATTGCAAATTTACGTTTTGATAATAAAACAGTTAAAACTGTTATTAAAGATAAGAAAATTGATAGTGGTAGAAGGAAATTAGGAGCTATTGTTGGAGATTATACTAAAACAGGTATAAATTCAAGTTTAAGTCCTGGTGTAAAGGTAGGTTCTAATTCTACCATAGGTTCTAATGTTTTACTTAGTGAGGATATAGGCTCAAATACTAGAATTCTTGTAAAACAAGAACATATTGTTCAATGTAAAGATGATGAATAATTTCTTATTTTATTTATTTTCTAATTAATATTCTAATCTTTCAAAACTTATTTTATTTTTTTTAATTTTTATTCATTTGTCCATTTTTCTCTTTTTAATAAAAATTTTAATATTATAATTGTTTATAATTATTTTCTTTTTTTTCATATTCTTTTTTTTAAAAAGCAAATATTAAATTATTATTACAATAATTTTATTTATTAAAAAAATTAAAATATATTTTTAAATTAATTTATCAAAATTTATTTTGAGTTATTTTAATATTTAATAAATTTATTGTGAGGTAAAAAAATGGAAATCAATAAGAAAAACATAATATT
>JAEEGL013972572.1_pt1 | contig 19081 bp, 18 predicted proteins | sample 9134231 | NCBI WGS metagenome assembly JAEEGL01 (sample SAMN16246548, study PRJNA631951) | gut metagenome | biome: gut microbiome; feature: rumen; material: fiber-attached | host: Bos | place: Iran: Karaj | collected 2018-10 | reverse complement strand
ATCTGATATCGTTTATTACTTTTTTCGTGTGCTAAGAATGTTGTTGAGTTTAGACTTGACACTGGCACCCATACGATAGGTGTCATATTCGAGGATGAAGCCACCAATGATGTCGGGATTCACCTCGGTCTCAAACTCCACAGTACCTTGAGTCTTGCTCTCCACCATCTGACGCATCTTCTGTTCTGTCTCTGCAGACACGCGGGCAGCAGTGGTGAGTTTACCACGGATGACGTTCTTCTGCTTACGGTAAAGCGTGACATACGAGTAGGCTATGAACTGAATCATGTTCTCACGGTCTTCCTTCAGCACAAGGGCAATGAAGGTCTGCGCCAGCGTGCTTGGTTTACCGCCAGCAGCGGTCTCCAGTAGCATCTGCTTCTTGGCCTTGTCAAGCATGGGATTGTCGATGGTCTGACGAAGCACGGGCACATCAGTGAAGCTCTTGCCCAGCGTCATCATTTCCTGATAGATCTGGTCTTCAAGCTTAGCATCCGTAGCGCTCTTCAAGAGTGCTCGTGCATATCTCGTAGAGATTACTCCGATATCCATACGCGTATACCTTATATTTAATTAGCAGTAGCGCCATCCAGCATGCGGTCGATCAAATCCATTTGCGACTTGTCGTCACGGAGGTTTTGGCGAAGTACTTTCTCGGCAATTTCGACACTGAGCGTAGCAACCTGCTGACGGATGTCAGCAATGGCAGCCTTCTTCTCCTGCTCGATAGCAGCCTTAGCCTCATCAAGCAAGCGAGCTCCCTCGGCACGAGCCTTCTGCTGAGCCTGCTCAACAATAGCATCGCGCGACTCGGCAGCTTCCTTCAGTATCTGAGCTTGTTTCTCGCGAGCCTCCTGCAGAATGGATTCACCTTCCTTCTCAATGTTGGCAAGACGTTCCTGAGCCTCGTGAGCCTTGCGTAGACTTTCGTCTATATACTTGTTGCGCTCATCTACCATATTGACGATGGCAGGGAAGCCAAACTTGGCAAGGACCCCAAAGACAACCAGAAACGCTAACAGCATCCAGAACAGAAGTCCTAGATCTGGCGTGAGAATTGCTGGTAATTGAGTGAAATCCATTTGCTATAGGGATTTATTTGATCAAGAATGCACAAGCAGCAATAGCGAACAGGGCACAACCCTCAACGAATGCAGCTGTCAGAATCATCTGAGAGAAGATCTTACCAGAAGCCTCTGGCTGACGAGCAATAGCGTCAACTGCGCTACCACCAATCTTACCAATACCCAGACCTGCACCAATAACAGCAATACCAGCGCCAATACCGCAGCCCAGCTGAGCCAGACCTTCGGCCAATAACAGTGATGTAATCATAATTCTTTAATGTTTTAAATTGTTAATATTGTTTGTTTAGTTATTTATTCAATAGAATACTTATTCTTCATGATGTTCCTGATGTGCAAGGCCAATGAACACTGCACTCAACATGGTGAACACGTAGGCTTGTACAAATGCTACTAGCAGTTCGAGAGCGTTCATGAACAACAGCATCAGAATGCTGAACAAGTTCAAGCCCAAACCCATGCCAACGCCCATTGACCAACCAAGGAAGATGACGCAGCTGAAGCTGAGTATCATCGCATGACCAGCCATCATGTTGGCAAAGAGACGAATCATCAAGGCAAAAGGCTTAGTGAACACACCAAAAAGCTCGATGAGCGGCATCAACGGAATGGCTTTCAGGAAGATAGGCACATTGGGCCAGAAGATATCCTTCCAATACTCCTTGTTACCAAACAGGTTGATGGCCAGAAACGTACAGAACGCCAAGAAGAAGGTGATATTGATATTACCCGTTACATTAGAACCACCAGGGAATATAGGTAACAGTCCCAAGAGGTTGGTAACAAGAATAAAGAAGAACACGGTCAGCAGATAAGGAGCGTAGGGCTTGTAGTGCTTTTCGCCAATAGACGCCTTGATGACATCATCGTTAATCATCATCACCAGCAACTCTACAGCACCAATAAATCCACCTGGCGCATTGCTTGTCTTGTCGTGCTTCTTGTACCAGCGGGCACAGCTCAGGAATACTACCAATAACACAAGCACCACAATCCAAATCTGCAAAACATTACGTGTAATGCTCAAATCCAGCGGACGCTCGATAGTTCCGTCAGCCATCTGCTCATAAATCTTGCCATGGGCTTCAGGATTGAAGAAGAAGCCTTTAGGCAGAGAATGCTCAGTACAGAAGTGCCACTCACCAGTCTGTGAACTCCTGATAATGATTGGCAATGGAAAACCAATGTGCTTACCTTGATAGGTAGCGATGTGCCACTCATACGAGTCGGAGAGGTGCTCCAAAACAATCTCTGAGATATTCAGGGACTCGTCCTTAGATTCCTCGCCAGCCTGCACAGACAGAGGCAGCACTGCCATCATCAGCAAGAGACATATTGACTTTAATTGTTTCATCTAATACGTTAACTTTAAACTCGTTATAAACGATTGGATATTCTCGAAAAGAAGATAGAGTGATGAATCAGCGATACCATATAATATATAAGGAACACTACGAAGAACGTCATCAACGATGCTCGATCCGATGTAGCATACCAAATGGCCATCACAGCCAATGCTCCCAAGAAACGGAATCCGGAAACACCAGTAAAGAACGAGGGCAACATATCTGCATGACGGGTAGCCACCCATCGGAAGATAAAGCCTGAAGCAAAGTCAATCACTAAAACGAAGCATCCGCTTACAATCATGGCATTCAACATATCGAATGACCACAACGTCATTGCCAAACCTCCAAAAAGGGTCAGCAAGCAGAACAATACTACGCTCTGTATGATATATCTACGGCTCTCGTTATTAATATCCATCACACTACGTATTCATCATCATTCGTTGATCTCCACGCAGAGACTCACCACATTCTTCTGCACCTCAACAAAACCGCCACAGATATCAAGCGGTTTCTTCTCGCCACCAGGCAGTGTATAGACGACCTTACCTTTGTCTAGCGACGAGATAATTGGTGCGTGGTTGACGAGGATTTCAAACTGGCCCATGGATCCTGGAACCAGTACGCTATCCACCTCACCTTCGAATTCTATCTTTTCGGGAGAAACTATCTTCAGCTTCAGCATAATTGTCAATTATCAATTATCAATTGTCAATTCGTTTAGCCTTTTGCAGCCTCCAACAGTTTCTTAGCCTTAGCTTTCGCATCTTCGATTGTACCCACATTGAGGAATGCCTGCTCAGGCAGGTCATCAACCTCACCGTCCAAGATAGCGTTGAAACCCTTAATAGTCTCCTCAATGGGAACCATCACACCAGGCAGGCCTGTGAACTGCTCAGCAACAGAGAACGGCTGAGACAGGAAACGCTGTACACGGCGTGCGCGGTTCACTGTCAGCTTATCCTCGTCAGAGAGCTCATCCATACCCAGAATGGCGATAATATCCTGCAACTCCTTATAACGCTGCAGAATTTCTTTCACACGCTGAGCACAGTCGTAGTGGGCTTTGCCAACCACCAATGGATCGAGGACACGTGAGGTAGAGCCCAGCGGGTCTACGGCAGGATAGATACCCAACTCAGCAATCTTACGATCCAACACCGTCGTAGCATCCAGATGGGTAAACGTGGTGGCAGGAGCTGGGTCTGTCAAGTCATCAGCAGGCACATAGACAGCCTGTACAGATGTGATAGAGCCAGACTTCGTAGAGGTAATACGCTCCTGCATGGCACCCATCTCTGATGCCAGCGTGGGCTGATAACCAACGGCTGAAGGCATACGTCCCAGCAGAGCTGACACCTCAGAACCGGCCTGTGTGAATCGGAAGATGTTGTCGATGAAGAACAGAATATCAGCAGCACCGCCATCCTTACCGCCACCATCGCGGAAACCTTCAGCAACGGTTAGACCAGACAGAGCGACGGAAGCACGTGCACCGGGAGGCTCATTCATCTGACCATATACTAGCGTTGCCTGAGACTTTTTCAGTTCCTCTGGGTCAACCAACGAGAGATCCCACTTACCCTGAGCCATAGCCTCCTTGAATTTCTCACCATAGCGGATAACACCCGACTCAATCATCTCACGGATCAGGTCGTTACCCTCACGGGTACGCTCTCCCACTCCAGCGAATACAGAGAAGCCATTGTGTCCCTTAGCGATGTTGTTGATAAGCTCCATGATAAGCACTGTCTTACCTACACCAGCGCCACCAAACAGACCAATCTTACCACCCTTCAGGTATGGCTCCAGAAGATCAATCACCTTGATACCTGTTGACAGCACTTCCTTGGTCGTTGACAGTTCTTCAAACTTAGGAGCCTCGCGGTGAATGGGATAAGCCCCTTGCATATCCAACTGTTTCATACCGTCGATAGGCTGGCCAATCACGTTCAGCATACGACCTTTAATCTGTTCGCCAGCGGGCATCACAATAGGTGTACCCATAGGCACGGCTTCCAATCCACGCTGCAGGCCATCGGTATTGTCCATGGCTACGCAACGCACGGTGTCTTCACCGATATGTTGCTGAACCTCGACAATCAATTGACTGCCATTGGGACGTTGAATCTTCAGGGCCTCATGAATCTTAGGCAGCACCTTCTCAGCATCAAGTCCCTTCGTATCGAAATATACGTCGATAACCGGACCAATGATCTGGGAAATGTGTCCTGTAATTTGTGACATAAGCAAAAAGTATTTATTTAAGATTATAATTTTGTTTTCGGTAAGTGTTGCAAAGTTAGTAAAAAAAAAAAGAAAAAAAAACATTTCCGATAAAAAAAATCGAAAATGTTTTATTTTGGTGATATAAGGAGCAATTATTATGCCATTAAATGAATCTCAAGCCAAAGAGCAATATAGCCAAGGATGAAACCCAGCAACACTTTGGAGGTCATGTGTTTCACATACCAACCAAGTTTGACATGCTCGGCACGCATTAGTGCCAGACCGCAAACACTACCCACTGACAACAGGCATCCACCCACAGCGGTTGTATAAGCGATGACACTCCAGTACGCTCCATTTGTGGCAATATCCCCACTACCAATACTATAAAACGAGATATTTGAAATGGCAATAGTGAAAGAATCAACAACGCTGCTTAACATTCCAGCAACTATACCCACAAGCCAGATATCATGAATGTAGGTATCTACCCAATTAGCAACATCTGACCACACACCAGTTTCTGTCACAACACCCATACCAAGCATGATGCCCATCACAAAAAGCACCTGCTGCAAGACACCATACTGAAGCGACATGGGAATACGACGCTGAATGGTTTGATCTGCGCTAAGAAGTTTACGGTTAAAAGCCTCATTGACAACCCACAGCACACTCAGCACACAGAGCGCTCCAAGAAAAGGTGCCAGTTTCGTAATATTGTGAAAGGTTGGTATAAACCAAAGGCCACCAATACCGACAACAAGCATGACAACCCGTTGCCATCGGTTCAGACGGGTATCATCGCCACGATAGGGTGACGGACTCCAGGCAGTATCAAGACGTTCTGGCAACTCACGACCTATAAGCCATGTGGGAACTACCCATGCCAAAAAAGCCGGAATACCCAGATAACCCGAAAAATGGGTTGCAGTCACTGCGCCTCCACCCCACAGAATCAATCCTATCGGGTCACCAATCACCGTAAAACAGCCTCCACAGTTGGCAGCCAAAACGATGGCTGCACCGACATACATACGTTGACGGGAATTTTGAAGGATGTTATGCATGATGACAAGCATCATTGTTGCCGTCGTCAAATTATCAAGATTAGCCGACAAGAAGAAAGTGGCCAGCGTGATCGTCCACAGCAGTCGCTTCGAGTTGCGGGTACGTATCCATTCGGTGATAAAATCGAAACAGCCGTTATTGTTGAGCAATTCCACAATAGACATCGTCGCAAGCAAAAACAGCACAATAGCCGCAGCCCTTCCCACGTAATTAAGGAATACGTTATTATAAATAAATAACTTCACGGCATCGCTGGAGTGAGAATTATTTCCCAGCCATTCAGTATACTCCTCTGGATGTTGAGCCATCACGAAGTCGGCGCCCCAGCATACATATATCACCCAGCCGATAGTACCCAAAAACATGGCAATAGCTGCCTTATTGACGCCTGTCAGATGGCCAGTAGCAATCAGCAGGTAAGCCAACACCAGCATGGTTACGATAATCAGTGTCATGATGTTTCTTTTTTTATCAAATACTCAATTTACTCACTTTTCTTCTGGTACAGCATATCGGTTACCGGCCTGACGAATAAGTTGTCGTGCATAAGGTGTCGAATAACCGGGACGCTTGACAGTGGCGCCTAAGCCGTACTTGGTACGCAGGAACTGCCCATTCTCTTCGGGCTTCACAATCATATCATTGTACTTGACGACCAGATAGAAAGCCAGTTGTTTCCAGCGAGCCAACATCTGCTGAGCCTGTTGCACACTATAGTCGTTGAGGAAGCGTTGCATATGAGCAGGCTGCATCTCACGCGCTTTTGCTTCTATCTCCGGTTGTTGTTGGAAATAAGCCTGCTGCAGTGAGTCACGGACCTCCCTAAGTGAAGGGAAAAGCATGGTATAGCGCGGATATACCATATTGCTGACCCAGTTTTCCACCCAGTAAGCATTACGATCGCTGAAGGTCAAGTCATCGGCTCCAGGTGTATGATAACATTCTGGAAGTTCTGTCATAGAACAGTACACAGGTGTATATGCCACCATATTGCCGTCGTCATTACCGAACCAGAAACAGCCCCCTATTTCGCGAGGCAGCCACGAGCGCATTTGAGACACAAATGACCATGAGGTCTGTTGCGTTGAAGTCGGACGCTCATTGAAGTATTTCTTGCCATCAACTTTGAAGAACAAAGGAGTTGGACGATATGGCATCTGCCAAATACCACCACCAATATCAGTAGAATCAATCGCTAATGGAGTACCCTCATAATGATCACGCATATCCTGAATGATATCAGCCACGCTTAGTTTCTTGATGGGAACCACCCAGAGCGGCATATCCTCAGCATCAGGATCCTTACCTAATGCCCATGGTAAATAATGTTCCATACCCTTGACATGATGGTTGAAGAAGCTCCATACACGGGCGTCACAGATACGACGTCCAGAGAAATCTGGTGCTGCATAAGCCATCTTCCACGAGAATGCATCATCACGACCAGTGAACCAACCCATCTTCCGAGCATACTTAATCACATTCTTTGAGTAGAGCACATTCTCCTTGTCATTTAACGGAAATACACCGATGCGGCTCTGATTGGCATGACCACAAATAGCGTTATCAGGTATGCGACGGGCTACCCACACCACACGTTCCTTAGATTTCTGACGGTCAGAACCACAACCTTGCATTTCCATCATCCAAGCCTCATTAGGATCACAAATAGTAAATGTTTCTCCTTCAGAATAATAGCCATAGGTCTCTGTCAGTGATGTCATAATCTGTATGGCCTCTCGAGCACTTTTTGAACGCTGGAGTGCAATATATATCAGTGAACCGTAATCTATGATACCTGTTGAGTCAACCATTTCCTCACGACCACCATATGTCGTTTCACCAATTGTCACCTGCCACTCATTGATGTTGCCTACTACGTTGTAAGTCTCAGCAGCTTCAGGAATCTCACCAAGATATTTGTTGGTATCCCACTCGAATATCTTTCGCATATCCCCTTTCTGGTGCTTAGCCGCAGGATAATGGGCCAGTGACATAAAAGCGCCGTATGAGTCTGCATTATAAGAACAGATAACAGAGCCATCGACTGATGCAGCCTTTCCAACAATAAAGTTCGTGCAGGCAGCTACATAGGAAGCAACAGTCAGTACGGTTGTTAGTAGAATTAATCGTTTCATAATCGGTATTTTAATTGGTTTTGCTTGCAAAGGTAATAAAAAAAAATGATATTTGCATGATTTCACCTTATTTTACGAAAAATGAGTAGCGCGGCCAAAGACATTGTCCATAGAGTTGATGGCGATTAAGTAACTGTCTGCGCGGGTGTGGCTTGATACCAGGGAATCGTTCTCCTCGAACAGTGAAAGAATATTGTGACTCATTGCCATTATAATCGCTAAGCACATAAGTCAGGTGATAGTCGCGCTCTTCATCAAAGCAAACGACACCTTGTTCGAAATTAGTATGTAACACAGGAAGACGCATACCTGGTTCACGAAATGATTTCATATACCATACACGCGTATGGCGCCAATGATCATAGTCACCCCACTGATTGACCTCCAACTGGCAACTAACAGGAATGCTATCGACCAAAGAGCGAAACACCTCACGACCATCGACGAGCAGACGGGTTAGTCGTATACCATAATGATTATAAGTGCCCTCACTATAGTCATCCGCCCAGAGTGCAAAGCCTACCCTTCCCCATGCGGTGAATGCGCGTTGCACGTTGAATGTTGAATGTTGAACCTTCACGTCGGGAGCACCAAAGCCATAGGTCTGCTTAGTGAATCCACCATTAAAGACGCCCTCAGCATCCATCGGATAGGCCATAAAAGAGTGCGCCTGTGGTGCTACGCTGTCAGCGATATAGCGACATAACTTGTCTAATGGATCACGCATAGCCCACGTGCGGGTGTCATGCAGTTCAATATGCAGATGCGGACCAGTGGAATGTCCCGTATTACCGCTAATGGCAATCAGGTCACCAGCCTTTACGGGGAATTGCGTAGATGGGAACACCATCGACAGTGTATCTTTACCTGTACGCTGCAAAAGAGCCTCATATTGATCAGCAAAATGTTTCAGATGACAATAGACACTCGTATTGCCATCAGGATGGCTGACGTATATCGCATTGCCAAAGCCATAGAGGTTAACGGTTAGTCGAGAGACATAGCCATCAGCGATAGAGAATATCTTCTTTCCCTCACGATTTTCGGTCTTAACGTCTAAACCGCCATGAAAATGAAAGGGTCTCGGCTCACCAAAATTGCCTGCCAATGTAATCTCATAATCAACTGGCGAGACATATGCCACATCATGAAGGCCGACAGGCTCGGTCTCATCAGAACCGCAGCCTGTCAGCAAAAGAATACAACATGCAAGAAACGAGACTCTTAGCATGCCTTAAAACTCATATCAAGTCCCTTTACAGAGTGGGTCAACGCTCCCACAGAGATAAAGTCGACACCCTGCTCTGCATAGTCGCGAATGGTATCGAAGGTAATTCCACCAGAAGACTCTGTCTCAAAACGACCTGCAATGATATCTACGGCTTTCTTTGTATCAGGCACACTGAAGTTGTCAAGCATGATACGGTCGACACCACCATGATCCAGCACCTGCTTAAGTTCATCGAATGAGCGCACCTCAATTTCAATCTTCAAGTCAAGGCCTTTTTCCTTTAAGTAGGCATGACAGCGGTCGATGGCGTTGACGATGCCGCCAGCAAAGTCCACATGATTATCTTTAAGCAGAATCATGTCAAAGAGTCCGATACGGTGATTACAGCCACCACCAATCTTCACAGCCTGTTTCTCCAGCATACGCATGCCTGGTGTCGTTTTACGGGTGTCAAGCACACGGGTCTTAGTGCCCTTTAAGTGTTGTACATACTTATCGGTCATGGTGGCAATGCCACTCATACGTTGCATGATGTTCAACATCAGACGTTCCGTTTGCAATAGTGAGCGGATCTTACCAGTAACTATCATGGCAATGTCGCCCTTCTTCACACGTGTACCATCCTGCATCAACACTTCGACCTGCATCTCAGGGTCAAAACGATGGAACACCTCTTTAGCGATCTCGACACCAGCTAAGATACCATCTTCTTTTATCAAAAGGTGGCTCTTGCCCATCGCATTTTCTGGAATACAACACAACGTGGTGTGATCACCATCACCGATGTCCTCGGCAAACGACAGATCAATTAATCTGTCAACCAATTCTTCTACACTTAACATAAGCTTTACCTTGCTTAAAATATTAATCACTTTGTTGTATACTGGTCCTTGAACAGATAGATACCGATTCCGATGCGCAGACCGTAGGCTGAATAGTCAGAACTCTTGGTAGAGAAGTCGAAGTACAGCTCAGGCTCAATAGTCACCGTACGGCTCAGGAAGAAAGCATATCCTAAATGGATGTTGGGCACCAGATCGTTGAAATTCTCAAAATGCTTATACTTCAGACCTGCACCGAGATAAAGACCATTCTGGATGATGTAGTAACGAGCACCGGCACCTGTTGACAACGTGTAAGGGGTATCCTCTGTCTTGTCGTATCCAAACTCTGCCAAAGCCATCAAATTATCAGCAAACATGTAACCCATCTTGGCATCGAAACCAATATGGAACTTCTTGGCCTTACTGCTCATGTCGAAACCTGAGAGCGAGGCACCCAGATAACCTTTACCTTGTTCAAACTGAGCATTGGCTGCTACAGACATCACCAGCGCTACAACGAATAATGCAATTTTCTTCATAGTGAGTTTTATTATTTTGATTGTTTGATTTCTTTATTATACCATATGCCAAACCAGATGCAGGCAAGAGCCAGACAGCCAAGACCGAAGAAATATCCTATATCACCCAAGCCAAACATCTGCTTCGACACGAAGACATAGGTAGAGCAGACAGTAGTCATGAAGAGGGCAGGAATAAGTGTAATCCAGAAAGGCTTGTGCCCACGAACCAAATAGACTGTCAGCGCCCAGAGGGTAAATACCGACAAGGCCTGATTGCTCCATCCGAAGTACTGCCATATGGTGTTAAAGCCATCAGGGTTCTCAATCTGCCAAATCAGCATCGCGATGGAGGCAAGGAACAAAGGAATGCAGATATAGAGACGCTTGACAATGGGACGCTGGTTGAGTTTCAACCATTCGGCCACTATCAAACGCGCAGAGCGAAAAGCCGTATCGCCACTCGTGATAGGTGCAGCTACTACGCCCAACATGGCTAGTATGGCACCAGCGACACCTAACCAGTCATTGCACACCAAGTTCACAACAGCAGGTGCAGAAGTGTAGAAGCCCTTATCAGCGCCAGCAATCAGTTCATAGCCTGGTGTCGGAGCATAGAAGAACCATGCCGAAACGGTAGCCCAGATGAGTGCGACTACACCCTCAGTAATCATGGCACCATAGAATATGGGGCGACCCATTTTCTCACTCTTCACACAACGGGCCATCAGCGGGCTTTGTGTAGCGTGAAAACCAGAAATGGCACCACATGCAATGGTAATGAAGAGGGCTGGGAAGATGGCATCCGTCCACTTCTCTGGCTGAGCCTCAGCACCCATATTATAGAAGTTGGTCCACAGTTCAGGCAATTGTGGCCACTTCACAAAGAGCACCACCATCAGCGCAGCAGCCATAAACAACAGTGAGAAGGCAAAGAGTGGATAGACCTTACCGATAATTTTATCGATAGGCAGCATGGTAGCGATGATATAATAGCAAAAGATGATGGCAACCCACATGATTGTCTCACCACCAATAGAGTGCAGAATCTCAGCAGGGCTGTAAACAAACACCGTTCCCACCATTATCAGCAACAATACAGTAAAGACGAGCATCACCGATTTGGTGGTCTTGCCCAAATACTTACCAATCAGTTCGGGCAGTCCTGCACCATCGTTGCGCATAGAGAGCATACCTAAGAGATAGTCATGGACAGCACCAGCGAAGATACAGCCCAGCACAATCCACAGATAGGCCACAGGACCAAACTTGGCACCCATGATGGCACCAAAGATAGGACCAGTGCCCGCAATGTTCAAGAACTGAATCATAAACACCTTCCAATTGGGAAGAATAATGTAGTCGAGTCCATCGGCTTTTGCCACTGCTGGCGTCACACGATCGTCAGGGGCAACGACACGCTCTACAAAGCGTCCGTAGAGTAGATAGCCAAAAATCAGAGCGACAAGGCTCAAAGCGAATGAAATCATTTTTTCGTATTGTTTTTTAAATTCTTCCTGCAAAGGTAAGAAAAAGTTTAGAGAATTTCGTACCTTTGCAGGCAAAAAGTTTAAAATTGAAGCGATTACTCTTATTTTTTAGCATATTCTGTGTATTTTCTGTGATGGCTCAACCTAAATATGAGGTTCGTGCTGTCTGGCTTACCACATTGGGAGGTCTCGACTGGCCCAAGAATTATGCACACGATGGAATGGGCATTCGTCAACAGCAAGAGGATCTCTGTAGAATGCTCGACCAATTGAAAGCCATCAATGTCAACACAGTATTGTTTCAGACACGTGTTCGCGCCACAACCGCCTACCCTTCTGACCTCGAGCCTTGGGAGGGCAGCCTCTCGGGAGTACCTGGCAAGTCACCTGGTTACGACGTCTTGCAGTTTGCCATCGACGAATGTCATCGTCGCGGTATGGAGATTCATTCCTGGGTAGTAGCCATTCCTATTGGCAAGTGGAACACAGCAGGATGCAAGTGGGTACGCAGTCGGTATCCTTCTGTAGTTAAACGCATTGGAGATGAAGGTTATATGAATCCTGAAGCCGCTATGACGCCAGATTATATTGCAAACATCTGTGAGGAGATTACCACCCGCTACGATATCGACGGTATCCACCTCGACTACATCCGCTATCCGGAGACGTGGCGCGGTTCTAAAAGTCACGAATACATCACCTGTATCGTACGCCGTGTCAATGAACGTGTAAAAATCCACAAGCCATGGGTCAAACTGAGTTGTTCCCCTATTGGTAAGTCAGGCAATCTGTCGCGTTATCGTTCTGGTGGTTGGGATGCGTATAACCGAGTTGCACAGGATGCACAAGGTTGGCTGCGCGACGGACTGATGGATCAGCTCTACCCCATGATGTATTTTTCGGGTAATAACTTCTATCCCTTCGCCATCGACTGGCAAGAGCATAGCTACGGACGTACCATTGTCTCCGGACTGGGTACCTATATGCTTCATCCTTATGAGCGCAACTGGCCACTTTGTGAGGTTCAGCGCCAATTAAGTGTTACCCGCCAGATTGGCATTGGACACTGCCATTTCCGTACAAAATTCCTGCTCGATAACGTGAAAGGTATCTATGACTATGTGCGTTCCTATGACCGTCATCCGGCCTTGACACCGCCTATGACATGGGTACATAGCATTGCGCCTACCCCACCATCGACACTACACGTAGAACGTACATCAGAAGGCGACAACCTTTCATGGAGTGGTGCCAGAGATTGCAGTGATGGTCCATACCTATTATATAATATATATGCATCGACTGAGGAACCTGTAGACATCACACGGGCTGAGAATCTTGTAGCAATACGACGTCCATGGACATCGCTGACCATCAAGCGTTCAGCTAACAAACCCCAGCTTCACTATGCAGTAACAGCTATTGACCGCTATGGCAATGAGAGCGAGCCTGTCCGTTCTATCTCTAACAAGGCACTTCCCATAGTCCAGTCTTCACTGCTTCCTAATAATGGAAAGGTTCTATCAGTTCCACAACGCCATCTTTTTGATGCCGACCTGCTTATCGTCTGCGACTTGCAGGGACATACTGTGAAGACTTTCGTCAACCGTCCTCAGCTCAACATCAGCCAGTTGCCTGAAGGAATATATCAGCTCAAGACATTGCACAAGAAAGGACACTCTCACCGTCTCGGTTATTTCAGCATCAAACGAAAGTAATGCCAAATTAATTTTGTGTTTTGCACAAATTACACTACCTTTGTCCGCGTAATGGAAAAAGTCATACTGGGCATCGACCCTGGAACAAACATCATGGGATATGGCATCATCAAAGTCCAAGACAACAAGGCGGAGATGGTGACAATGGGTGTTATTGACCTGCGAAAGTTCGGTGATGGCTACCTGAAATTAGGTCATATCTTTGAACGTGTGACAGGCATTATTGAGGGATATCTGCCTGACGAGATGGCCATTGAGGCTCCATTTCTGAACAAGAACGTACAGACCACGCTGAAACTGGGACGTGCTCAGGGAACCGCCATCGCTGCAGCCATCCAGCGCGGGGTGCCCGTTCATGAGTATGCACCCATGAAAATCAAAATGGCCATTACAGGCAATGGAGCTGCTTCAAAAGAACAGGTTGCTGGCATGTTACAACGTATGTTGAAGTTTGACAAGGATGCCATGACGAAGTTTATGGATGCCACCGATGCCTTGGGAGCAGCCTACTGCCACTTTATGCAGATGAACCGCCCAGAGTCGCAAGCCCATTACAAAGGCTGGAAAGACTTTATCACCAAAAACAAGGAAAGAGTAAAGAAATGAAAATTACAGCCATAGCAGGACTTAACGGTAGCGGCAAAACGCGCTATGTCGACCAATTGCGTAAGCAGTTGGCTTCCGATAAGGTGCGTTATATTGCCTTCACCGACTCGTATGGTGTCAATGTCGACGGCCAATACTACCTGCAATTGCGTTGGAATCAGCATGACATCGACCATGAGACGCCAACCGTTGGCGAACTTCTGATGCGTGCTTTCCTCATGACAGGCGAAGATACTCTGGAGCGACGCCAATTGCGCGACCATCTCTACGAACTCTTCCACATGGAGCCTCTGCTCGACAAATATATCATCACCCTATCCAGTGGTGAGTTACGCAAGTTCCAATTGACAAAGACACTATTTTCCGACCCTCGGTTGCTGATTATGGACAATCCCTTCATTGGATTGGATGCAGAAACGCGCGACCAGTTGAGAGATTTATTGAAGTTGCTAGCAGAGGAGCGCGACATGGAGATTATGCTCGTCATGTCTAAGACGGACGATATCCCTGATTTCGTCACAGACATCAAATACTTCACAGAGCCTCAGGAGATTCCGCCCCATGTGCTTCCAAAAGCCAAGTATGAGGCGATTCTATCGTTTCCCTATACAGACAATGACTACGACTGCCATCATGTCATCGATATGAAGAAGGTCACCATCCGCTATGGTGAACGTACCATTCTCAAAGATCTCGACTGGACTGTATGCAATGGCGAGCGCTGGGCGCTGTCTGGACAGAATGGCAGCGGAAAATCAACACTACTCTCACTGGTTTGTGCAGACAACCCGCAGAGTTATGCCTGCGACATCACCCTGTTCGACCGTCCACGAGGCTCAGGTGAAAGCATTTGGGACATCAAGAAGCATATCGGTTATGTATCACCCGAGATGCACCGTTCCTACAAACGTAACTTGCCTGCTATACGTATCGTAGCCAGTGGACTGATGGACTCCATCGGGCTTTATGCCATTCCGAACCCAAAAGACTACGAGCGGTGCCGATGGTGGCTAGACATCTTCGGTATCGGACATCTGGCCGATACACCATTCCTGCAACTTTCCAGTGGCGAACAGCGCCTGGTTCTGCTGGCACGAGCCTTTGTCAAGGATCCTCAACTCTTGATACTCGACGAACCTCTTCATGGGCTGGACCTTTGGAATCGTCGACTAACTAAAGACATCATCGAGGCTTTCTGCCAGCGCAAGGGTAAGACGATGATTATGGTCACACATTACCAGGAGGAGCTTCCCAACGTCATTACGAACTCATTATTCTTAAAGAAACAGATATGAAGAAACTGATATTATTTGCTCTGATGGCTATTGCCACAACAGCACAGGCTCAAGAAGCCTACAACGAATTACGCCAGAAGGCCAAGACGACTGTCAGCGACCCAAAAGCCAACAGTGTCGTCAAGCAAATCAGCCAATTTAAACTTGATGCCCTCAACTACATGGCTATCAAGATGCGTGAGGAGATGCCCGATTCCAGCGTCACTTTCCTCGATAAACAGGCTATTGCTATGGACAACTTTGTCAACTTTTACGTACAGAAACTCATTGAGTACACCCAACAGCCTAATGTTCAGCAAGTCAAGATGATCAAGATGTTCATGGATGCCAGTTATTCCAATCCGCTGTTCAACGATAAAGACACTGAATTAGTGCTAAGCTACTACAATAGTGCTGAAAGCATGACACGTTTCTCTCTGGACACCGACTGGCGCAAGGCTGTGGCAGCATTGGCATACCTGTTTGGCCAGAAATAGCTTTTGGCATGATGTTTGCAAAAGGAGGAGTGTATGACAAGTCAATTTTCCCCAAAGGTATCCGAGGTCCTCGCCTTCTCACGTGAGGAGGCCGTCCGTCTGACGAGCAGTAGCGTCGGTCCCGAACACCTGTTGTTAGGACTGATGCGCATGAAGGACGGTCCTGTATTCAGTGTGTTTCTACGTTTGGACATCAACATGCAGCTGGTGAAGACGGAGTTAGAGAACCGCGTTCGCCAAGATGAGCTCGGTATGCCTGTCAATACCAGAGAACTGGTACTCAATGAGAAAGCCAACAACATCCTGAGGCTGGCAGTCCTCGAAGCACGTATCCAGCATACCACGAGGGTTGATGAACAGCACCTCCTTCTCGCCATTCTGCACGATCAGGTAGAGAATGGCGCCAAACAAGTATTAGAACAACACAACATGAACTACGAAGATGTACTGGCGCTGCTCAGTGTGAAAGACAGCGTAAAAGACGGTATCGGTCTGCCTGATGAGGACTACGAGGAGGAAGAGAGCCCCTCTGGAGCCGCCAGCAATAATGCTGGGGAAAACCGTTCGCAGACCACTACCCAAACTAAACAAAAGTCGAAGACTCCTGTGCTCGACAATTTCGGTACCGACCTGACAGAGAGCGCCGCTTTAGGCAAGCTCGACCCATGTATTGGTCGCGAGAATGAGATACAACGTGTCATCGAGATTCTGGGACGTCGAAAGAAGAATAACCCCATCCTGATTGGAGAACCTGGTGTCGGTAAGAGTGCCATCGTCGAGGGATTAGCTGAGATGATTGTGATGCACCGCTGTTCACCCACCTTATTTAATAAGCGTATCTACACCCTCGACATGACCGGTGTGGTGGCAGGCACTAAATACCGTGGACAGTTCGAGGAACGCATGAAGATGTTGGTGAAGGAACTCGAACAGAATCCCGATATCATTGTCTTCATCGATGAGATACATACCCTCATTGGTGCTGGTTCAACGCCTGGTAGTATGGATGCTGCCAACATTCTGAAACCAGCCTTGGCACGTGGAACCATCCAATGCATCGGTGCTACGACACTCGATGAATACCGTAACTCAATAGAGAAAGACGGAGCTTTGGAACGTCGTTTCCAGAAGGTACAGGTAGAACCTACTACCAATGAACAAACTCTCGAGATACTCCGCAACATCCGTGGGCGCTATGAGTACTTCCATCATGTCAACTATACTGACGAGGCCTTGGAGGCATGTGTCAAGTTGACAGCCCGATATGTCACCGACCGTTTTATGCCCGACAAAGCCATCGATGCTCTTGACGAAGTCGGTTCACGCGTACATCTGCAGACAGCTAACGTGCCTCCCGAGATTACTGACAAGGAATCAGAGATCAAGCAGGTGAAGGAGAAGAAACTGCAGGCTGTAGGCAACCAGAACTTCGAGTTGGCAGCCAGCTATCGCGACCGCCAGACCGAATTAGAGCGTGAGCTGCAGGAATTAAATCGTAAGTGGCAAGATGGAGAGGTCGATGTGCGCCAGACCATTACGGAGAAAGAAGTTGCTGAGGTTGTATCGATGATGACGGGTATTCCCGTACAACGTATGGCTCAGGAAGAAGGTGTCCGTCTGAAAGGAATGGCTAAAGAGCTGAAGAACTACGTCATTGCTCAGGACAAGGCTATCGACAAAATGGTTCATGCTATTCAGCGTAACCGTGTGGGATTGAAGGACCCCAACCATCCGATTGGCGCTTTCATGTTCTTAGGTCCTACGGGTGTCGGTAAGACCTATCTCGCCAAGAAGCTCGCCGAGTTTATGTTTGGCTCAGCCGATGCACTGATTCGTGTCGATATGAGTGAATACACTGAATCATTCAATGTATCACGACTCATAGGAGCACCTCCGGGCTATGTGGGCTATGAGGAGGGTGGTCAGTTGACTGAGCGTGTGCGCCGTCATCCATACTCCATCGTTCTTCTCGACGAGATTGAGAAAGCCCATGGCAACGTATTCAATCTGTTGCTTCAAGTACTCGACGAAGGCCGTCTGACAGATGGTAACGGACGATTTGTCGACTTCCGCAATACGGTTATTATCATGACCTCCAACGCAGGTACACGACAGCTCAAGGAGTTCGGACGTGGTGTTGGTTTCACTGCCACATCGTCAACAGCCCTCATGCTCAACGAGCAGGACAAGGAACATGCCCGCCAGATTGTACAGAAGGCACTATCGAAGCAGTTCTCGCCTGAGTTTCTCAACCGTCTCGACGAAATCATCACTTTCGACCAGCTCGACCTTAATGCCATCAAGCAGATTATCGATGTCGAGCTGAAAGGCCTCTACAAGCGTATAGCAGATATGGGTTACGAGTTAGACCTTAGTGATGAAGCCAAGGCATTTGTCGCTACGAAGGGTTATGATGTGCAGTTTGGTGCCCGTCCCCTTAAGCGAGCCATCCAAACCTACATCGAGGATGGTATATCCGACCTCATCGTCAATAGCGAGACGCCACCGGGGACCGTGATACATATCACTATACAAGAAGATAAAGAAGAATTGTCGTTCAGCATTTGAACGGCAATTTTTTTTGTTTCCGTACACATATTTATATTGTCTCAATGTCACTTTCACTTGATTTAAATCAATTTTGTAACAAAACGTAAGTTTTTTAGCAAAATTTCTATCCAAATGTTTGGTGGTTTGCTGTTTTTACTTTAATTTTGCAAGCGGAAATTAAAAAACCATAGTAATTCAATAGTTTAATAACTAAAAAAGTAAAAAGATTATGAATGCAGCAAAAGTTGTAGAGGATCTGAAACAGAGATTTCCCAATGAGCCGGAGTACATCCAGGCTGTAAGCCAAGTTCTTCCCACCATCGAGGAAGAGTACAACAAGCACCCCGAGTTTGAGAAGGCCAACCTGATTGAGCGCCTTTGCATCCCCGATCGTGTTTGCGAATTCCGTATCACTTGGGTCGACGATAAAGGTAATGTTCAGACCAACATGGGTTACCGTATCCAGCACAACAACGCCATTGGCCCGTACAAAGGAGGTCT
>JAEEGL016689833.1_pt1 | contig 19082 bp, 17 predicted proteins | sample 9134231 | NCBI WGS metagenome assembly JAEEGL01 (sample SAMN16246548, study PRJNA631951) | gut metagenome | biome: gut microbiome; feature: rumen; material: fiber-attached | host: Bos | place: Iran: Karaj | collected 2018-10 | reverse complement strand
ATCTACTACAGCTTTTTGACGCTTAGTAGTAGCCCATTTACTATGTCCAGACATATTATTTCTCCAAAAATTTAATAAAATTACTTCTCTATATTTTACCATCAAAAGCACAAAAAGTCCACCTCTTACAGGTGGACTTTTTAAAACTATTAATCGTCTTTCTTTTCTTTGGCTTTTTCTTTTTCTAGTCTTTCGCGAACTTCTTTTTCAATCATTTCCCTGCGGACCTGTTCCTCGATTTCTGCGCGAAGCTCATCGTCGGTCTTTTTTGTAGCTGGTTTTTCTTCTTTTGCTACTTTTTCTTCTGGAGTTGGGTTCATCACGCCACTACGTTTAAGAGCGTATGGACCAAAGTCTTTCTTCTTTTCGCTAGAAGACATTACCGCAGTAATAACCCAGATGATAAACCAAATTATTGCTGCAAAACCTGCAAGTGCGGCAAGACGTACGTTGGTTACACGACCAATAATAGTGATAATAGTAAAGTAAAGAAGTTCATATCCAAGAAGTACAGTAGCGGTAATCTTCAAAGGCAAAATCACATCCCTGCGTTTGCCCTCATACATATTCATAATTGCACCACAGAGCACACCAAAGAGTGCCATGTACATAGAAATACTCATTAACTTGCTAATTGGGTTACTGTAGATTACACAGCTTTCATCAAAAATGGAACAAGAAACTGTGCTGCTCGTAACGCTTGGCATCCAAACGTCGATAACGGCAAAGATTAGCCAAAGGATGCTAAAAATGCCGCCGATAATAGCGAGCACTTGTGGCACAGCTTTTCTAGACTCAATGAGTTTAGAACAAGTGGACAAAAAGATCAGCATGACGCCTACGCAAATCATCGTACCGATAGTTTTGCCAAAGACCTCTGCAGATGCAGTGTCGCTCATGGTCATGATTAGGATGACGCCAAGCACTACACCAAAAATGATGGTGCCTACAGCCGCCCTAAACAACCACTTTCTAAATGTTGATAATCCCCCTAAGGTTGTTTCGCTAAATATACTACTCATGCCCTCATTATATCACACCGCGAATTTTGTTTATGCTTTTTGAACCAGAGGAAAAATAGCGGGCCGACTATTACTATATATATTAAAAACACCCATACTTGGTACGGTTGAATTTGCACTAAAACATATTTCATCTCACCAAAAAGTTCCACCACTAAAATATGGAAATCTAGAAGTTTTGTTGCTAAAAATCCTACCACCGTTTCTATTCCAGGAATTCCTGCTACCACGCCAGCAAGAAACGTCAGCCCCATCGCCCAGCTTAGCGTCGGCAAAATCAACAAATTCGCAAACACAGAAATGAGCGACACCGCACCAAAAAAATATAAAGTCACCGGCAAAGTCATAATGGTTGCCGCCACAGTTGTAAGCACCGTAGATCCAATAAAACCCGGTTTCTTTGATCCGTAAAAGAATTTATTTAATTCTGGCCCAACCAGCATAATCCCCGCATAACTCGCAAATGATAAAAGCCATCCAATATTTAAAAGAAAGGACGGCTTAATTAGAAGTGTAATCGCCATCACCGTGATAATCATTCTAAGTGGCGCCATTTTCCTTCCCACATACCATGTGATAAGTGTCAGAATCGCCATAATTCCCGCCCGCATAATCGACGGCGTCCATCCTACCATCGCCATAAAAAATAGAACAAAAAGTAGCGAGAAAAAAAGCCCAGCAAACCGCGACAGTTTTCCAAAAATCTTTCTCGCAATTTCAACCAAGATTGACAGATGTGCCCCGCTCGCCACCACAATATGCGTAAGCCCCACCACCCGCAAGTATTCCGTAAAGTCTTCCGAAAGTCCCGACTTCATTCCAAGCAGATACGACTTTCCAAGTTTGTTTTCCTTTTCTGGAATTAACGAATCAATTCTATCAGCAAACCAATCTCGTGCTATCAAAACTGGGCTATCCTCACTCACAGTTTTTGTAGCAGTCGGCTCATTCGCCGCCCGACAAAGAATCAAAAAATTCCCCGCCGCAAAAGCCAACACTACTAGAAACATTTTTGGCTTTACAAACGTCACGGCAACTAGCAAAAGAGCCACCGCCGCCCAAATCACCGGAGCAAAGAATCTCACATCAAAGGCTGCCGCAACCACTGCTCCAAAAATTATCCCCACATTTAACCCCACCACCATCCACGACCGATGCACCGGATATAATAATCGTTGACATTTAATCATAAGAAAAATATAATTGCCTTAGTGGTAAGTGCTAGAAACTTACCTGGGTTAAGGAGCTTTACTGTTCAGAATCAATCTGGGCAGTAATCTTTTTTTCTTTAGGCTTACGAGTTAGTTTATTCCCGTTGAGAGACAACGCCACCATCGAAACCTACCAAAAGATAAAAGACTCCCAACCTGCAATTCTCTTAGCATAGTGCAACATTATTTACAACCCCCTCCCCCTCTGTCTATGTTATAATATCCCTATAATGCACCGGTAGCTCAGTGGATTAGAGCATCTGTCTTCGGAACAGAGGGTCGTGGGTTCGAGTCCCTCCCGGTGTACCATTTTTTTATATGCACCCGTAGCTCAGTGGATAGAGCACTGGTTTCCGGTACCAGGTGTCGGAGGTTCGACTCCTCTCGGGTGTACCATCGTCGCCTCAAAAAAGAGAGCAAGCTCTCTTTTTATTCGTCTCCTAAAATGGTAGCACCAACTGGGATCGAACCAGTGACCTTAGGCTTATGAGTCCTACGCTCTAACCAGCTGAGCTATGGTGCCACGTTTTTACATTATAACACAAAAGCGTGATATAATAAACCCATGAACAAGAAAAAAGGCTTTACTATCATTGAAATTATCATCGTAGCTGTTTTTGCATCACTTCTTTTCATTCTTTTCTTCATCCAAAAAGCAAACCTAGACGCTATGAAACGTGACGAAAGTAGAAAAACCGCCATCAACGCGATGTACTATGCACTCGAAGAAAGCTTTTACAAAGATCACAAGTATTACCCAGAAACTATCAGCGAAGAAAACATCAAAGTCATCGACCCAGCTCTTTGGACTGACCCAAGTGGCGTCAACCTCGGCGATCCAGCCAGCTCCTATTCATACACTCCAGCCAACTGCGAAAACGGCCGTTGCAAAGAATATGTCTTAAAGGCCGAGCTAGAAAAAGAAGACGCCTACATCAAAAGTAATCGTAACTAAAAAATACCACCCCGCGGGGTGGTATTTTTGTTATCTTAGTAAATAATAATTTCGTCGCCCTTTTTCTTCTTTTTGGCTTCCGAGATAAGTTTTGATACTTCCTTTAGCTCTGATGGTGAAACATCTGAATATCTAAAGGTATAAGTAGTTTCATCACCGACCGTTGCAAGTCTAAAAGTACCGTAGTGAAGAAGCTTTTGCAAAATACCGTTCTGGCTAAAGCTGGCATCCTCTACAGAAGTAAGATCGATAATGTTAAGTGAAGTAGCTACAGGGGATAGCATAATCATCTGGATTACACGCTTATTGGTGATAAATAGTCTGTTTCCACGATATACCATGAGAGCAATTCCAGCAGCAACAAGTGCGGCAATAATAATAGCTGAAACAATAATATAAAGGAAATTCCTGCCCATATCATCAAGCATGTTTTGTTGCGTTACGGCAAATAACATAATGAGAAGGACAAGTGCTGCACCACCTGCAATACAAGCGAGTACCATCAAAATATATATTTTCGCTCTAGACAAAGCAAACTCAACAAACTCATCATCTTCAAGTTTAAGTGAAGGGAAATCTTTTTTGCTACGCTCGTGGCGAATTTTGTTTAATCCTTCATCCATAATAGGATCTCCTTTTTATTATTATACACTATTTTTATAGTTTTGTAAATGCTTTTTTCCCTTTTCCGTCACCACTCTACCCCTTGGAGTACGTGCCAGAAGCCCTAATTGCAAAAGATACGGTTCGTAGTAATCTTCAATCGTCGTAGCCTCATCACCAGTCAGTGCAGCAATCGTAGAAAGCCCCACCGGTCTGTCGCCATAATTCTCTTCCATGAGTCTAAGCATATTACGATCTGCCGGATCAAGGCCAAGATAATCTACTTCCATGAGTTCCAAAGATTTCTCAGCTGTAACCTTATCAATAATGCCATCACCATTTACATCAGCATAGTCACGCACACGTTTAAAGATACGGTTTGCAATACGTGGGGTAAGCCTAGAACGAGTCGCAAGAAGTTCAGTAGCATCCGGACGAATCGTCGTACCAAGAATTCCAGCCGTACGATTAATAATCTGCTCAATTTCTGGCTCTTTATAATATTCCAAACGATGAATAATTCCAAACCTATCACGAAGAGGCCCTGCAAGAGAACCCGTTCTAGTAGTTGCACCAATCACGGTAAAATGTGGGAGATCTAGCCTTACGCTTCTTGCTGCGGGACCCTTACCAATCACAATGTCAAGTTTGTAATCTTCCATTGCAGAATAAAGCACTTCTTCTACTGCTCTACGCAAGCGATGAATCTCATCAATAAATAACACGTCACCATCTTTTAAATTAGTAAGAATGGAAGCAAGATCCCCTGCTCTTTCGATTGCTGGGCCAGAAGTCACGCGAAGCGACGCGCCAAGTTCGTGCGCAATCACGCCAGCCATGGTAGTTTTACCAAGCCCCGGAGGACCGTACAATAATATGTGATCCAAGGTCTGGCCATCATTTCGCTTTTTTACTGCGTCAATCGCGAGCTTTAAATTATTTTTTAAATGCTCTTGTCCAATATATTCAGAAAAAGATGTCGGGCGAAGAGAAATTTCCATCTTCGCTTCTTCGGAATTCTCGGACGCCAAAGTCGGCTCAACTAATCGTTCAATTGCCATAACTTAATTATAGCATGAAAAACCCCGGCTAATTAAGCCGGGGCAAGTTTAGAGGTAGAGATAAGAAACTAAGACCCATAAATTTCTTTATAAACTATTGTTTCGCCATCCATAATTCCTGTTTTTAATTGCTGATACTTTACGCCATTTTTTGTTTTTATAATTGTCGTAAAGTTATATGTATAAAAACCAACCGTTTCAGGATTCACTTTTATTTCAAACGACACATCGTTTTCACTAGCAATAACAAAACAAGGTAATTCAGCACGATTCATGATAACCTTATCGTCCGTCATCAAAACACCATTATCACGAAACGAAAATTCTATATCACTATTATCTTTTACAGTAACACCAGCAACCGTATATTTCTTATGTTCACCACGAAGGATTCTAATAATTTCCAGTTTATTCTCCTTCATATAGTCAACGATCGGATTTTCGGTATTAGTTAATCTAAAAAATTTACCATACGCTTCTTCAGGTACATCCTCTGTCTTTACGCCTTTTACGTTCTTCGTGATGCTCTCTATATGAAGCGGGACATCATCAGAACAAGACCATACCGCTCCAGATGTAAAAGTATAATCTCTAAAACATGTCCTCATTTTTCGATCACCTCCAAACGAACTCTAAAAAATACCAGGTCTCTATCCTCTAGCGAAAAATTATACCAGTTTATTTAAGAATCGCAAGCATTACTGTTTTGTAATTCTAGCGTAGCCATTGCCTTCACGTGCGCCACTAGTCATAGAACCACCAGATACGCCACCAGTATAACCAGAACCGCCACCACCAGAAGGTGAAGAGCCACTATAAGACAGACCAGCACCACCACCATAAAGGCCACCACCGCCACCAGCGCCACTATTATAACTTCCGGTCGTATCTGCGCCCCAGTCAACAGCCTGGCTATGAGGCACTACTTTTTGAGAACCACCTTGGCCAAATGAACCATAGTTAAAGCTAGCAAGATTTTCCATTGGGTCTCCATTAGCCCGATTCGGTTGGCGACCACCAGCAGTTTGCGAGCCGCCATTCCCATATACACCATTATTGCGGTCACGCTCTAGCCCAGTACCATTTCCACCAGAAGCACCACCACCGATACCACCATAAGGAATACTCGAACCATTGTCAGCTGCATTTGGCCCGCCGCCGCCACCACCACCAGCTACGATATATAGGCCACTAGTATTACCATGTGCAGCTAGTGTTGAATTAAATGTACCAATATGTGTTGCCCCGCCACCAGAACCAGCATTGCCATTATAGTAATCACACATTATATAACCACCACCATTGTAACCTCCAGCCGCAGTACTTGCCGATGAATTACTATTCGTACATGAAGTCATTGAACTACCCTGCCCACCAACAACTACATAAATCGTTGACCCAGCAGTAAGGTTTACAGTTCCCTTAGCGTATCCACCTTTACCACCTGTCGCTGCGCCAGTATTATATACTCTACCGCCGCCTTGTGCACCCCACACTTCAAGAAGGAATGTACCACTACATCCGCCCGGTACCGTCCAAGCCTGGGTACCACCAGTAAACCCAAAATCTTTCGAAGTAAACGTACAATCCTGTTGCCAGTGTGCCGTGTAACTGCGAGCATCGTGACTTCCCTTTGCAATGGTCACCGTCATGTTAGAAGAGCCAGAAAGCCCAGTACCAGACCACCCAGTAAAAGTATAGCCAGCCCTAGTCGGGTTATTCAAAGTAAACGTATTTGTTTCGATATTATATGATCCAGGGTTAGAAGCGGAGCCACCATCATAATTATAAGAAATCGAATAATTCACTGGTGAATAATTTGCATTATAAGTTTTGGCGCCAGTATTGCCCTTTGTAATAGAAACTGAGGTTTGTGGGCTGTTGCCATTACTGCCAGTCCACCCAGTAAAGTTGTAATAGCTTTTAGAAGGATTCCTAAGGGTAAATGTAGCAGTTTCTATAGTGTAAGAAGTTGGGTTTGCCGGAGATACAGTCCCACCGCCAAGATTATAAGTAATCCCATACGACACTGGCGTCCAGTTTGCCGTATATGATTTATTCCCAGTGGAACCTTTTGTAATCTTCACCGTGGTTTGCGGGCTGTTACCATTACTGCCAGTCCAACCGGTAAAGTTATAACCATTTCTAGTTGGATTGTTAAGCGTAATAGTATTTGTTTCGATATTATATGATCCAGGGTTCGAAGCAGAACCACCATTTAATGTATAGGAAATCGAGTAATTGATTGCACTGTAATTTGCATTATAAGTCCTATTCCCTGTAGAACCTTTCGTAATTTTCACTGTGGCTTGCGGGGTGTTACCATTACTGCCAGTCCAGCCAGTAAAGTTATAACCATTCTTAGATGGATTATTTAGAGTAATAGTATTCGTCTCCACAGTATAAGAAGTAGGGTTAGAAGCGTTGCTCCCAGTATAAGTAATCGAGTAAGTTACTATATTCCACTTCGCAGTAAAGGTAATCGTGCCATCCGTAGCAAGATTTGTGATTTTTTGCCCGTCACTGTAAGTCGTGCCATTATAAGTCCAACCACCAAAAGTATAACCATTCCTAGCATAGTTATTGGTGCGGAGCGTGCATTCTTGATCGTAAGTACAAGTGGTATTTGCCATCACACCACTAGTGTTATTGTTCCCTGCGTAAGCAATATAATAATTATTTGGTGTCCACTGTGCATACATTACCACACCATCTTCAGTTTTATCCCATTTCTTTGCGCTAGTACCATCTGCATTGTAATACTTAGTGCCACCGCTTCTGGAATCATACCAACCGTTCAATGTATAGCCAGTCTTGGTTGGGGCTGCCACCATAATCCTTGGCATACTCTGATCTCTTACCACCTTAATGCTAGCCGGAGTTTGCCCGGTGCCGGTATTTAGATCAAAGCCAACTTCATATTCTCTTTCCCAAAGCGCAATAATTTCAATATCATTGTCAGTAGTCTTGTTTAGTGGGAATGAGTCGCCTGGTTGATAAGCACAGCCGTCGCAAACATCGACTTTGTTTTCAGTTTCTACCTCACCATCACACCAACCGCGGAAAATGTATTGATCTCTTTCTGGCACAAAGTCAGACAAAGTCACAATCGGCGTAGTCGTCATATCGCCTTGTGACTCTGGGACTACAATCACCTCATCCTCTACACCATCACCATAAGAAATCTGATATGGAACTGGGTTTACAGTAGCAGACACAGTATAAGAATTAGAGTATGTGCCAACAAGCGCAGACCTATCAAGCCTTACACCTACCGCCACATTATATTCATTTGCCTCATCATTCGCGCCATTGGTTTTTTCAATTACAATTCCCTCTGTATTTGGTGCCGGTACGTAATCTTCATTATCTTCGGAGTTCAGTTTAGATGGTTTAAAACCAAACTTGCCATTTAGCTCTGTATCTTCATTAAAGGTTTCTTCGGAAGTATTTTCTTCAATCGAAGCCAGATAATTTTCGCCATCTTCGGCATACATTTTATCGTGATCTTCATCCTGCATCGCAGAAAGTCTGGCGGTATAGCCAGTATAGTTATTCGTAGCAATTGCTACATCCGTAGATGACGAAAAGAATTGACCAGTTTCATCTTCTTCGTCGAGCATTACCAGTACATCAACCTTAGTAGATGTAATATCAAGTGTGGTTTCCGCCTCTACCGGCACCTCTTCTGCTCTAGAATCACGGAAATCTATTGGGAAAAACATCACGAGCGTCAAAATCACGTACAGAATCGTTGCAGTATACGCTACGCGCCTAGCATATCTATTAAAAACAAGCTGAGTGTGGAGTATCATTTTTGTTTTCTTTTTTGTGTTGACCTATTTGTGCTTATGATTATATCACAAATGATATACCTGTCAACACTTTTCAAAAAAGTCAGTTAGCACTATTGATTCCCCCTTGGGACGGAACAATAGTGCCAAATTCATTTGGCACTATTGACAAGTGAGTGCCAAAGGACTACAATTAGAGTAAATTAGCACTCACCACACACGAGTGCTAGACAAAATTAACGAAAAAGGAGTTAAATTATGTCAAAAATCATTGGTATTGACCTCGGTACTACAAACTCTGCGTTTGCTTATATGGTGGCCGGGAAGCCAGAAGTTATCACTAACGCTGAAGGCGACCGCACTACCCCATCCGTTGTAGCTGTTACTAAAAAAGGCGAGCGCCTAGTTGGTAAAGTTGCTCAACGTCAACGTGTCACTAATCCAAAAAATACCATCTATGGTATTAAGCGTCTTATTGGTCGTAAGTTCGAAGATAAAGAAGTCAAGCACGACCTCGAAATTAGCCCATACAAGATTGTAAAGAAGGGCCAAGGCGTAGCCGTAGAAATGGACGGCAAGGAATACACTCCAGAAGAAATCTCTGCCATGGTTCTATCAAAAATCAAAGCTGATGCCGAAGCCTTCCTTGGCGAGCCAGTAACCGAAGCTATTATTACTGTACCTGCTTACTTTGATGATTCTCAACGTCAAGCTACCAAAGATGCTGGTAAAATTGCCGGCCTCGAAGTAAAGCGTATCATCAACGAGCCAACCGCAGCAGCTCTAGCTTACGGTCTTGAGTCTAAAAAAGACGAAAAAATCGTAGTGTTTGACCTTGGTGGTGGTACTTTCGATGTTTCCGTGCTCGAACTTGGTGACGGTGTCTTTGAAGTGATGTCAACGAACGGTGACACTCACCTCGGTGGTGAAGATTTCGATAACATTATCGTTAATTACTTTGTAGACGAATTCAAGAAAGAATCTGGTATCGATATCAAAGGTGACGCTGCTGCCATGCAACGTGTTAAAGACGAAGCTGAAAAAGCCAAGAAGGAACTTTCGTCTTCAACCTCTACCGATATCAACCTTCCATTCCTTTCTGCCGATGCAGATGGTCCAAAACACTTTGAAACCACTCTCACTCGTGCCAAACTCGAAGAGCTCGTATCAGATCTCTTAGACCGTCTTGCTGGCCCAGTAGAAAAAGCCTTGAAAGACGCAAAGCTCACCACCAAAGATATCGACGAAATCGTCATGGTAGGTGGTATGACCCGTATGCCAGCTGTTGTAGAAAAAGTTAAATCCATCTTTGGCAAAGACCCAATGCAAGGTGTAAACCCAGACGAGGTTGTAGCCGTAGGTGCAGCTATCCAAGGTGGCGTTCTCCAAGGCGACGTCAAGGATGTTCTCCTTCTCGACGTAACTCCACTTACCCTCGGTATCGAAACTATGGGTGGCGTACGTACCCCACTTATTGATCGCAACACCACTATTCCTACCTCAAAGTCTGAGGTCTTCTCTACCGCTTCTGACAACCAGCCACAAGTAGAAATCCACGTCCTTCAAGGCGAACGCGAATTCGCAGCAGACAACAAGTCTCTCGGTCGCTTCATCCTTGATGGTATCGCACCAGCTCCTCGTGGCGTGCCACAGATCGAAGTTACCTTCAACCTTGATGCAAACGGTATCTTGAATGTAACCGCCAAAGACAAAGGTACCGGCAAAGAGCAATCTATCACCATCCAAAACTCTGGCAACATGAGTAAGGAAGATATTGAAAAAGCTCAAAAAGAAGCTGAACTTCACGCTGAAGAAGATAAGAAAAAACGTGATTCCGTAGATGCTAAAAACCAACTCGAAAACGCAATCTACAGAGCCGAAAAAATGCCTGATGAATACAAAGACAAGATTTCTGACGAAGACAAAGAAACTCTTAAAAAAGCTGTCGAAGAAGCCAAGAAAGTTCTAAACGACTCCGATGCAGACAAGGATAAATTCGAAGCTGCCACCAAAGAACTTTCAGACAAAATCATGCCTATCGGTGCAAAGCTTTACCAAGCCGCACAGGAAGACACCAAATCTGACGACAAAAAAGAAGACAAAAGTACAGATGAACCAGTCGAAGGCGAAGTAGTAGATAAGTAATCCACTTACTCTGTTACAAAAAAATATAACCCTTTACAGGGTTATATTTTTATGGTATAATATTTATATTCGGGGGTGTTCTTTTACAGGAGGTGTGGTATGGGAAAATTAAAGGATAAAATAAAAGAAGAAACTTTAGACTCCGTTGAATGGACAGAAAAATTTGAAGAAAAAAGAGACGAAGCTTTCGCGGCTGGGATGAAGGATAATGTTGAAAGGATCGAAAAACTTTCTAATGATGAGAAAGAAGCAAAAAGACATAGTTGCTATGTTGAAATGAATTCTCTAAGACGAAAGATTACTTCGCTCTGGGATAGAATAGCCGAAGAGACATACAAAACTCAAGTTCTGCAAAGAATAGTTCAAAACATAATGATTGCCATCTTTTCAGCACTTTTTACATATGCCCTTCTGAAAAAAATCGGCATCCTTATGCTGGTAATAATTGTTATTGTCGGAATCCTGGCAGTTGTTTTTCTAAGTCTTGCAGTCACATATGTGACACTCTCTCTATTTACCGGGTTAGCCGGTACAATAGTGCTCATGGAAGACTATTATAAAAAGTACGGTGATCTTGAGTCTATCTTAAAATTATCAGATTACCGTGGATTACATGAAAACGAAACGAGAAAAAACTTAACACACCCCGAAATCACAAAAGGCTCCTAATGGAGTCTTTTTTCTTTTAAACAAACTCCTAGCATCACTGGCAAAAGATAAATATGAAGAGCATTTGGAAAACCGGAGAAGAAGAACATAGTCACCGCAAACGCTGCCATAAGAACCAAAATAATTTCTGCTCCCGCAGTTTTTAGTACCACCATTACGGCAAGCACAATCGTGAACACAAATAGTAGAGCGCCAATAATTCCCGTTTCAAGTAACACACTTGCATATTCATTCTGTACTATTTCCTTTGGCGCTGGAGAAAGACTATCGTTAAAGAGCGCCTGCCCTGCTCCGCCGACACCAACACCAACGAGCAAATTCTTTGCATCCTTTTTCCAGATAGAAATAGCAGAGCTAGTTAGTCTCACACGCGTTTCTGTAGATTCCGCTACATATCCATCAAACGCAGGTTCTTTTTTATCTTCAGTAGATTGGTCTTCTGGTGCTTCTGTTTTTGTGCGAATATCAATTACACCAAGCGACAAATGGTTAATCACTTTGGCAATACCAGAATTATAAGTCTCGCCCATGCCCGAAAACGCAGACATCATTCCCTGCGCATTCAAAGAAAGTAGGAACGAAAATAGTACCACCGGAATCAACACAAGCGATGCGGCATTTTTGTCTTTAACAACACGAACCACCATCGTAATAACTAACGCAGACGAGAATGCATAAATTGCCCCGCGTGAAAACGTGAGGAAAATCCCAAATGAGAATACAATTAAAAGTAAATTTCTTCTATTCTTCAAAAAGTCATAGCAGCTAAGCACTGCCGGAACGAGCAAAAGATTTCCCATAAATTGTGGCTCAATCGCAAAGCCGCTCGGATGTGAAAACCCAAACATTTCCTTAGTGCACCCAGCGCAAAGAAGCGTTGCTTCACGCGGCACGCCCACAGTATCCAAAATGCATTGAATAATACACCATACTACCGCCACAATCCCAGAACCATAAATCACTTTCTTTAGCGTTGGCCAAGTGTTTTTCAGGATCGTTTTTCTAAATACCACCATCGAAAAACCGGCAATATAAATTAGCCACAAAACTGCCACGGTCAAAATCCCCCGCGTAGCATTAAGAGACCACGCCACAGACAAAAGTACAAAAATTGGATAAAGAAGCCACCATTTATATTCCCAAATATATTTTAATTTCTTCTCGCCAATAATCAGTATACCTGCCACAATATCAAAAATCACCAAAAATATCAGTGGCAAAGACAGTTCAAAATTCATCGTCTCACTACTGCCAAGCGCAATGATTGGAAAATACGAAAAATATAAAACTGCCGGGAATGCCAAAAACAAATATTTATAAACATTACCTAACTTTTTCATTCACAAAATCCGTTAATTCTTTATCGAATCTTTTTTCATCAAATTCATCAGCAGTTTTCGAAATCTTAGCTCGGTCGAATTTCATTTTATCGAACTTCATAATCGCTTCGGCGAGAGACTTTGCAGTTTGTTCTTCAAACAAAATCCCATTTTTGCCCTCTTTTACATAGTCACGTGCGCCGCCTTCAGAAAAGGCAATTACAGGGCAGCCCGCCGCGAGTGCTTCAACTGGCGCAATACCAAATGGCTCAAGACTTGGGAAAATGTAGCCCTTTGCCTCGGCAAGATAGCCCGCTAACTTATCTTTTTTCATTAGTTTCAAGAATTTAATATGTTTAGACCCGGCCGCAAGTTTCTTTAGCCTCTTATTTTCTGGACCCTCGCCAATCACGGTTAAATATCGTTGTGTCATCATGCAGGCTTTAATGGCAAGATCAATTCTCTTCCAGTTTACCTGCCTTGATGTTACTACAAAGTAATCCTTCTTTTCTGCACCAGTGGACTTGAAATCTTTTATTTCTACCGGCGGATGAATTACTACTGCATCGCGCCCGTAATACTTTTTGATTTGCTCTTTTGCATATTCACTAATAGTCACATAGTAGTCTGGTTTTTGTGCTGCTTTTAAATCCGCTCTTCTTAGCGGCTTCACAAACAGTTTAAAGAAAAATCTAACCAACGGATTGAAAAATCCAAAACCAGGATTTTTCACATACGCATCGTACATTCCCCAATAATACTGAGTTGGTACATGACAATAGCAAATATGTTTGCCATTTGGCACATTCACAGACTTTGCCTCTGCACCGGTCACCGAAATCACTAGGTCATATTCAGAAAGATCCAGCTTATTAAAATAACGTTGCCTCATTGGCCCCAAAAACTTACGAAGCCGAGCTGGATACTTTTGCATTTTACCAGTGCGAACATCCGCGTCACGGAACCAATCGATTCCCTTTGGATCATATTGCGAAGTATAAATCGGCGCATCCGGATAAAGTTGGTGCACGCGAAGAAGCACCTTCTCGGCCCCACCTACGTTAGTCAGCCAATCACAAACAATCGCAACTTTCATTATTTTGCTCCGTCGCGTTTCAAAACTGTCGCAATCGTTCTAAAGAAAATCGAAAGATCTAGAAGAAGCGACCAGTTCATCACATAATAAATATCTAGGGATCTACGTTCTTCAAACGAAATGTCGCGCCTGCCAGAAACCTGCGCAAAACCAGTAAGACCAGACTTCACTGCGAGGATGAGAGACCTATCACCATAATCTCTAAGTTCGCCCGGAAGAAGCGCCCTCGGACCAATCAAAGAAATATCACCTTTTAATATATTAAATAGTTGTGGAAGCTCATCAAGAGAAGTCGCACGAATAAAATGGCCAAACTTAGTAATACGTGGGTCCTTTTTCATATAGTCACCATTTTTGCGATAAGGTTTAATTAGCTCCGGCTTGCCCATTTTGACAAACGCTTCCTCAGCCGTAAGCCCGCTATATTCCGGTTTCATTGAACGGAACTTAAAGCACTTGAACTTGCGGTTATACTGCGTGAGGCGTTCATCCACATAAAATGCCGAGTGACGAATGTCTAGAGCTTTCTGGATTAGAAATACAATTAGCATTGGAATCGCAGCAATAATAATTGCAACAAGTGAAAAACAAATATCAAACGCACGCTTAATCGCCGCCATACCACCAGAAAGCGGAGTTAGTTTTACTAGCACAGCTGGGGTGTTTCCGATTAGCTCTAGCTCACCAAAGTGTGACGAAAGTGCCGTCTCGCTTGGCACAAAATAGTATAGAAGATGTCTTTGAATTGCCTGGCGATAAACATATTCTGTAGCTTTTTCGTCAGTCTGGAAAATCACATCTGCGTGCACTTTTTTAAGTGCATCTTTTAGAGATGAATACTGTCTTTCTTTTAAATCTTTTGGCAAAAACTTTTTGGCCGCTACCACGCCAGCTAGTCTATAGCCAGATTCCGGCGTAGAAGTAATATAGTCTGCCAAGTATTCTGTATTTTTGTGATTACCAATGATTAGCACGCGCTTAGTACCATAATCTTTGCGGAAAATCTGCTTTGCTATAAAACGAATTAAATGTCTTTCAATGAGTAAGAATACAAAGCAAAGCCCCACTGAAGTTAGCGCCATCACCCTCACCGGGAAAAGATTATCGCCAGTAAAGAAATCGTAAACAATGAGAGCCGCCACGCTTAAAACTGCCGCGACAAAAAGCCTCCCAATTTCAGAAAGCCTAGATTTGCCCATAATAAATGACTTCTTATAAAGCCCAAGCACCGCTAGAATGATTAAAAGAACCGGCAACACCCAGAGTGTAGTGATTACAAATTCCAGTAGTTGTGATTCAAATACATAAGGCCTAGGATCCACATGCACACGAATTGCATAAGCCGCTGCAAACGACAAAATGAGCATCACTGCGTCACCAATAATAAGCGTTAGTCTCAAGATGTAATCAGACTTTCTCTGCATACATTTATTATACCATAAACCTCTTTTGCGTTAAAAAACCCTGAGCATATTGCTCAGGGTTGTAATCATAGCATTTTTTACGCCATTGCTAAGGCTTGATTATGATAATATACACGCTGTATCATATCATAATTTTTCTGTGCAAATTCTTCGATTTTTTGTTCTGCCCCAGGGAAGGTAGATCCAAGAGTAACAGCCCAAGTTGTCTTTCCGTTAGAAGAGAATGTTATTTTGCCTAATACTTTTCCCCTCATAATGACCTGAACAAACGGATTCTTCTCATCACAGTATTCTGGTTTTGATGGAACCTTTAAGACATAAGTAGCAGGTGGCAAATCCTCAGCTCTAACAGAAACACTCTTTTCGAATTTTTGCGGCTTGTTTTCCAATGTACTACTCATTTTATTTCACCTCCTTATTTACTTAAAAATGAGTTAAAAACAATGTATCTATTATATCATAAATAAGCAAAGTAGTCAATATTCTTAACTACTTTTTCCTTACAATAAACTTATCCATTGCAACCAGAAGCGCCGGCAAGTACCAAAAAATCAATACGTTCGTCTCTTTAATTCGAAGACATAAACCCCAAGCGCTTCTCTTTCCTTACGGTAAATTTTGCGATACGTTCTTAAAGCCAAATCAAAGCTCACTCCCGGAAGAACTTTTTTAACATCTTCCCCTTCAAGCATCTGCCGAAAATCTTTATAGATGCTCACCCGCACAACGTCAAAAAGATTTGGCCCATAGTTTTCAAAATGAACTACGTCCCCCGCTTTAATTCGTTTAATATCCGGATAACCTACCCGCACTTCAAGGCTTTTTCTCCCAGAAAAAAGTTCCTCGAAATAAATTTTTTTGATACGTAAGATATGCTTTGCCATCGCTATCATCTCCTATAATTAGGCCCTTAGGCGTTTAATAATAGTTCTATTATATCATAAATAACAAATTACACAAGGTCAGCTAATTCTTTCAATTATTTCCGCACACTTTTTGTAAAGCACTTTTTTGTCGATGCCTGGAACTTCACCGTCTTTCATTACGACTTTTCCGTTTACCATCGTCATTTTTACATTTGTACCTTTGACATTATAAACAAGGTCCGAAAAGTCATTCCCCACTGGCTGGCAAACTGGAGTATTCAAATCTACCATAATAAGATCTGCGGCTTTACCTTCTTCAATTGAGCCAATTTCGTTTGCTACGCCAAGTGCTTTTGCGCCATTGATGGTTGCCATTTTGAGAACACTGTAGCTATCCATATTAGCCGCATTTTCAAATTCGCCCTTTTGTAGAAGCGCTGCAAATTTCATGTTATCAAACATGTCTAAGTTCGAACCGCTACCCTGCCCATCCGTGCCGAGGCTTACATTGATGCCCTTATCCACCATTTGTTGCGTCTTTGCTACACCACACGCCAAGCGCAAGTTCGAAATCGGACAGTGTGCTACGGCCACATTAAGTTTGGATAGTTCATCAATTTCTTCGTCACTTACTTTTACCACATGCGCGAGGATCGTATGGACGCCTTCAAAGTTTTCTTTCAAAACTTCTACCGGGCTCTCCACGCCATAATTATTCTTGATGTCTTTAACTTCCTGCGCGTTTTCACAGAAATGCACATGCACTGGTACGTTGTATTTCTTTGCGATCGCCACTGCTTTATTTACAGTTTCCTTGCCGGTAGTATAAAGTCCATGAATTCCCACATTTGTATAAAGAGTGTCGTATTTACCCTCATACTTCTTAATTAATTCTTCCTGTTCCCTTAGCATCTCGTCCGCATTATTTGTTACATCAAACACAGTCCTGGTTGCCATAAATCTCACACCAACTTCAAGTGCAGCCTTAATAGAACTTTCCGGCATAAAGTATTGGTCATTTGCCATCACGGTACCAGTGCTCGCCATTTCGGCAAAAGTCAGAAGCGAGGCCGTGTAAATATCGTCCGGTGTAAGCTTATCTTCCATCGGCCAAATCTTTTTTTCGAGCCAATCCTGTAAAGTGTAGCCATCCAAAGTTTCGCGGAAAATACTCATCGCCACATGCGTATGTGTATTGATAAATCCCGGCATCACAATTTTGCCGGCCGCATCAATTACTTCTGCATCGGCCACTTCTAAATTCTTCCCAATTTGTTTTATCTTCCCATTCTCAATCAAAATGTCCATGCCAGGCTCTAGTTTTTCTCTCGCCTCAGTCATCGAAATCAAATTGCAATTCTTAATCAGCATATTTTTCTCCAATCTTCATATCTATTATATATTATAATAATCTTATGTATAACAAAGAATTTATGGACCTCGCAATTAAAGAAGCTGAGACCGGCATTAAGAACGGCCACGGTGGACCATTCGGCGCTGTCATCGTAAAAGACGGTAAAGTAATTGCTTCCGGTCACAACTGTGTATTAAAAAATAACGACTCCACTTGTCACGGCGAAATCGACGCTATCAGAAAAGCCGAACAGAAACTTGGCACTTACGATCTTTCCGGCTGCGAAATCTACACTACTAGCGAACCATGCCCGATGTGCCTCGCCGCCATCCTTTGGGCAAACATCAAAAAAGTCTATTATGGTTGCACATTAAAAGACAACGGCAAAATTGGTTTTCGCGATGTAAAATTCGAAAAAGCCGCCCAGGACCGCGATGAATTAAAAGATGATCATTTGTTGGAAGAACAAGACCGTGCCGCTTGCTTAGATTTGTTCGACGAATACAACAATATCAAGAATAAAACTATTTATTAAAGGAGAAAAATGAAAACTGCAGTCGTATACTTTAGTGTATCAAACGTCACAGGGCGCATCGCAAAAATCATCGCCGAAAAACTAGGTGCAGATATTTTTGAAATTGAACCAAAAGTTTCGTACACAGATGACGATTTGAACTGGCGTGATATGGGCTGCCGCGCAAACCGCGAACAAAACGACGTCTCCGCTCGTCCAGAAATCGCAAACGAAATTAATCTAGATGGTTACGACAAAGTATATCTCGGCTACCCAATTTGGTGGAATACTTTGCCAAAAATAATTAATACATTTGTCGAAACTCATGCTTTGGACGGCAAAGAAATTGTTGCATTTTGCACTTCCGGAAGTTCAAGCATTGATACTAGTATTTCCGCGTTGAAGGAATATGGACTAAATATAGCTAATAACAAACGTCTCGAAGCTAACGTTTCCGAAGAAGACATCAAAAATTGGTTAGGAGCCTAAGATGGCTAGCACCAAAGAATACCGGTAAAAGTCGTTCCAGAAAATAGAAAATATAATATGCCTACAGAAATCCCATACGACGGCGCCAACCGATGTATTTCGTTGAAGATGTAGACAACAAAGAGTTACTCGCCGAGATTGTAAGCACCACCGCTCAGGCTCTGTCCGCTTAACGCAGAATGTTTTTCTTTTAGTTTTGCAAAAGCACAACTATAAACCTGATTAAGAACATAAAACCACCCTTCATAATCACCGTTTTCAACGGTTGTATCTAACTCATCTCTGCAAGTATACCAATGATCTACGTTCCATTCGCATTCATGACCTGGATAATAACTCTCAATTATTCTTGTAGCGGGCTCCCCTTCACCGATACCCCAACCGAAATAATCAGCCGAAAGAATTGCATAAAGGTCCTTATTTTTTGGATCATGAAAATAGTACAAGAAACTATCTGGATTAATTTTTTCATAACCATCAAACACCAAGCCTAAATCGTCAACGCGGAAGTATTTTAGTATTTGTGGGATCTCATTATTCGATATTTCCATGATGCAATT
>JAEEGL017079649.1_pt1 | contig 19083 bp, 17 predicted proteins | sample 9134231 | NCBI WGS metagenome assembly JAEEGL01 (sample SAMN16246548, study PRJNA631951) | gut metagenome | biome: gut microbiome; feature: rumen; material: fiber-attached | host: Bos | place: Iran: Karaj | collected 2018-10 | reverse complement strand
GATACAAGGTCGATGATGTTGCATGGCTGCGAGCTCGTGTTATCCCCGCCAAGGACAGCGCCGACCTCGGCGTGACCATCTGCTACAACTCGGTGCGTGACAACAGCTGTGCCATCCCGCTCCTCAGCGAAGGCAACCATGTGGCCATCAATCCCGTCAACTGGCGCACCGATGCCACGCCGGCCACCCTCGTCGACCCGCGCTACGGCGACACCCTCACCGTCACCCTCGACACCACGACGCTCCTGCTCCACATCGACGGCTACCACCGCGACGACTACATGCTGCCCCTCATCGGCCGTGAGGGCAACTACCACTGCCTCGAGATTTCGCTCTTCCGCGACTGCCTCCGCCGCAACATCTCGCTCCGTGCCGGGAAAATGCAGTCGGGCATGCGTTTGGTTGTCAATCCCAATCCTTTCGAACATCTTAATACTCTCCACGACCTGCTATGAAGAAATACATCTACATCGTGTCGGGCCTTCTGGCCGTGGGATTGGGGACGCTGGGCGTGGTGGTGCCGGGATTGCCTACCACCCCATTCCTGCTGCTGGCCTCGTGGCTTTTCTACCGCTCGTCGCCCCGGCTGCAACAGTGGCTGCTGGCCTCGTGGCTGGGTAAGTATATCCGTGGCTATCAGCGTCGCGGAGGCATGACGGCCACGCAAAAGGCCGGAGCTGTGGGCGTGATGACGGTCATGGTGCTGCTCTCCACCTTCGTGTTCATCCCCGTGGGTTCGGTGGCCCGAATCATAGTGCCTGTGGCCGGAGCCGTGGGAGCGCTGACGGTCATCTTCTTTGTTCCCAACGCCAAACATGGGGACGACTGACACAAAACCCCTGATAACGACCTATCAACACCCTATCAACACCCTACCAACTCCTACCACGGTAGGAGTTGGTAGGGTGTTGGGTAGGAGTTGGTAAGGAGATGGTACGGAGAATGAGGCTGTTGGGTGGCTGGTGGTTTGGAGGTGGGGGTAGAGTGTTAGGCGAGGAGTTTTAGGAGCTGTTTTTCAGTGGCTTGGGGGAGGAGAGAGCGGAGATGGGAGAGGAGGCGGGAGAGGGAGTCTTGGGGGGACACACCCCTCAGTCCTGCGGACAGCTCCCCTAACTTAGGGGAGCAGCTCGAGTGGCCGAAGAGGTGCTCGGGGGTGGTGAGGAGGGCCCAGCCCCAGCCGTAGCGGTTGCCGTGGCGGTCGGTGGGATAGACGAAGTCCTCGGTGACCACGCGGCAGGCCATCTGGAGGCGTGTGACATAGGAGTCGAAGCGGCTGCGCATCTTGGGGCCGTCGAAGCCGCAGGCGGAGCGGAGGTCTCTCGTTATCATGCTGCCGTTGACGCGGAGGATTTCGAGGATGGTGCCCTCGATGCTGTCGGGTTCCGGCTCGAGGTATTTGGCGCGGCGATAGTTGCAGAGGTCTGGCCACCAGTCCATTGAAACAAAACCGGCCTTGCCGCCGAAGAACTTGCCGTAGGCGAAATGGCCTTCGGTGACGATGGGACCTTTCCAGTCCCAGAGGGGCCAGTCCCAGCCGTCGTCGGTGCGGACGTAGCGGCAGGAGGGGTCGACGAGTTCGTCGGCGGAGAAACCGGGGATGCCGCTGTCGAGCAACGGCACGATGCCTATCTGCTGGATGGCTTCCATTAGTTCGGGGCAACTGCTTATCATTGTTTTACGGCTTTTTTTCTTTCTTAACGGCGAATTACGCGAATTTTACGAAGCTACGCAGGTTGTTAATTGCGGGCTAATTACTCGAAGCTGACGCAGGTCAATTTGGGGCGAATTACGCGAAGCTGCGCAGGTTGTTTTTTGCGAAATACGCTATTTGGGATGCAAAAATACACTTTTTTTCTGATATGTTGATATATTTTCGTATTTTTGCATTTTTAATTATAGAATACAATGATATTACTAGACGACAACTCTCCCGCAATCATTGCCGCTGCCGCGCAGAACGGAGCGCCTGCGGTGCCGGTGCCTGAGCACATCCAGGCGGTGGACAGCATCAAGAGTACTATGGTGGACAGCCTGAAGAATATGAACCTCAGCGATTTGAAAGGGGTTGTGACGGGCGAGAACACGCTCATCAAGGACGGCCTCACCGAGCTGACGAAGCTGACGGTGGAGTTTGTGCCCAAGCTGCTGATTGCCATCCTGATACTGTGGATTGGCATGAAGCTGTGCAAGATGCTGAAGAAGTTCATCATCCGCGCCCTCGACAAGAAAGGTGCGGAGCCGAGCCTGAAGACTTTCCTCGGGAGTCTGGTGGATGTGCTGATGAAGGCCATGATTGTGATTATGGCTATGGATGTCATCGGCATCAAGGCCACGTCGTTCATCGCGCTGCTGGGTGCCATGGGCTTGGCCATCGGTATGGCGTTGCAGGGCACGTTGCAGAACTTCGCCGGCGGCGTCATCATCTTGCTGATGAAGCCCTTCAAGGTGGACGACTACATCGAGTGCGGCCAGTATAAGGGCTATATCAAGGAAATCAGGATTTTCCACACGTTTATGCGTCCGTTCAACGGGCGGACCATCATCATCCCCAACAGCGAGTTGGCGACGAAGAGCCTCATCAATCACACCAAGGAGCCGCTGATTCGTCTGGACGTGGTGGCGAGCGTGGCTTACGGCACCGACTTGGCCAAGGTGAAGGAGGTGCTGTGGGAGGTCATCAAGGCCGAGTCGCTGGTGCAGTGGGAACCCAAGGCACCGGTGATAGCGGTGAGCGAGCGGAACAAGTTGACGGTGGACCTGAGCGTATGGGTGTGGGTGAAGGTGGAGGACTACTGGGAGGTGTGGAAGCATATCCGCGAGGACATCTACATAGCCTTCAACAACGCGGGCGTGGAGATTCCGTTCCCGCAGGTAACTGTCCATCAGGGAAAGGACGGAGGAGCTATCCACATGGAGCACCGCACGGTGGTTGACCGTCCGGCGGAGGTGGAGGGAGAAAAGATTGGAACTGGAAACTGAGAAGGTGAAAGGTGAGAGGTGAAAGGTGAAAGGTGAGAGGTGAGAGGTGAAAGGTGAAAGGTGAAAGGTGAGAGGTGAGAGGTGAAAGGTGAAAGGTATTCATAACAAAATATTATTCATGAAGACAATCAAATATATTATGGTGGCGGTGACGGTTTTCACCTTTCACCTTTCACCTTTCACCTTGAAAGCGCAGATGCCGTTGAGCGAGACGGCGGTGGCGAGTGTGCTGACCTGCGGGCCGGGGGATGATTTCTATACCACGTTTGGACACTCGGCTTTGCGCATCAAGGATACGGCGCAGGGCATCGACCTGGTGTACAACTACGGCACCTTCGACTTCAACACGCCGCATTTCTACTGGAAGTTTATGCGCGGACAGCTGAACTACATGCTGGGGCGGTCGTCGTTCGAGGGATTCATGGAGGAGTATATCTATTACGGCCGCGCGGTGTGGGAGCAGCGGCTGTACCTGGAGCCGCAAGAGGTTAACAACCTCTATCTCATGCTGGAGTGGAACTACCTGCCGGAGAACCGCTGCTACCGCTACGATTTCTTCCGCGACAACTGTGCCACAAGGATTCGCGATATGGTGCGTCTGTCGCTGGGACATACTGATACGCTTATCGCTGACTATAATGGCCCCGTGAGAACCTATCGTCGTTGGGTTACCCACGAACTCGAGGGCACCCTCGAGTGGTGGCGACTCGGCATCGACATCCTCTTTGGACTCCCGGCCGACCACCGTTGCACCGACGTCGAGAGCATGTTCCTCCCCATCGTCATGCGCGACATCTATGCGGGCACCTACGCCAAAGGCACGGACGGCCCCATAGTTGACAAATCTGTGCAGCTCCTGCCCGAAATGCGTGCCCCGCTGTCGCGCAGTTTCCCGCCAGTGGTGGTGTTTGCGCTTGTGTTTGTGGCGGTTGCATTGCTGACATGGAGGCGGAAGATGCCGCGCTGGGCCGACAGGTTTTTGTTTATCCTGGCCGGCGTGGTGGGGCTGTTCCTGCTGTTCATGTGGTTCGGGACGAACCACTACTGCACGGAGTGGAACCTGAACATCCTGTGGGCGTCGCCGCTGCTGATACTCATCGCCATACGCCTGGAGCGGAGTCCGAAATGGGCGCTGTGGCTACAGGAGGGATGCTTCGCCGTGGCAGCGGTATGGGTGATATGGTGCGGGTTGTCGCTGGCGCTGATTCCGCTGATACTCATGCTGGCAGTAAGAGTAACTAAGTTGCTGAGTGACTGAGTGACTTTGTAATTACTTGGCCACATTGTCACTTAGTAACCCAGATACTTTTTCAAAGACCATTTCGGGGGTGACGGCCGCGAGGCAGCGGTAGTCGCCGTAGCGGCATGCTTTCTGTCCGAAGGCCGAGCAGGGTTGGCAGGGTAGGTTGGCGACGAGGGCGTTGTCGCGGCTCTGCTGCTGGGGGTAGAAGCCGAAGTCGGGATGCGTGGCTCCCCAGATGCTGACGACGGGAACGCCCAGCACGCTGGCGAAGTGCATGTTGGAGGAGTCCATGGAGACCATCAGCGGGAGATTTTTTATGATGTCGAGTTCTTCGGCGAAGGATTGTTTTCCGGCGAGGGATTTGACAGACCCCTCCACCACCGCGTTGCGGCGGTCCCCCTCCCCTGGCTCAGGGGAGGAGTTAAAAGTGTTTTCGAGGGTTTCCAGTTGCGGAGCTTCCTCTTTGCTGCCGAAGAGTAGGACGCGGTATCCGCTGTCGGCGAGCATGCTGACGAGGCGGCAGGTGTTCTCCCACGGCCAGATTTTGCCTTGGTGCTGTGAGAAGGGGGCTATACCTATGGCAGCCTCACCCCAGACCCCTCTTCGCTGGAACGAATTTATTCCAGCGGTGCTCAGTTCCCTTTGCGGGGTTCTCCAAGTGGAGAGGGGAGTGGATACCGGAGAGGTACCGGGGGTGAGTCTTAATCCTGCTCTTTGGAAGACTTCGTCGTAGCGCTGGTACTGGGGTTTGCGGGGATGGTGATAGAGGTGGTGGAGATAGAGCCAGCGGGTAAGCTTGCCTTTGCGGAGGGCGCAGAGGCGGAAGTGGAAATTGAAGAGGTGGCGCAGACGGAGGAGGGTGAGGGCGAAGCCCACGCGGTTGACCTTGTGGAGGTCGACCACGGTGTCGGCTCCGACGGCATTCAGCACTTTATAAATCTTGATGAAGCTCTGTTTCTTCTTCATTCCCAGATACTCCACATTGTCCATGCCTGTGAAGAGGGGCTGAAGCAATGGAGGCCCGGCGACGGTGAAACGGATGCCGGGGTTGGCGATGGCGTAGTCGTGCACCAGCGGTGCCATGAGGGCAACGTCGCCGAGGGCGGAGAGTCGAATGACAAGGACGTGTTTCACTTCTGTAGGAGATAAGGAGACAGGAGATAAGGAGTTAAGACAATAGCTTATTTTTTGTAGAGGGAGGGGTTGAGTGAGGGGTCGTTGTACATCTTCATCTGGCGGTAGAGCTTCATTTGGCGGCGGCCGGCGGCGAGGTCGTCGAGGAGCTGGTCGATGGCAGTGGTGAGGTCGGCGCGCTGGGTGAGGAGGGTGTCGAGCTTGGCCTGGCATTTGGCGCGGTGGGCTTCGTCGCCACGGTTGGCCTCAATCTGGAAGTGGTAGATTTTGAGTGCCAGGATGGAGAGGCGGTCGACGGCCCAGGCGGGAGTCTCGGTGTTGAGGCGTGCATCGGGCTTCAGGGCGATGTCCTTGAACTGCATGAAGTAGTGGTCGTCGATGCGCTCGACGAGGTCGGTGCGGTGCTGGTTGGAGCGGTCGATGCGTCGCTTGAGCTGGAGGGCGTAGATGGGGTCCACGTCGTCGGGACGCACGAGGTCTTCGAGGTGCCACTGCACGGTGTCGACCCACGACTTCTCCCACAGCACAGCCTCGAAGGTGCCGTCTTGGTAGGGGTTATGCTGCGGAGCGTCGACGTTGTCGGTTTTGTGATATTCGATTATCTGTTGCTCGAAGAGCTTGAAAAGGTCGTTTGCTTTCATTATATGATTGTTTAGAAACTGTGTCCAATGTTGATGTAAAGGTTGAGCTTGGGTGAGAGGGTGGAGTATCCGAGGTGGGCCTCGATGGGGCCGAGGAACGACAGGTAGGCGTAGCCGACTGAGATGCCGTAGATGAACTCGGGAGCGAAGACGTTGAGGGTGGGCTGAATATAGTCACTTATCTCGTTGGCGTGGCGCGCGGCGGCGGTACGGACAAGGATGTGGCGTTTCTCGCCCAGGCAGTACTGGAGGTTGAGGTTGATGCCTACGAGGTAGCGGTCGGCCTGCACAAGGCTATGGACGCCGGGGAAATAAATCTGCTGCTCGACGATGCGCTGCTGTGTGCCGAGGACATTGAAGTAGGGCACCGGCACGTCGCGGTGGAAGACGAGGCGCGAGAAGATGCCGGGTTGGATGGTGATGCGGTTGGTGGGAGAAAGGTTGATGCGCCAGAGGAGGGAGAAGTCGGGGATGCCGGTGCCGCCGTTGAGGGTGGCGAGGTTGTCGGTGCGATAGGCGAAGTCGATGAGGAAGTAGGTGCCCGCGGTGGGGTAGTACCAGTCGTTCTCGGTGTTGACCAGCGACTCGAAATAGTAGGAGAAGTAGCGTTGGTTCTTGAGAACGATGGCCAGGTTGTTGGCCGAGAGGATGGGGTCGATGTCGTAGTAGTCGAAGCGCAATCCGGCGAGAATCTTATATTGGCGGAAGCGCGAGTTGAGGGGCGTGAGGCTGACGATGTGCTGGTTGTATTTGATGTTGTAGGTGCGGATGCCTTTGGAGTAGACATCGATGTCGTTGCGGTGGTAGGAGTAGTTGAAGTTGGGCGAGGTGAATCCGCGAGGATAGAACTGGTGGTCGATGCTGAACTGCATGCGCTTGCCCAGACGGAGACGTCCGCTGATTTCCATAGGCACATGCCACACGAAGGGGTAGCGAGCGCCCAGCTGGAGTGCGCCGGTCTCCTCGTTGTCGAAGCGGAAGGCGACACCTGCCAAGGGGCTGCTGAGAATCTGGTTGGGGGCCGTGAGCTTGAATTCTTCCGGCTCGTTCTCGTCGGTGGCGGGCGGGACGCAGGAGTAGCGTTTGGTATTCCATTTGCCGCGTTTCACCTCCAGCATGCGGCGCAGCTTGAGGAGTTCGTCGCGGTGGCGTGCGGCTTCCTCGGCTCCGCGACGCATGAGGGTATCGATGGCGCTGGCTGTGAAGGAGGCTGCCGAATAGCCGTCGACGTTCACCCGCATGAGGATGTCGCTCATGGCGAGGTTCTTCTGGAGCTTGTTCTTGGTGTTGAGGTCGATAATCTGCATGATAAGCTCGACGGGGCCCTTGATGTCATCGGCCGTGAGGGTGTCGTCGAGCACGGCGACGCCGATGATGATGTCGGCGCCCATCTGTCGTGCGATGTCGGCGGGATAGTTGTTGCGCATGCCGCCGTCGACCAGCAGCATATCGCCTTTGCGCACGGGCGAGAAGACTCCGGGAATGGACATCGAGGCGCGCATGGCCTCCTTGAGGTATCCGTTGTGGAAGTCAATTTCGGTGTTGGTGATGATGTCGGTGGCCACGCAGGCAAAGGGGATGGGGAGGTTGTTGAAGTCAATCGAGTCGAGGTAGCCCTCGAGGAGGTTGTCGAAGAGGATGTCGAGGTTGAGGCCGCGGATGAATCCCGCGCCCTCGTTTTTCTTGCTGCCGAAGGTGAAGGCGTGCCAGAGGGGATAGGTGTTTATGAGTCGCCGGGCATCGATGTCGAGGTCCTCGGGTTTGACGCGGTCGGTGAGGATGAAGCTCCAATCCTGATGGCGGACGAGGGAGTCGAGTTCGTCGGTGCTCCAGCCAATAGAGTAGAGGCCGCCAATGAGGGCCCCCATCGAGGTGCCGCAAATCATGTCGATGGGAAGACCTGCCTCCTCGATGGCGCGGAGGGCTGAGATGTGGGCAACGCCCTTGGCGCCGCCGCCACTGAGCACCACGGCCACTTTGGGGCGGTCGAAGTAGGAGTCGATTTGCGCATGCGAGGTGAAAGATGAGAGGTGAAAGGTGAAAAAGAATAATAACAGGAGTATTCCCCGCAGGGAATTTCTCTTAATCTGTTCTATCACGAAACCATTTTTCCCCATTATTCGGCTTGTTTATAGACGTCTCTCCGCAGGCGCAGGGCTTGCAGCAGGCCGCGGAGGATAAGGAAGACCATGAAGGCTGTCCACAGGATGTTGTTCCACGCATGCTCGTCGACACCCTCGCCGACATAGGCTTTGAGACCGTAGTAAACGGCGAAGAAAGCGGCGGTGGCCACGAACATGGCGTTGCGCATGGTGTGGGTGGCGGTGGCACCGATAAATATGCCGTCGAAGAGGAATGCCGCGAATCCGCAGATTGGGATGGCCAGCACCAAACCCATGTAGTCGCCGGCGGCGGCGATGATGTCTTCCTTGTCGGTGAAGATGTGGAGGAACTGGTTGCCGAAGGCGGCATAGAGGCCGGTGAAGACCACCGTCAGCGCCAGTCCCCAGAGGATGAGCAGGCGCACGGCGAGCTTCAGGTGGCGTTTCTGGCGGGCGCCGATGTGGCGGCCCACGAGGCTCTCGCCGGCATAGGCGAAACCATCCATGATGTAACTGAAGAGGGTGAAGAATTGCAGCAGCAGGGCGTCGACGGCCAGTATCTGGTCGCTGATGTGCGACGAGGCTGCGGTGATGAAGGTGAACACTCCCGACAGGCAGAGCGTGCGCAGGAAGATGTCGCTGTTCACCTTGAAGAAGCGGCGCATGTCTTGCCAGTGCAAGGCGTCTTTCAAAATTGAAAATTGAAAATTGAAAATTGAAAGATTGTTGTCTCTTCTCATCTTTCGGCGCAGGAAGATGATGCCCAGCGCGAGGCCCGAGTAGTTGGCAATCACCGTGCCGAGGGCCACGCCGAACATGTCCCACTTGAGCACCAGCACGAAGAGCAGCGAGGCGAGGATGTTGACGCAGTTGAGCGCGATGGCAATCCACATGGGGGTCTTCGAGTCCTGCATGCCTATGAACCACCCTTTGATAGCGTAAAGCCCCAGGGTGGCGGGAGCGGCCCAGATGCGCACGAAGAAGTAGGTGAGCGCAAGGCTCAACACGTGGTTGCTTCCCTCGAAGATGTGTGGTACCGCCAGCGAGATGGGCCATTGCAGCGCTATCAGCAGCACCGCGATGCCCAGCGCGATGGCGCAGGCGCGGATGAGTATCTTCACCGCCTCGTCCCACCGTTCGGCACCGAAAGCCTGGGCGGTGAAGCCGCTGGTGCCCATGCGCAGGAATCCGAAGTTCCAATAGATGAGGTTGAACAGCTGGGTTCCGATGGCAATGGCCCCGATGTGGTCGGCCGAGAGGTGGCCCACAATGGCCATATCCACCATGCCGAGCAGCGGCACCGTGATGTTGGTCACTATGTTGGGCAATGCCAGCCCGAGAATCCTACGGTTCATAACCTATAAACCTTAAACCTTATTTCCCTATTTCGCACGAAGCGCAATTCAGTATCTTGCGGCTCTTCTTGTCGCTCACGAGAGCCACTAGGTGGCAATGCTCCGGGACGAAGTCGTTGTCGAGCAGAAACTCGAGTGTGCCTATCAGCCCATCCCCCTTCTTTACCTCGATTGGCAAGACGGAACCCCAGTAGCTGGTTACCACTTTGCGCAGCATGTGGTTGTGGGCATAATTCTCGTCCATCGAACCGTCGGGGAGCAGCTGCTTGTATACCAGCGAGTCCTCGACGAGGGCCACCGTCAGCGTCACCTGGTCAGGGTAGTCTTTTTCGAAATGCATGTAAGCGGAAACATTCACTGTATTGTTCTCCAACGTGGAGTGGAGGTCAATAGCCACGATGGGTTCCTCTGTCAACGCCTGGTTGATGGCTCCCACGATGTTGCTCATGTCGCCCTGGAACTGCAAGGTGCGGTCGCGGTTGATAAATGCCGTGGGGATGGCGTTGATGCCGAAGTATTTGTCCCATTCGTTGCCACCGGTCGTTCTCATGTCCGGCTGGTTGGGGTAGGGGGTACCCTGACCCGTGGGGTGGTTGATGCTCACCATAATCACCTTGTCGTTGTGGATACCCTCCAGCGTGACGTCGGCCAACGGGCAGTTGCTGCAGCGCGGCCCCGTGAATTTCTCCACATACACCCTTTGCACGGGCTCGACAGTCGTGGTGATGTCCGTCCAGTTCACCACCGCCCCGTCATACACCGTATATTCCTCGGGTTCAATCTTGTCGCAACCGTTAAGCCCAATAATTCCTAAAAGTCCGATAAGCCCTATAAATATCTTCTTCATGTTATTTTCAATTTTCAATTCCTAATTCCAAATTCCTAATTTCTAATTAAAAACTGGTTGTCAAACTGAACGTCAAACCGTTGCTGGCCGGCACCACTCGGCACACGCCGCCGATGCACAGCAGGCCCTCGCGCAGTTTGCCGTAGCCCACCTGAAGGCGCGTGGCGCCGTGGGTGTAGCCCACCGAGAGGTTGTAGTAGTTGCCAATGCCGTCGTTGTAGGCGTATTGGTCGCTGGCCGAGACAAACCAGTGCGAGCCTATGTTCCACTCCACAAGGCCCATCACCCAGTCGCCCGCACGGCGGTCGTTGTGCTCGGGGTCGTCGGCGTCGTAGTGGCTGTCGCTGCCCATCCATTCGGCCTCGAAGCGCAGCGAGTGTTTCTTGTTCACCTTCCATGCCACGTCGGCCACCACTATGTTGTTGTGGTGCAGGCTGCCAGGCTCGTTCTCCACCACGGGGTTGAACACCTGGTAGGCGTAGGTGGCTGTTACCTTCACAGCCTTCGAGAGTTTCTTGGCCACCTCGACCGACACGTCGCCGTAGAGCAGCTGCCCGAGGCCGCTGTTCACCTCGTAGCCATCGGTACCCGCACCGCCCGTGACGGTGGTGTCCAAACCGTAGACCACCGAGCTGTTGAGGTGGAGGTCGGTACCGTATTCGCCGCCGAGGAAGGTTCCTTTCTTGAACTTATACATCACGTCTCCTTGCAGGCCCTGCTCACCGTTCACCTGTGTGGCATAGGGGTACATGGAGAGGAAGGCGTAGGTGTGGTTCTTCGTGATGACAGGCAGGTAGTTGATATACAGCATCTCGCCGCTCTGCGAACGGTCGGCCTTGAAGCCCATGTTGTCGATGTGCTTGGCCTGGATGCCGGCGCTGAAGCCGCGCTGCGAATAGTTGAGGTTCAGCAGCAGGCCCTGGCCGGGACGGTAGATATAGCCGTTTATCGTGTTGGGGTCCTGCCCCTTGTAGGCATACTCCGCCTGGAGGCTCCAGTTGCCGTAGCCTAGGTCGGCACGCACGCTTGTGGCTCCCACGTTGAGCGGCAGGTTGAGCTTGTACTCGGGGCCGGCCGATGAGGGAATCACCTCGTCGGTCTCGTATTTGCTCACAAATCCCGCTCCCAGTGTAACGCGGAACTTGCTTTCGCCCAACGACTTGATGAGGCTGCCGAGGTTCACCTCGCCGTCCACGCCGCGCACCAGACCTTCGCTGTAGAACCAGTACGCCCTCTCCTTGCCAATCACGCCCTTGATGGTGATGCCGTCGATGGGACGCAGCGTCACGTTCAATCCGCGGATGGAGTTGTCGAGGCCCAGGTAGCGGTCCTCGTAGGTGCGCAAAATCATGCCGCTGCCAAACTGCTCGTAGAAGTTACCGGCGGTGACACTCAGCCGCTCGCCGTTGTAGCTCACGAAATAGTTGGCCAGGCCCTCGCCCTCGTACTGTGCGTCGAAACCCAGCAGGGGTTTCTCGTACATCTCGAAGCGCAAGCCTGCGCTGAAGTCGCCGTTGGTGTACAATATGTCGGCGCGCGCGTTCATCAGCAGCTTCTCCGGCACATCCTGCGAGCCTATCGTGCTGTCGGCGTGGCTCATCTGCCCGTCCACCTGCACATTGCCCGTCACATGGCCGCCCATGATGCCCTGTGCCGACGCCGTCGTGGCGCCGCCTATCAGCAGGGCTGACATTATCAGTTTCAATCTGTTCATTTTAACGTCCAAATTTTTTGCAAAATTACGAAAAATTTTCCACATACTAAACCTAAAAAACGCACAGATTTCCACTTGCTGCTAACTACCTGATAACTACCTATCAACTACCTATCATCTCCCTACCAACTCCTACCATGGTAGGAGTTGGTAGGGTGTTGGTTGGGCGATGATACGCCGATGGTGCGGGGTTCATGGCAGGAGGGTACAAAAAAAAGCCCCTTGTCCTGTTGAGAGAATAAGGGGCTTGTCTGATGTGAAAAATTATTTCAGCAGTTCGCGGACTTTCTCGATGACTTCCTCTTCGCCGCCGTCCTGGTAGCCGGTGTGCTGCCAGACAATCTCACCCTCGCCGTTGAGGATGAAGGTGTGGGGCACGTTGACCACGCCCATGACGCGCTTGAGGTCGGAGTTTTGGTCGAGGTAAATCTCATAGGGCCAGTCGTTTCCCTCGGCATGGGGTTTAACGCGGGCAGCCGAGCGGGCATCGTCGATGCTGATGGCCACGAGCTTGACGCCGGTCTCCTCCTGCCACTCCTCATAGACCTCCTTGATGTTGTTGAGCTCGCGGTTGCAGGGTTTGCACCACGTGGCCCAGAAGGAGATGATGACGGGCTTGCCGTCGTTTTGGATGACGGAGGACTGGACGTTTTGTCCGTCGATGGTTTTTAGGGTGATGTTCTGCGGCATCTTGGCGTTCTGAGCCTCAGAAATTGAAAATTGAAAATTGAAAATTGTAAATAGGGCAAATGCCAAAAGGATTTTTTTCATGGTGTTTATTTTTAAATTCTTAATTTTTAATTCTTAATTAATAATAGGTATCGTTATAGGTTAATTTCTTGCAGTGCTTTTTCTTCTTGTTCAATGAGTTGTTGAGTGAAGGGCGTTGCTTCGCCGTCGGCAAGGTCGTCGCGGAGCTGGAAGAGGCGTCCGTAGTGGAGGCCGTAGTCGCGAAAGGCAGGGTCACCCAGCTCGGCAGCGAGGGCGAAGAGGTTGGCGGTCTTGCCGTCGATGATTTTCAGGTAAGTGGCAGGGCTACTGAGTGGCTGAGTGGCAGAGTAATCCTGTTGCAGCAACTCGGCTTCGACCATGCTTTTGACGGTGGCGATGAAGCGGTCGGTGACCGACTGGTCTCCTACCTCGCTGAGGAGCTGCATGATGGAGACAAGGTGGTAGTCGCCCACGAGGACGGCCACGGCGTTGTTCCACTGGGCGTTGACCGAGGGTTGTCCGCGGCGTGTCAGGTCGCGGTCGATGACATCGTCGTGCAGCAGCGAGGCGTTGTGGAGCATCTCGACGGCCGTGGCGAGGAGCAGTGTGCGGTGCGGTACAGTAGAGACGCGGCCTGCCGCGTCTCTATGGCCTGCCGCGTCTCTATGGGTATAGGCGGCGAGGAGCATGCGCGGACGCAGCATCTTGCCGGTGCGGTTGGCGCTGTAGGCTTCCACCTGGCGCAGCAGGTCGCCGTCGCCGCCGGTCATGCGCCGCAGGTATTCTTCGCGCACAAGGCCGAGTTGCTCTTCTATGAGGTTAGTTTCCAAATTCATTGTTGAGGGTGGATAGTTTGTTGTAGAGGGTTTTGGAGGCTTTGACGAGCGGCAGGCGCAGGATGTTGGTGATGGAGCCTTGAATTTCGAGCAGTGCCTTGATGCCCGTGGGGTTGCCCTCTTCGAAGATGGCGTTCATCAGGGGCAGCATGCGGTAGTGGAGCGGCAGCGCCTTCTTGAGGTCGCCCTTCATGGCGAAACGCACCATGTCGGACATCTCCTTGGGCAAAGCGTTGGCCATCACCGAGATGACGCCGTCGGCACCGAGGGCGAGCATGGGGAGGGTGAGGGCGTCGTCGCCGCTGATGACGCGGAAACCCGCGGGCCGCTGGCGCAGGATTTCCATCACCTGCTGGAGGTTGCCCGAGGCTTCCTTGATGCCGATGATGTTGGGGCAGTCGTGGGCGAGGGCGAGGGTGGTCTCGGCCGTGAGGTTGACACCGGTGCGGCCCGGCACGTTGTACATGATCACTGGGACGGGCGACACCTCGGCAATGTTGCGGTAGTGATGCATGAGGCCGCGCTGGTTGGGCTTGTTGTAGTAGGGGGTGACGGAAAGGATACCGCTTATGCCCTCGAAAGAGGTGTGGGCAATGGTGTCGGTGATGTTGAGGGTGTTGTTGCCGCCGAGGCCGAGCATGATGGGGCAGCGTCCCGCAACGGTCTCGACGATAAAGCTTTGCACGGCCGAGCGCTCGCTTTCGGTCATGGTGGCGGCCTCGGAAGTGGTGCCGAGGGCCACGATATAGTCAACGCCTGAGGCGATGATGTGCTCGATGAGGGATTCGAGTTTGGTGAAGTCGACAGTCTCTTTGCGGAAGGGGGTGACGAGGGCCACGCCCGTGCCGGTGAAAATGGATTGTTTCATATACTATTTATTAATCATTCCTAAATATTCTATAACATTGTTGAAGAAGCCTTTGAGTTCCATCTGTCCGTCGCCGCGGATGATGAGGTCGTAGGTCTCTGTGGGGTTCTCTGTGGGGTTGGCATAGACCACTTTGAGGTCGGCGGTGGTTCGGAGGGCGACATACTGTGCAAAGAAGTTACCCGTGCCGACGGTGTCGATGAGGAGGTCGTATTTCTCGGACACGAATCCCTTGATGGAGCCCCACGAGGGGATGCCCCAGAAGTTGAGGTCCTTCTTGGCACGGCAGACGGTGGTTCCCTGACGCGAGACGACGAAACGGGGTGTCTGCTCATGCAATCCTATGATGCTCACCTTCTTGTCCTGGTTCTCCATGACAGTGGCAAAGTGGTTGAGGATATTCCAGTTCTGCTCGTTGTCGAAACGGCAGATGATGCCGATGGTTTTGATGTTCTGGATATTCTCGATGCGTTTTTGTCGCGGGAGGGCCTTGAGGGTGTTGAGAATTTTTCTCCGACGGATGTTCTTAATGAATTCAAACATATTATATTTGGATTTATGGATTACAGCCCGTCAGGGCTGGGAGATTCAAAAAGGGAATGTTGTCGGTAGAGCGCGAAAGAGCGGCGGTGGAGCGGCGAGGGGCCGAACTGCTCGATGGCGCGGTAGTGGTCGGCGGTGGGGTAGCCTTTGTTGTGGTCCCATCCGTAGCAGGGATATTGCTCGTGGAGTTTCCTCATGATTTCGTCGCGGTGGGTCTTGGCCAGAATGCTGGCAGCGGCCACGGGCATGTATTTGGCGTCGCCCTTGACGACGCACTGGTAGGGGATATCGGTCTCGTTGTAGAAGCGGTTGCCGTCGATGATGAGGAATTCGGGCTTGACATTCAGCTGTTTCACGGCCTGGCACATGGCGTGGGTGGAAGCATGGAGGATGTTGAGGCGGTCGATTTCCTCGGGTTCCACCACGGATACCGCCCAAGCTATGGCCTCACGTTCAATCTCTTCGCGCAGCTGGTCGCGTCGGCGTTCGGAGAGTTGCTTCGAGTCGTTGAGGAGTGGGTTGGCGTAGTCGTTGGGCAAGATGACGGCGGCAGCCACCACGGGTCCCGCCAAGGGGCCGCGGCCGGCCTCGTCGCACCCCGCCTCGCGGCGGCCAGGTATGATGTTGAGGGCTAGCATAGGACGGCGGCGATGATGATGATGACGAGCAGGATGTCGAAGAGGTTGTCCTTCAGCGTGGAGCGCGAGCGGTTGTGATGGCTTGGCTTGAGGGTGAAACGCTGGCAGAGGCAGAAAGTGAAGGGGAGAGCCAGGAACTCGAAACTGACGGGGTAGAGTTGCGTGAAGGGCATCAAGGCGACGGTGGTCGCGGTGAGGAGCATGAGGGTGGTGGCGTTCTTGGACCATGTGGCGGTTTTCTCTCCCAGGTGGCTCCAGACGATGAAGAGGCTGATAAGGAACAAGAGGATGAGCACGCCGTTGGCGAAGGACTGGAGTGTGGTGACGTCGCCGACGGAGAGGCTTAGGGTGCCGAACTCGGCTCCCATGGCCACGAACGAGTCGGCAAGGCCGTCGGTGAAGAGCAGCACGGACCACAGCAGGAAGTAGGGTGCCAACAGTCCGAGGAAGAATATCGTGATTTCGCGCCAGGAATAGAGCTGGTAGTTGATGGCGATGAGGAGGTAGGCCACAACAAGGGTTATCGCGGGGAAGTAAATCATCGTGGCAATGCCGATGAGTGCCGCCGAGATGAATATCTTGTCGGGCATGATGGAGAGGCTGGTCTTTCGCAGCAGGAGCTTGTCGATGATGATGATGACCATAAGGGCCGCCATCAGCGAGGGAGTGAGGGTGGTGGCCGTGGCGCTCATGGCCACGATGAAGAGCAGGGTGGGGAGGAGGCTGTTGCGTGGCGCGAGGCCGGCGTTGGCCAATACAAGGTTGGCGAAGAATCCCGCCAGCACCACCAGCACCATGGCGATGATGACACCGACGAGGGGTGGAATCGACAGGTTGAAGATGAGGTCGTAGAGTGGCGAGAAATGGCCCGAAGGTGCCATGGGCTGCGGGTCGGCAAGGGCCTTGGCCCACAGCAAAGCCGTCACCACAAGGATGGTGAAGACCTGGACTATCGTGCTTTTCTCAAATATCTTCAGCATACGCCCATTTTTCCTTTCTCATTTTTCCTTTCTCATTTCACCACTAGTTTTTCTGTACGGCTGCCCACACGGAGGATGTACACGCCGCGGGGCCAGCTGCCGACATTGAGGGTGGTCTCCTGCTCCACGGGGGTCTGCATCACCATGCGGCCGTCGATGGAATAGACCTTGAGCATCTGGCGCTCGCCGCAGTAGGTGAGTACGCGGACCGACTGGGTGGCGGGGTTGGGGAAGACCTTGAGGGGTGTGCGGAGCTCTTCCACCTGGTTGATGCTGACGAGGCTGAGGGCCTTGTTGACGGCACGGCGGGCGTCAATCTTGCCCCATCCCCAGCGAGTGTCCATGCTGTCGCGCGCCACCAGCGGGCCGGTGAGGCTGTCGTTGCGGGCGGTGGAGAAGATGCTGTAGCGTACCTGGTCGACGCTGAGGCGGGGATTGGCTTGGAGCAGCAGGGCCACGATGCCTGTGGTGGCGGGACACGACATCGAGGTGCCGCTCATCTCGGCCCAGGTGTAGCGCTGTCCCATCACCGTGGTGCTGAACAAGGCGGGATAGCTGCCGCCCACCTGCCAGGCGCTGATGGAAGAGATTACGTCGACACCGGGAGCCGAAATCTCGGGCTTCATCTCGCCGTTGATAAGGGGACCTATGCTGCTGAAGGCAGCCAGGTTGCCGGGACGATAGGTGCTGTCGGCTCTCAGTCGGTCGGCGTTGTGTGCTGCCACGCTGATACATTTGGCAGCGCATGCGGGCTCGCCGACACCGTACTGGTTGTCGCCTGCGGTGAAGCCGGTGTGATTGCTTTTGCTGAATGTGCAGCCCTCGTTGCCGGCATGATTTTCTTTGTCGGCTACGTTCCAGGCGTGCACGGTGCCGCTGGCGGCGGTGATGAAGAGCTGTGTCTCCATGGTGATTTTAGAGACGTTGAGTTGGATGTGCGGACGCTGGTCGAAGGGGTTGCTGTGCTCTATCATGATGCTGTAGCCCACCTTCTTGTCGCCACAGACGACGGTGTCGTAGATGACTGTGTCGCCGTCGGCGGTGCTGTAGAAGGGGCTGTCCCACGAGGTGCTGCTGTTCTTCCAGATGCGGAATCCAGCGCTGAAGTCGTGACCTTCCTCGCCCCACATAATCAGCACCTGGCCTTTCTCGCTGATGGAGTAGATGCTGCTGGCGCGGACGGCCACGGTGCGGAGGGTGTCGACGCTGTCGGTTGTGAAAGTGCGGCTGATGTGGAAGGGTATCGACGAGCGGCCGTTGTTGCCGCCGCTGGTGCAGAACACCGTGCCCTCGTCCGACCAGCGGTTGATGGCCTGGCTCAGGAGCGAGGTGCCGTCGAGGGTGCTGAAGGAGTACATGCCCCAGCTGCTGTTGATGACGAGGCGGCGCGAGCTGTCGGCAGCCACGCGGCGCATCCATTCCACGGCCTCCATCCATTCCGCCTCGCCGAGGCCGAAGGAGCAGAAGAGCAGTTTGGCGTAGGGAGCCTGGCCGGTGTAGTTGCCGTCCACGCCGCGTCCGGCGCAGATGCCGGCCACATGTGTGCCGTGGGTGCCGTAGCCATAGAGGTTCGACGTGTCGCCCTTGGCGGCCAGCAGGTCATGGCGTCCGCTGATGAGGGTGCCGTAGTCGAAGCCCTCGGGAGCGGGACCCGCGTTGCGGAAATGGTCCCAAGCCATGTCCAGACGGAAGTTGGTCTTCTTCACATGATTGTAGTTGGGGTGCGTGTAGTCGAAACCCCAGTCGGTGATGCCGATATAGACGCCCTCACCTGTATAGGCGGTGTCGAGGTCGAGACCCAATCCCGCCTGCACGCTGTCGGTACGGGTGTCGAAGCGGTTGTTGTTGCAGTCGGGAGCGGCGATGCGGTGCGAGATGCTGTATTGCAGCACCTCTTTGTTGCTCTCGAGCAGCGGCAACGCCTCGACGGGCACGCGCAGGGTGATGATTTCCCCTGCCTGGGCACCGATGACCATGCCTGCTTTTTCCAGCACGGCGCGGTCGAAGTTGGGTGTCATCTTCACTATCATCTTCACGCTCGAGGCACCGGAGGCTATCTCCTCGGCCACCAAAGCCTTAGTGTCGATAGCGCATTTTTTATTCTGTGCCGAAGCACCCATTAAGATGCTCATTGCTAAGAGAGTAAATATTATCTTCTTCATGGGTCGTTATATATATATTAAATGCAAAATTACAAAAAATATTTCATACGGCAAAAGAAAAAATGCAAGAGGCCACCTTTCGGCAGCCTCTTAACTATTATCTGTTAACTATTAACTGTTAACTGAACTTCACACCTCCCAGGTGTCGCCGCTGTTGAGCAGGTCGTCCATGCATTTGTATTTGCCGGTGGCCATCTGCTCGTCCATCTGCTCTTCGTAGAGCTGGGTGTAGCTGACTTTCTTCACGTTGCGGATGACGCCGAGGGCCACGGGAAGTCCCGCTGCGGGGCTCATGTGGGCCAGCATCATGTGGATGCCGGTATCCTCGGT
>JAEEGL014044201.1_pt1 | contig 19083 bp, 16 predicted proteins | sample 9134231 | NCBI WGS metagenome assembly JAEEGL01 (sample SAMN16246548, study PRJNA631951) | gut metagenome | biome: gut microbiome; feature: rumen; material: fiber-attached | host: Bos | place: Iran: Karaj | collected 2018-10 | reverse complement strand
GGACGGCTTTGAGAAGAATACCGGCGTCATTGTCATGGCGGCCACCAACCGCAAGGATATCCTGGATCCTGCCCTGCTGCGCCCCGGCCGTTTCGACCGCCAGATCTACATCGGCGTGCCGGATTCCAGGGGCCGCGAGGCCATCTTAAAGGTCCATTCCAAGGACAAGCCCCTGGCCGAGGACGTGGATCTGGGCGTGATCGCCCGGGCCACCACCGGCTTCACCGGGGCGGACCTCTCCAATCTGCTGAACGAGGCTGCCCTGCTGGCCGCCCGGCGCAGCGAGCGCTTCATCTCCATGTCCGACATGGAGGAAGCCATCATGAAGGTCATCGCCGGGCCCGAGAAGCGCAGCCGCGTCGTCACGCCCCATGAGCGCCGCCTCACCGCGATCCATGAGGCAGGCCACGCCGTGGCCATGTACTTCCTGCCCACCTGCGATCCGGTGCATCAAATCACCATCATTCCCCGGGGCCCCACCGGCGGCATGACCGTCAGTCTTCCCCAGGAGGACCGCCTGTATGCCACCCGCCAGGAGATGTTCGAGGATATCGTCGCCTTCCTGGGCGGCCGCATCGCAGAACAGCTCCGCATGAACGATATCTCCACCGGCGCATCCAACGACATTGAGCGCGCCACCGCCAAGGCCCGGGACATGGTCGCCCGCTACGGCATGAGCGAGCGGCTGGGCGCCGTGAGCTATTCCAGCGGCGAGGAGATCTTCGTCGGCCGGGATTATGAGAAGACCAAGGCCTACTCCGAGCGCACCGCCGGCGACATCGACGCCGAGGTCAAGACCATTATGGACGAGGCCTATGCCAAGTGCACCCAGATCCTCACCGAGCACGGCGACAAGCTCGACGAGGTGGCCGCCTTCCTGCTGGAGCACGAGCACATGTCGAGATCCCAGTTCCTGGCCTGCATGGAGGGCCAGGCGATCCCCTCCGGCGACGACGGCCTGCTGGACAGCTTCAAAGAAGAATAATAATTTATATGACCCGCTGTGTGCTTCCCAAGAGGCTGCCGCAACGGGTCGTATCTTTCATGACAAAGGAGAATAATATGGAGCCGACGATTGCGCAACTGGCCGAGAAAATGATCCGTTTTTCCGTGGGGAACACCCATGACATCGACCATTTTCTGCGGGTTTGGAGCTACGCAAGGATCATCGGTGCGCTGGAGGGCCTGGACACCGGGACGCAGTATATCCTGGAGGCGGCGGCCATTGTCCACGATATTGCCTGTCCCCTGTGCCGCGAAAAATACGGCAATACCCACGGTAAGTTTCAGGAGCGCGAGGGCGCGCCCTTGGCCCGCGCGTTCTGCCTGGAGGCCGGACTGCGCCCCGAACAAGCCGAACGGATCGCCTTCCTGGTGGGGCACCATCATACCTTTACGGGAATCGATGGACTTGACTATCAGATCCTCATTGAGGCGGACTACATTGCCAACGCCACGGAAAACGGCTACAGCAAAAAGGCTGTGGAGACGTTTTGCGGCCATTTGTGCAAAACAGATGCGGGAAAACGCCTGCTCCGGTCGGTCTTTTGTCTGTAGTGCCATTCGCTCTTGCCCTCTTGCCGCGGGCATAGTATAATAACAAAAAACGAAGGGAGGCGCGGCTATGGAGTTTAAGATCCTTACCGTCGGCGACGTGGTAGGCTCCAGCGGAGCGCACTATTTCTGCAAACGTCTGCGGGAGCTGAAGCGGGATCACAGCATCGATTTCTGCATCGTCGACGGCGAGAACAGCGCCGTCGTCGGCATCCACCCCGAGCAGGCCGACCGCCTGTTCGACGCCGGGGCGGACGTCATCACCCTGGGCAACCACGCCTTCTCTCAGCGCACGATCGTGCCCATGGCGGAGGACTGTCCGTATATCCTCCGTCCGGCGAACTACTCCCCCCTGTCCCCCGGCCGGGGCTGGGGCGTATATGACACCAAGGCCGGGCCCCTGGCGGTGATCGTGCTGCAGGGCCGGGTCGGCATGGACTATACCCCGGACAATCCGTTTCTGCGCGTTGAGCGCATCCTGAAGGAAATCGACGCCAAAATGATCCTGGTGGAGATCCACGCCGAGGCCACCTCGGAAAAGCTGGCCATGGGCATGCATCTGGACGCGAAGGTCAGCGCCGTCTTCGGCACCCACACCCACGTGCCCACGGCGGACCTGCAGATCCTGCCCGGCGGCACCGGCTATGTGACCGACCTGGGCATGACCGGGCCCCGGCACAGCGTCCTGGGCGTCAAACCGGAGATCTCCATCGCCCGCTTCCGGGGGGAGCTCACCGGGCGATACGAGCCCGCCCCCGGCCCCTGCAAGCTGGAGGGCGTCATCTTCACCGTCGACAGCGGCACCGGCCGCTGCATCGCCACAGAAAGGGTGATGATCCATGATTAAATTCCTTCACGCGGCGGATCTGCACCTGGATTCCACCTTTGCCGCCCTCGATCCCCGGCAGGCCGCCCTGCGGCGGCAGGAGCAGCGCCGGCTCGTCACGGAGCTGTGCCGCCTGTGCCGGGAGAACGAATGCGACCTGCTGCTTCTGTCCGGAGATCTGTTCGACGGCCGGCGGGTGTATCTGGATACCCTGGACACCCTGCGCGACGAGCTGTCCGAGTGCGGGGCCCAGGTGTTCATCGCTCCGGGCAACCACGATCCCATCGGCCCCACCTCCCCCTATCTGACCCAGGCCTGGCCGGAAAACGTGCATATCTTCACGAACGCCGGGATCGAGGCCATCGTTCTGCGGGAACCCGCGTGCGTCGTCTACGGGGCGGCCTTTACCTCCCCTTCCATGCCGCCGCTGCTGCGGGGATTCCGCGTGCCGGAGGAAAACAAAGATTATGTAAACTTCATGGTGCTGCACGGCGACGCTGCGCAGGCCGATTCCCCCTATAATCCCATCACAAAGGAAGAGATCGCCCAAAGCGGTCTGACCTACCTGGCCCTGGGCCACACGCATCTGCGCGGCGCGCCGGAGACCGCCGGCGGCACGGTGTACGCCTGGCCGGGCTGTCCCATGGGCCGCGGCTTCGACGAGACCGGCGTAAAGGGCGTCTATCTCGGCACGGCGGACGGCGGCAGCGTCGAGCTGCGCTTCGTGCCCCTGTCCGTCCGGCGCTATGAGATCCTCTGCGTAGAGGCGGGGGAAGATCCCTATGCCGCAATTCTGGAAGCCATTCCCGAAAACTGCGCCGAGGACATCTACCGCATCGTCCTCACCGGCGAGAGCGAGGGCGTGGATATTCCGGCGCTGGAGGCGGCGCTGGGCGATCGCTTCTATGCCCTGCAGCTGCGCGACGAAACCGTCCCGCCCCTGGAGCTCTGGACCCGCTGCGGCGACGAAACGCTGGAGGGCCTGAGCCTGCAGACGCTGCGCCAGGCCCTGGACCGCAGCGAAAATCCCCGCCAGCGGCGGCTCATTGAGCTGGCCGCCCGGCGCATTGCGGAGGTTTGCGAAGGAAGGGAGGCGAGCGCACTGTGAGAATCGAATCCATGACCGCCACCTTCGGCAAGCTGCAAACCCAGACCCTGACCCTGGAGCCGGGGCTGAACCTGCTGCAGATGCCCAACGAGACCGGCAAATCCACCTGGTGCGCCTTTCTGCTGGCCATGCTCTACGGCGTGGACACCTCCGAGCGGAAAACCCGCACCAACCTCCCGGCCAAGGAGCACTACGCGCCCTGGTCCGGCAGCGCCATGGAGGGTCAGCTCCGGGTGGAGCATGAGGGACGCCGCATCACCATCGAGCGCTCCAGCACCGCACGGGCGCCGCTGGCCGTATTCCGCGCCTTCGACACCGACTCCGGCCAGCCCATCGAAGATCTGACCGCGCAGAACTGCGGACAGGTCCTGCTGGGCGTGCCCCGGCAGGTATTTGAGCGCAGCGCCTTCGTGCGGCAGGACGCCTCCGCCATCTCCATGGACGCCACGCTGGAGCAGAGACTCAACGCCCTGGTCACCACCGGCGATGAGACCGTCAGCTTCCAGGAGGCGGAGCGGACGCTCCGCGAGCGCCGCAACCGCTGCCGCCACAATAAAACCGGACTGATCCCCCAGACCCGGGCCCATCTCGACTCCGTCAGCGAACGGCTGGCGCGGCTGGACGCCCTCCACGAGGCCCTGGCCGAGGCAAGACAGACCGAGCAGCAGCTCCGCGCCGAGCGCACCACCGCCCGGATGCAGCTCTCCGCCCTGCAGGCCAAAGAGCTGGCCGAACGCCGGGCCCAGCTCCGGCAGGTGGGCGAGGACGCCAGACAGCGGGCTGAAAAGGCGGATGCTTTGGAGGCCGCCTGCGCCGATCTGCCCCCGGTGGATGCGCTGGAGCACTGGGAACGCGAGCTGCACGCTCTGGAATCCGACCGCCATACCCTGGCCCTGGATCTGGCCAGTCTGCCCCCCGCCGAAGCGCCCCCGGCGGTGCCGGAGCCGCTGCGCGGCCTGGACGACGACCAGATGCAGCAGCGCACCAACGTGGACGGCGCGCGGATGCAGCTGCTGCGGGCTGAACGCCGTCCCCTGCCCGTCGGCACGCTGCTGCTGACCGTGCTGCTCTCGGCGCTGGCCGTCGTGCTGTTTATCAACCACAAAACCACCCTCGGCGTCATCGCCGCTTCCCTGGCCGCAGTGATCGCCCTCACCGGCCTCGGCAGCTGGCTCTACATGCGCCGCCGCTGGCTGGAAAACCAGGCCGAACTGCGCCAGATCGAGCACAGCTACGGCGTGGAGGGCACCGATGAACTGCAGGATCTCACCGCCCGCTGCCGGGAGCGCTATGCCCGCTGGCAGCAGGCCGACGCGGAGCGTACCGCCGAGCTCGAGGATATGCACGCCCGGCAGGAACGCCTGGATGCCGAGTCTGCACGGCTGCTGTCCGCCATCGGCGAGGCCATGGAGCCCTGTTCCCTGGCCGAGGCGCCTTCCCTGCTGCGCCGGACCATCGACCGCCAGGTGGAGTGCGAGAACACCCGCCGGGGCGCCGAGCAGGCCATGCGCCATTACAGGAGCCTGCGCGACGCGCTGGGCGAACTGCCCGCGCCGGGCGGCCAGGACGTCAGCGTGCCGGAGGGCAAGACCATGGCCTCCGTGCAAAACGAAATTCTGAGCATTGAGTCGAAGCTGCGCCAGGCCCGCTCCGTCATCGACCGGTGCGAGGGCCAGTGCAGCACCCTGGGCGACCGCATGGAGCTGGAAGCCCAGCAGCAGCAGCTGACCGCCCGACTGGACGCTCTGGAGGAGGAATACGACGCTCTGGAGATCGCCCTGGCCGCCCTGGGCAAGGCCAACGAGCATCTGCAAAGCCGCTTCTCCCCCCGGCTCACGGAGCTCTCCGCAGACTATCTGAGCCGCCTGACCGAGGGCGCCTACACCAGTCTCGTGCTGGAGCGCGATCTCGGCGCCAGCCTCTATCCCTCCGGCAATCCCGCCAGCCGGGACGCCGCCTTCTTCTCCGGCGGCACCCGCGACCAGCTCTATCTGGCTGTGCGCCTGGCCGTGAGTCAGCTCCTGTGCCCCGGCACGCCCCTGATCCTGGACGACGCCCTGGTGCGCTTCGACGACAGCCGTCTGGCCGCCGCCCTGCGGGTGCTCAGGCAGGAGGCGGAATCCCGCCAGGTGCTCCTGTTCACCTGCCAGAGCCGGGAGCAGGAGGCGCTGAACTCACTGGAATAAACAGCCCGGAAAGGAGCGACGCCCATGGGCAAAAAGCGCAAAAAAAGCACCGCCCACCGGACGCCGCCGCTCTCGAAGCTGGATAAGACGATCTATATTGTCCTTTCGGTTCTGCTGGTGATCGCTGTTTTCGGTTCAATCATCGGATGGATCCTTCTTCACGGAAAGATTGCATTTGCAGATCCTGCCGTGATCGCCTGCAGAGTCAAAAGCAGCTGTCTCCGGGGCATTCCCCTGCTTCTGTTTGTATCGCTGGTCGGTATGATCGTCATGGTCGAATGCTTTGCCGGACACCATCCCCTGTTCGGCAACAAAACGATCCGCTATGGAGAATATCCCTGGAAAACCGATGTCTTCCCGCTGTTCGGGCCGCCGAAGTGACAGCGCAAAGCGGCGGCATGGAGCATGCCGCCTTGACCAACACAAATGAAAATGCCCGCCACGGGATGTGGCGGGCGTTTTTTTCATACCTCTCGGTACATGGCGGATGCGTCGTCCTTGCGGACGTTGTCCGCCACCTGCAGGACTTCGACGCGCACGGTGCGCGCGCCGAAGCGCAGCTCGATCACGTCGCCCACCTTGACGTCGTAGGACGCCTTGGCCGGCCTGCCGTTGACGCTGACGCGTTCATTGTCGCAGGCCTCGTTGGCCACGGTACGGCGCTTGATGAGCCGGGAGACCTTCAGGTACTTGTCCAGACGCACGTCTGTTACAGCTTGGCGCGCAGGGCGCTGCCGGCCTTGAAGCCGACGTTCTTGCTCTCGGCGATCTCCAGGGTCTCACCGGTGCGGGGGTTACGGCCCTGACGGGCGGGACGGACCTTCTTCTCAAAGGTGCCAAAGCCCAGGAGCTGGACCTTCTCATCCTTGCTCAGAGCTTCCGCCACGGATGCGAGCGTCGCGTCAACGGCGCGGGCCGCCTGGGCGCGGGACATGCCGGCCTTTTCGGCCACGGCTTCGATCAGTTCTTTCTTGTTCATAAATTTACCTCTCTTTGTTTTTCCAGCAGTCGGCCAGCTCGCCGGGAGAAAGCTCATTGGTGGTCTTTCCCCGGTCCGCGGCTTCCCGCTCGATTTTATCGAAACGGCTGATAAACCGCTCGAGTGCTTGATTGAGCAGCTCCTCCGGATCGGCTGCCAGCAGTCTGGCAGCATCCGCGGCTGCAAACAGGGCGTCGCCCAGCGCCTCGGCGCCGGCCTTGCCCGCCTCCAAATCCCGGCGGAGCGAGCGCGTACAGGCCTCCATGGCCTCGACGGCCTCCTGCGCGTTTTCGCGCTTCAGGCCGGCTTTTTCCGCCTTGCCCAGGAGCTTTTCCGCCCGCCAGAGGGCCGGCAGGGTGCGCGACACATTGTCCATGGCCTGGGTATGGGTACGGTAGCCGTTCAGCGACCGCTTGACGTTGTCCCAGCGATCCAGGGCATCATCCGCCGTATCAGCGGTCTCATCTGCGAAGAGGAAGGGGTGGCGGGCCACCAGCTTCTTGCAGATGCCGTCCACCACGTCGTCCATGGTGAACCGCCCGGCTTCGCGCTCGATGTCCGCATGGAAGGCCACCTGATAGAGCACGTCGCCCAGCTCCTCGCACAGATGTGCGGGGTCGTCCTGGTCGATGCCCTCACAGGCCTCGTAGACCTCCTCGATAAAGTTGCGGCGGACGCTGGCATGGGTCTGCACGCTGTCCCAGGGGCAGCCGTCGGGCGCCCGGAGGGCCTTCGTCAGCGCCAGCAGGTCGTCAAAATCATAATGCTCCTTGACAGTGAAATCCATGCGCCCTCCTTGTTATTTCTCGATGCGCAGCAGCTTGGCGATCTTGTCGCCCTTGGGCAGCAGCGCGCAGTCGTCCAGGGTGATGATCTTCATGACCAGCACCAGTACCAGATACACCAGGCCCGCGGCGCAGATGGCGCCGAGGCAGCACAGCTTCTGCGAACCGATCACCCGGCTGATCACGGCGTATGCGCCGTAGGCCGCCGCACCCATGAGGGCGGAGGCGACGATGGGCTTGAGCAGGGTGCGCCGGAAGGACGGCAGGGTGGTGATGCGGCGCAGGGCCAGGAAGTTCAGCGCCGTGATGACAGCATAGCAGCACACCGTGCCGATGGGCGCGCCGATGATATTGAAGGTGCGGGTGCCCACCAGGATATAGTTGACGATGATTTTCACGATGCCGCCGATGATCAGATTGATCACGGGCGTTTTCACGTCGCCGTGGGCCTGCATGACGGCGGTGGTGACCAGCACCATGGAATTAAAGATGACGGCGATGCCCAGGATCGCCAGCACCGGTCCGCCCGTGGCGAGCTCCGCTCCGGTATAGCCGCGCAGCAGCTGCAGGATGGGACCGGCCAGCACCGCCAGGCCCGTGGCGCAGGGCAGGGCCAGCAGGCCCATGATGCGCAGGGCGGATTCCTCCACCATGAGCACGCTCTTATGATCCTTCAGCGTCAGATGGGCCGTGATGGCCGGAATGGCGGAGATGGTGATGGGGGTGATGAAGGCGCAGGGCAGATTGAAGATCGTCTGGCAGAAGTTGTAGATGCCCTTGAGCACGTCCGCCTCGGCCTGGATAAAGCCCGCGGGGCCCAGCAGCCTTCCCATGATGATCTTCGCGTCGATCAGATTGATGATCTGCAGACCCGCCGAGCCCAGGGTGATGGGAATGGCGATGGCCAGCAGCTTTTTTGCCGTCTCGCTTCTGGTGAGGACCTCGCCGCCCATGGCCTCCACGTGGCGGTCCGCCGCCCGGTGCTTGATGGCGAGATAGATGACAGAAACCACGGTGCCGACGGTGACGCCCACGATGGCGCCGCCGGCGGCCATGGGGACATTGTTCCAGCGGTGCATGATGAACCAGGCGCAGCTGAAGCCGATGAACAGCTTGCACAGGGCCTCAAAGACCTGGCTGATGGAGGTGGGCACCATGTTGCCCTGTCCCTGGAAATAGCCGCGGTAGGCGGAGCTGATGCAGATGAACAGCAGCGACGGCGCCAGGGCCAGAATGGCATACCAGGAGTTCGGCGAATTCATGAAGCGGGCGAGCTGCATGCACAGGATCATCATGCCGGCGGTGCCGATGCCGCCGATGGCCAGGAAGACCAGCATGGCGGTGCGGAAGGTCCGGCGGATCTGCCGTCCCTGGCCCAGGGCCTGGGACTCGGAGATCATGCGGCTCATGGCCACGGGCAGGCCCGTGGTGGCCACCATCAGAAGCACCGAATAGATGTCATAGGCGGTGGTGAAGTAGCCGAAGCCCGCGTCGCCGATAAGATTGCCCAGGGGGATCTTGTAGCACGCGCCGATGATTTTGACAACGGCCGTGGACAGGGCTAAAACAGCGGCGCCGCCGAGAAATGTTTGCTTTTTCAGGGGTTTATCGCTCAATCAAGGTCATTCCTTTCCGGTTTCGTCGGAGAATACCAGGGGGATGGCATAGTCAGTCAGCTCCCGTACCACAGCGTTGAGGTCGATGGTGGTAAATTCGCCGTTCATATAAAGGATCCGGCCCCGCACCATGGTCATCACCACGTCGCTGCCTCTGGCCGAGTAGACCAGGTTCGACAGCACATTGTGGCAGGGGATCAGGTGGGGCTGGGCAAAGTTCAGAAGGATGAGGTCCGCGTCGTAGCCCACACGGATCTGGCCGCACTCGGCCTCCCGTCCCTGGGCCTTCGCGCCGCAGACCGTGGCCATGGTCAGCGCCGCCGCCGCAGGCAGCGCGCCGGGATCATGATGCAGGGCGTTGGCCGTCAGCACGGCGGTCTTCATCTCCTCGAACATATCGAGGTTGTTGTTGGACGAATCGCCGTCGGTGCCCAGGGCCACATTCATGCCCGCCTGGATCATGGCCTTGACGTCGGCGCAGCCGCCGGCGAGCTTGAGGTTGGACACGGGGTTGTGGACACATGTGACGTGATGTGCGCCCAGGATGCGGCGGTCCTCGTCGTCCAGCCACACGCAGTGGGCAGCCGTGGTCCGGGTGTCGAAGACGTGGTGGCAGTTGAGCACCTGGGTGGGGGTCAGGCCGCTGCGCTCGATGCAGCCCTCATGCTCCGCCTTCGTCTCGGACAGGTGGATGTGCATGCCCAGGCCGTTGTTGATGGCAAATTCGCTCAGCGCGTCCCACAGACGGTAGTCTGAGGTGTACTCCCCGTGGATGGAGGCCTCCACCCGGATGCGGCCGTCGTCGTAGCCGTGCCATTTGCGGTGCAGCTCCATGAGCTCCACGCAGGCGGGGTAGGTCTCCACGTCGAATTCGTCGGAGAACAGGGTGGTGCCCCGGGCAATGTTGGCCTTGATGCCGCTCTCCGCCGCCGCCTGGGCGATCTCGTCGCAGAAATAGTACATGTCCGACACGGAGGTGGTGCCGAAGCGCAGGCACTCGGCGATGGCCAGCAGGCTCGCCGCCTTCACCGCCCGGGCGTCGAGACGGTCCTCCCGGGGAAAGATGTAGTCGTTGAGCCAGGTGCTCAGATCATAGCCGTCGGCAAAGCCCCGCAGGATGGACATGGGCAGATGGGTATGGCAGTTGATGAGGCCCGGCATGAGCACCATGCCGGCGCCGTCGATGATCTTTTTCGGCTTCTCCTCCGGGGCGCTCAGGCCGACGTGGCTGATTTTCCCGTCGGTGACGCCCACAAAGGCGTTGGGATAGACGTGCATCTCCGCGTCCATGGTGACGCAGGTCACGTTGGAAAACAATACGTCCATAGTTGCTCCTATCAATGGTTCAGGGGGCCAGGAACTCCTTGCGCAGCAGGGACGAATCCGGCACCATCTCCGGCGCGATGGGCGCGATGGCGGGCAGGGCCTCCAGGATCTGGTCCACCAGCTCCCGCTGGGGCACATCCTGGGGCAGCTGCTCATACATCGGCTTGACGATGTAGCCCAGCACCGGCACCTCGTAGCCCAGGGTGGAATCGATGGTGATGTCCGCCGTGGAGGCGTAGGGGGTGATATACTTTCGCTCGCCGCGCATCACCGAGGCCCAGACCGTCAGGGTGCCCAGGGCACTCTCGTTGCGGTGGTTGAGGTCGCGCACGGTGCGGCGCAGCAGGCGGATCTTTTCACAGTCAAACAGCACCTTACCCTTGCGGGTCAGGGGCGTGGTGGGCGCCACGAAGACGCGGATCGCCTTGGGCTGGCGGTCGGCGATCAGTGGGTTCAGCGCGTTGGTGCCCTCGAAAATGACGGCCTCGTTTTCTCCCAGACTCAGGGGTCTGGCGCCGCCGCGGTCGCGCTTGCGGGAGCGGAAGTCAAAATAGGGGATCTTGACCTCCTTTCCCTGTGCCAGAGCGGTCATATGCCGGTTGAGCAGACCGAGATCCAGGCCCAGGGGGGATTCCAGATCCTGATTGCCGTCCTCGTCGACGGGGTAGCGGCCGGAATCGCCGTTGAAATAATAGTCGTCCAGACTGATGATGTGGCAGCGCACGCCGAAGTGGGTCAGATATTCGCCGATGAACTTCGCCGTGGTGGTCTTGCTGGAGCCGGAGGGACCTGACAGCAGGATCACGGGGCCGCGCGCGCCGAGCTGGCGGGCGATGGCCCCCGCGGCGTCGTGCAGCTGCTGGCGGTAATCGTGGTCGCACTCCGCGATGAAGGTCCCGGCGCTTTCGCGGATGCGGTCGTTGATATCGCGGTTTTCCATAAGAACTCCTTTCGTGCTAAAGGCTCGTGAGGATCTCTTTCTTTTTTTCCAGCACATCGTCGATGCGGGCGATGTACTGCTGCGGGGCTTTGGGGTTGTGTCGGCGCTCCAGGCGCCCGCCCGGAAGCAGGATCTTCGTCATGCCGCCCCCGCCCAGGGCGAGGATGGTCTGCAGCTCCTCCATCATATAGATGTTGTACAGCCCGGCATAGCCCGGTTTCGTCCAGCCCACGTTCTCAAAGCTGCCGGACATATATTTCTGCCGGTAGAGATAGTAGGGCATGTAGCCCGCGGCGCGCAGAGCCCGCTCCCCTTCCCGCAGCATCCGCGCCACGTCCGAGGCCGCCGGCAGCGCCGCCCGCTCGCGGAACAGGGCCGCGCCCTTCTTGAGGGCCAGGGTGTGCACGGTGATGTTCTCCGGCGCCAGGGCGATGAGCTTTTCCAGAGAATCGGCAAAGCTGGCCGGATCGTCCGCCGGCAGGCCGGCGATCAGATCCATATTGACGGCCCGGAAGCCCGCTTCCCTCGCCTGCTGAAAGGCGCGCAGGGTGTCGCCGGGGCTGTGCCGCCGGCCGATGGCCGCCAGGGCATCGGGATTCATGGTCTGGGGATTGATGCTGATGCGGTCGCAGCCGAGCTCCCGCAGGATCCGCAGCTTTTCCCCGTCCAGCGTGTCCGGCCGGCCCGCCTCGACGGTGTATTCCAGCAGCCCGGTCAGATCGAAATGGGCGGAAACCGCCTCCATGAGCCGCTCCAGCTGTTCGGCGTTCAGGGTCGTGGGGGTGCCGCCGCCGATGTAAAGGGTGCTGACGGGGCAGCCGTTCTTTTTCAGCCCCTCCCCCACCGTCCGGATCTCCCGCAGCAGGCAGCCGAGGTATTCCTCCAGCAGCGGCGCGCAGCGTTCAATGGACTGGCTGACAAAGCTGCAGTAGGTGCAGCGGGTGGGACAGAACGGAATGCCAATATAGACCGAAACGCTCCGTTTGTCAAGTCTTTTCAGCGCTTCCACCGTGGCGGTCGAGCAGTCGATGCACAGCTTTCGCCGCTCGGGCAGCACAAAGCAGTCGTCACGCAGCATCCGGTCGGCCGAGCGGGCGGTGCCGCCGTCGAGCATATGGCGCGTGGTGAGCTTGGTGGGACGGACCCCCGCCAGGGCGCCCCAGGGCGGCGCTTCCGGCAGCAGCTGCACCGCCGCCAGATAATAGCTTCGCTGCAGGACACGCCGGCGCAGCCGCACCGTCTCCCGGTCGGCGCGCAGGCGGCAGACCGCCCGCGCGGTTTTTCCGCGCCAGCGGATCCGGGTCGCAGCGGTCAGCCAGATCGCGCCCCGGTGCAGGGCGGACACGGCGCCGTCGCCGGAAAACGCGGCGGTCTCGACCGGCTCCATGGGCTCCTCGGGAAACAGCGCCAGCTGGAGCTGCTCCAGGGCGTAGCGGTCGTCGTGATTTTGCAAAAACAGCTTCATGGGCTCAGATCCTGCTCAGATAGGGATTCTCCGCCCGCTCCCGATCCAGCGTGGTGGCGTCGCCATGGCCGGGATAGACAAAGAGGTCCCCTTCCAGCGCGGCGATTTTCCCGAGGGAATCCCACATCTGATCCCAGTCGCCGCAGGGAAGATCGGTCCTGCCGATGCTGCCGCGGAAGAGGGTATCGCCGGTAAAGAGCCAGCTGCCCGTTTTCAGGCAGCACGAGCCCGGCGTGTGGCCGGGGGTCAAAATCGCCTGAAGCGAAATATTACCAAAGCGCAGCACGTCGCCGTCGCCGAACAGATCGGTATAGGGGATGGGGCCGGCGGTGATCTGCGGCGGCAGCGCCGTATCCTCCGCCGGGAGATAGACCCGGCAGCCGGTGGCCTCGGCCAGCTTGCCCGCCGCGCCCACATGGTCGAAATGCCCGTGGGTCAGAACAACGGCGCGCAGCTCCGCTCCCAGCTCACCGATCCTGGCCAGGACCCGATTGGCCTCGCCGCCGGGATCGATGGCGACACAGTCGCTCCCCTCCCACAGCAGATAGCAGTTGGCGCCCAGCAGGCCCAGCTGCAGGATATCCATCTGCACCGCCATCACTTTTTCATGAGCTCATCCGTGTCCAGGATGAGGGTCACAGGCCCGTCGTTGACGGATTCCACCTGCATGCAGGCGCCGAATTCGCCGTGCTGCGGCGGATAGCCCAGCTCGGCGCAGATGGCGAGGAATGTTTCATACATGGCGTTGCCCAGCTCCGGGCCCGCCGCGCCCATGAAATTCGGCCGGCGGCCCTTGCGGCAGTCGGCGAAGAGGGTAAACTGGCTGATGACAAGCACGCTGCCGCCCACGTCGCTGAGGTCCCGGTTGATCTTCCCGTCCTCATCTTCAAAAATCCGCAGGCCCAGGATCTTCTCGGCCAGCTTCCGGGCATGCTGCTCCGTGTCGTCCGGGCCCACGCCCAGCAGGATCAGAAATCCCGGGCCGATCTTTCCGTGCACCGCGCCGTCGATGGTGACGGACGCGGAGGATACTCTTGTCACAACTGCTCTCATATGGCAGCCTCCTGTTGTTCATTGTATGTGCCCCGCGGGCACGGGATTCATCGCTGGCCGCGGCGCACGTCCAGTACGCCGGAGATGCAGCGGATGCGGTACTGCACCGCCTCCAGGCCCTTGACATTGTCCACCTCAAAGGTCAGCACGAAGCCCACCTTGTTGTCCGGCAGCTTCTTGCTGTTGACCTCGCTGACGCGCACTTTGGAGGTGGACAGCACCGTGGCGATGTCCAGCAGCATATTGTGCCGGTCGATGGTGCGCACCTCCAGGGTGGTGGAGAAGGGCTTGCCCGCCTCGCTGGACCAGGATACGTTGACCCACCGGCCGGCGTTTTCCGGATCGTGCATGTTTTGCACGTTCGGGCAGTCGCGGCGGTGGATGGACACGCCGAAGCCCTTGGTGATGAAGCCGACGATGTCGTCCCCCGGCACCGGCGTGCAGCAGCGGGAGAACTTGATCATGCACGAATCCAGGCCGTCGACGATGACGCCGGAATCCTTGTGCCGGTCGGCCTGGGCGCTCTCCTGCTTGGCTGTCTCGGCTTTGGCTGCCTCGGCTTTGGCCGCCTCCTCCCGGGCGGCGCGGGTGGCATGGATCAGGTCGTCCTTGATGCGGTTGACCGCCTTGACGGCGCTCAGGCCGCCGTAGCCGATGGCGGCGAACAGATCGTCCATGGTGTCGAAGCTGCTGCGGCGCAGGAGTGTGGCCACCAGCTCCTCATTCTGGTAGAAGAAGGAGGGCTGGATGCTCATGTGGCGCAGTTCGCTCTCAAAGCTGCCGCGGCCGTGGGCGATGTTCTCCTCCCGGCGCTCGCGCTTGAACCACTGCTTGATCTTGATGCGGGCCTGGTTGGATTTGCACACCTTGAGCCAGTCGCGGCTGGGGCCCCGGGCGGACTTGGAGGTGATGACCTCGCAGATGTCGCCGTTGCGCAGGCGCTGGTCATAGGGGGCGATGCGGTTGTTGATCTTCGCGCCCACCATGGTATTGCCGATGGCGGAATGGATGGCGTAGGCAAAATCGATGGGCGTGGAGCCGGAGGGCAGGGAGATGACCTTGCCCTTGGGCGTAAAGACGAACACCTCGTCGTCGAACATATCCACCTTGAGGGAGTGGATATAGTCCTCGGCGTCGGAGTCCTGCTGGCTCTCCAGCAGGCGGCGCACCCACTCGAATTCCTTCTCGTCGCCGCGTCCGGCCACGCCGTCCTTGTACTTCCAGTGGGCGGCGATGCCGTATTCGGCGGTCTCGTGCATGTCCCAGGTGCGGATCTGCACCTCGAAAGGGATGCCCTGCCGGCCGATGACCGTGGTGTGCAGGGACTGGTACATGTTGGGCTTGGGGGCGGAGATATAGTCCTTGAACCGGCCGGGGCTGATGTTGAACAGATCGTGGATGTGGCCCAGGACGTTGTGGCAGTCGGGGATGGTATCCACGATGACCCGGAAGGCGTAGAGATCGTAGAGCTCGTCGATGGTCTTGTTCTGGGCCTTCATCTTGCGGTAGATGGAATAGACGTGCTTGATGCGGCCGTTGATGGAGCAGCGGATGCCCGCCTCGGTCAGGCGCTCGGAGATGGTGTCCTGGATGGACTTCATGAATTCCTCGGCCTCATCGTGGTGGGTGTCGATGTAGCTCATCAGCTCGTCAAAGCCCTTGGGATCGAGATACCGCAAGCTGGTATCCTCCAGCTCCCATTTGATCTTCTGCATGCCGAGGCGGTGGGCCAGGGGGGCGTAGATATCCATGGTCTCCATGGATTTGGAAATCTGTTTTTCCGGGCTCTGGTACTCCATGGTGCGGGTGTTGTGCAGCCGGTCGGCGATTTTGATGAGGATCACGCGGATATCCTTGCTCATGGCCATGAACATCTTGCGCAGATTCTCCATCTGCTGCTCTTCCAGGGTGGAGTACTCCACGCGGGTCAGCTTCGTAACGCCGTCGACGAGATCCGCCACCGTATCGCCGAACAGGCGGGCGATCTCGTCATGGTTGGAGTCCGTATCCTCGATGCAGTCGTGCAGGAGGGCGCCGAGAATGGAGTCGGTATCCAGGCCGATCTCCGCCACGATCTCTGCCACGGCAAGGGGATGGATGATGTAGGGGGAGCCGTCCTTGCGCTTCTGGTCGCGGTGCTTGTTCTGGGCGTATTCCACCGCCTTGTCCACCAGCGCCATATCGACGTTGGGCGTATATTGCCGGATGGCCTTTACCATCGCGTCATAGTGTTCCTGAAAGGTTTCCATTGCTTGCACCCCCTTCCTTATATTCGGTCAGATACCGGACGACCCTGCTCTGGTTGAGGTCCACCTTGCGGCCGTCCGAGGTGATGCGGATGTGCAGATATTTCGGATGCCGCCGCAGCTCAATGAGGCCCAGCTCATGGAAGGTATCCAGGCAGATGCGGGTGCGCATCAGCGAGCAGGCTTTGCCGGTGGCATGGGTGATCTTGCGGCACAGGCAGGCGGCGTTTTCGATCAGCTCGCCGCCGGAGCAGTTTGCGATGAGGTAGCGCCAGACCATGGCAAATTCGCTGCGCTCGGGCAGCAGCTGGGCCGCCTCCTGCCGGGAAATGGGCCCGTGGGCGCTGAGCCGGTCGTAGACCGCCTCCTGGGCGGCGTCGCTCTCCCGCTCGGAGCGGCACATGCGCAGATCCACCAGATTGAGCTGCACCGAGCGCACGCCGCGATATTCGTTGATCTGCGGCGTAAAGGCGACGTCGATGCAGTCGCCCTGGGCCACCGCGGCCTGGCGGGCGGTGGTGGAGAAGAAAATCGCCGCGCATACCGCGCCGGAATCCGCGCGCAGGCGCAGGCGCAGGTGCTTGCCGCTGCCCACCTCGCTGAGCTGATCCACATACATGTGCTCCATGCACAAAACGGGCCGGGGGCAGCCGTTGCCGCAGGGCTCCAGCTCCCGCAGGGCGGCGACATTTTCCAGGGTAAGCAGCTCCGGCTCCACGGCGCAGTCCACCTCCAGGGCGGATTTTGCCTCGCCGGAGGCGGCGAAATCCCGGGCCAGCGCCGTGATGGCGGCCCGGAATTCATCGATGCGGTCCCGGCGGATGGTGAAGCCCGCCGCCAGTTCATGGCCGCCGTAGCTCTCCAGCAGATCCGAAAGGGCGCTCAGGCCGGAGAACAGATTGAAGCCGCCATAGGAGCGGGAGGACGCCTTGCCCTTGTCCCCGTCCATGCAGATCAGGAAGGTAGGGCAGGAATATTCCTCGGCCATGCGCGAGGCCACGATGCCGACGACGCCCTGATGCCAGTTCTCCCCCGCCAGCACAATGGCGCTGGGGGGCTCGCTGCCGAGGCGGGAGACGGCGTCGCGGTAGATCTCCGCCTCGATGGCCTGCCGCTGCCGGTTGAGCCGGCACAGGGCGCTGGCCTTCCGGGCGGCGTTGACGGGATTCTCGGTCAAGAACAGTTCCGTGGCGATCTCCACCCGGCCCATGCGGCCGGCGGCGTTGATGCGCGGGGCCAGTACATAGCCCACGGTGGAGGTGGTGATGTCGCGGAGGTCGCAGCCGCATTCATGCAGCAGGGCCGCGATGCCCACCCGCTTCGGGCGGCTGAGCTGCTCCAGGCCCCGCGCCACAAAGGTGCGGTTCTCCCCCTGCAGGCGCATGACGTCGGCGATGGTGCCGAGGCAGACGAGGTCGCCGTACTGGTCGAGCACCGCCTCCTGATCGCCGCACAGGGCGGCGGCCAGCTTGAAGGCGACGCCGACGCCGGACAGATCCGTATGGGGATAGGTGCGGTCGGGCCGATGGGCGTCGATGACGGCGCAGGCCTCCGGCAGCTCCTGCTTGCACTCATGATGATCCGTGACAATGAGGTCGATGCCGAGTTCCCTGCAAAGCTGCGCCTCGGCGGTGGCGGTGATGCCGCAGTCCACCGTGACGATCAGGCGGATCTGCTCCCGATGGAGCTGGCGGATGGCCAGCTCGTTGAGGCCGTAGCCCTCCTCCAGACGCCCGGGGATATAACTGACGCACCGGGCGCCGCGGCGGCGCAGGAAATCCACCAGCAGGCAGGTGGCGGTGATGCCGTCCACGTCATAGTCGCCGTAGACCGCGATCTTTTCTCCCCGCTCCAGGGCTCTGTGGATGCGCTCCACGGCCCGATCCATTTCCCGCAGGGCGAAGGGATCGTGCAGCGGCTGATCACAGCGCAGCGAATCGACCGCATCTTCCGGCGTGCGGCAGCCGCGGCTGCACAGCACCCGCGCAGTCAGGGGCGAAAACCCCGCGGCGCACAGCGACTGTATGTCTTCGGATTGACAGCTTGCTACATTCCAGGTTCCGTACTTCATTCCAATTCCACATCCGAACATTTATTTTTTTGTTATTATAGCAATTTCCGAAGCGATTCACAAGACGCAAGCGGCCCTTTTTTCCGGGCTGACATGAAAAAATCGCCTTTGCAGGCGGCCAAAGGCGGATCCGGAAGGTTTTTCAGGCTCAATCCCCGGCATCATAGAGCAAAACAAAGGCCCGAAGGCGATCCGCGCGGATCGCCTTCGGGTCCCGTTTGTCCGGATACCCTCTATGAAACGTTTGGGGATTCGTATTATTTATGAAGCGCGTCTGTTCTCATGCTGCATCGGCAGCGCGTTCTCCTCCGCGCGGATCTTCCGGAAGGCGCCGGCCATCAGGATCACGCCCAGCAGCAGGATCACCGCATCGGTGAAGAGCTGCGCATAGAAAACGCCCTCGACGCTCCTGGCAAATACGCGGGGGAGCAGCACCACCAGGGGCAGGAACAGCAGCACCTGCCGCAGAACCGTCAGGATCGCGGCGTTGCCGCCCTTTCCGATCGCCTGGAAGAAGGTGATCGTAAGGATCAGCACGCCGTAGGTGATGTAGGTCGCGAACAAAACCCGCAGCATCGGCGCGCCCTCCGCAACGATGGCAGGATCGGTGATGAACATGGAGAGCATCGCCTTCGGCGCGGCCATGATGGGAATGTAGAACAGCGCCGCAAGGACCGTGGCCGCGATCATAAACGCCTTGTTGAAGGAGCGGACCCGGCCGAACTGCTTCGCGCCGTAGTTCGTGCCGATTGCGGGCTGATAGCCCTGGCTGATGCCCCAGAGCGGAATAAAGGCAAAGGCCTGCAGACTGAGGGACGCGCCGAGGATCGTCTGCCAGGCGCCGCCGCCGCAGCGCTCGACCGTATTGTACATCACCGTCTGCTGAACCATCGTCATGACCTGCATGAGCATCGCCGAAACGCCGACG
>JAEEGL010374219.1_pt1 | contig 19083 bp, 15 predicted proteins | sample 9134231 | NCBI WGS metagenome assembly JAEEGL01 (sample SAMN16246548, study PRJNA631951) | gut metagenome | biome: gut microbiome; feature: rumen; material: fiber-attached | host: Bos | place: Iran: Karaj | collected 2018-10 | reverse complement strand
TTTGTATTAATATTTTTAAAATAATAAAGCCAAGCTCCTTCAGTATCATAAGAAATTTGAGCATCACCTAACGCTACATTATCTTTAAATAAAATAGCTTTAGGATAATATTTATATTTATCTACAGTTTCACCTAATGGAATATCTATTTTAGTATTTGTCCATTCATATCTAAATGTTGGGGCGGCATGAATATTAATAATACTAAATGATAATAAGAATAATGTGATAAATATTATTAAAAATAATTTAAATCGTGAAGTTACCATAAATACCACCTCCATATAAATAATTAAAAATAGCTTTAATATTTTTACCTTTATTGGGCCATGGCAATTGAATAATTTCATTCATAAAATATTGTTTATGATATTCATCATTAGTGATTGATAATCTAGTAAATACTACATCCTTGATATAATCAATTCTTTCTTGATCGTCTTGACATAATAAATATTCAATTATTAGAGGATCATAATCATCAATTGTATATTCAGAATTAAAGCTTCTTATATCCTCAAAAATATAATCATCCTTAAAATGTATTCTTCTTATGAATGATGCGAAAACAGAAGCTTCTTTATCAATTGATTTTAATGTAAGAAAATCTTTTTTATAAAAGCTATCTAAAATATTTAATGTATTGATATAAACTTCATTAGTAATTGTAGGTTTTATTTCTTCATATGTGCTATAACAATTATTTTTCAGCATACTAATTAAAAATAAATATGTATGATATTCCAAGAATGAATGCATATTATTCTCAATAAGAATATTTTTGAGCTTCATATAATAATATGTTGAATCACATCTATTAAGCTTTAAGCATGATTTATAAATAATTATATTTGCTAATATTCTAACTGTAACATCAGTTGTAATTTTAAACACATCTTTAACATCTTCTATTGCATCCTTGTAAAAGCCTTCATAATAATCCTGAAAAGCATTTATTATCGCAAAAACAATTAAGTCATAATCCTGCATAGTAGATACTAATTTAAACAAATCATTTCTTAATTCATTAACTCTAACATAATCTTTATTAATAAGATCCTTAATTAAGATAAGTAATTGATAACGATAATTTTCAAAGCCTATACCATTTAATACGATTTTATTTATTGTTATAGCATCATTATTTAATAAGCATTTTAATGATTCTCTTAATAAAGCACCTAAATCCATCAAATAATCTAATTGATTCTTAGGTATATCTAGCTTCTTACATATTTCATATAAATATTGTTTATTAGGATTGATTGAGCTTCTCTCAATTTTACATAAATATGATGTTGAACAAATATCTTCAGATAATGTTTCTAATGTTTCATTAGATTGAAGTCTTCTTCTTTTAAGCTCACTCCCTATTATTTCTCCAGTACCCTTAATACTGATTTCTCTTTCGATTCTTCTTTTAAATTCTTTCTCAAAAATGTTCATTTTATTACCTCTCAAATTTTTTTAAATTATAAAATAGACATTTTATTATTAATAAAAAAACAATTTGAGAAAAAATTAAAAATAAACCCTACCTTCAGATAAAAATAAAAAACGGCTTATCTAGCCGATTTTTTACAATATGTTTTCATTTTACAATTTTGACAATTTCCTTTTTTTATCAAATTTGTATTACAATGATATCTTCCAAATAATAAAAATAGATGATGTGCTAATTTATAATCTTCTTCTTTTATATATTTTTTATAATCATTTTCAACAATTAAAGGATTATCTGATTTAGAATATCCAAATATATGAGACATTCTTATTAAATGAGTATCAACAGGAAATGCTGGTATATTAAATAATTCTATTAATATAACATTAGCTGTTTTTCTTCCTACTCCACTTAGATTAACTAAATCATCATAATTGTTAGGAACAACATCATTATATTTCTCATTTAAATCCTTTGCCATGTTAATAATATTAAATGCTTTATTCTTTGCTAAGCCTAGTGGCTTAATAATATTAATAACATCATCAATGTTAGCTTCCTTTAATGATTTAGGATCTTTATATTTAGAAAATAATACCTTTGTTATTTCATTTACCTTCTTATCTTTAGTTTGAGCAGATAATATTACTGCTACTAAAAGCTCATATCCATTATTATAATCAAGCTCACATTTAGGATTTATAATTATTTCTTTTAAATTATTTAAAATTAAATCTGATGTTTTTTTATTCATATTTATTTTAATTGATTAACAAAATCTTTAACAAAAGATGGTGTTTCTTTTTCTTCTTTAATAATACCTGTCTTTTCGTTTTCAAGTTCAATCAATAATGATTTAACAGTTATTACTCTTCTTGTTTGTTTAAGCTTTTCTAATGCATTCTCAAAATCTTCTCTTTTGAATCTATTTTCATTGATTACACTAGTTAAAAGCTCTAAATCTTTAGCAGTTAAAGGCTTATTTAATCCTTCTTGAACGATATTAACAATCATATATGTATCATTATCGTCATATGTTTCATTGTTAATAATATAAGCAACTCTTTCAAAGAAACCATCTAAAGAAACAGCCTCACTAGCAACACCATTCTCATCATTTTCTAAATAGAAATTAATAAATTTTCTATCTATTAGGTTCGCTAATGATTTATCTAAATTCTTTTTATCAACACAACATACGCCTAATTTTTTAATGTCGATATGATTAGTTTCTTTATATAAATCTAATATTTTAGTTAAAACAAACGCATCAACAATTGTTAAAGATAATTTATTAATGTTATTAGAGATAAATTTTGAATAATCAAAATATCCTCCATAAAACAATTTCTTTATCATTATCTCGCTTCCTTCTCAAGTGCTGATTTGGCAGCCATTTGTTGGGCTTCCTTCTTAGTCTTACCTGTTCCTCTACCCATTAAAATGTCATCCATAAATACTACAGCCTCAAATAATTTATCATTAGCTGGACCTTCTTCTTTAACGATTTCATATTTAATAGTTCTTTTTTCACTTTGTAATTTTTCTTGAAGTAAAGATTTATAATCTCTTAATCTTAATACTTCATCAATATGAGGTAAGAATAATCTTTCAACAACACCTAAGGCATTCTCAAAATTAGAATCTAGGAAAATAGCACCTAAAACAGCCTCCATACCATCAGCGATAATAGCTGGTCTAGTTCTACCACCTGTAGATTCTTCTCCCTTACCTAAAATTAAATATTTAGAAAAATCTATTTTACTAGCATAAATATTTAACGCAGCCTCACATACAGCCTTCGCTCTTGTCTTAGTTAATACACCTTCATCTAAATCAATCACATTATATAAATAATTAGTCATTGATAGTTCTAATACTGCATCACCTAAAAATTCTAGTCTTTCATTACAATCCATATTATGCTCATTTGCATAAGATGAGTGTGTTAAAGCTAATGTTAAATATCTTTTATTTTTAAATTGATAGCCAAGCTTTTCCTCAAGCTCGCTAATAAGCTTTGAACTAATCATTTGACTCTACTTCCTCAACCTTTGGTAATTTTTCAACTACCTTATTAATTAAATCACTCTTAACCATTTGATATACTTGTCTAATGGCACTTGAGAAGGCATAATCATCAGAATTACCATGAGCCTTAACAACTGGCTTACCAACACCAAATATCATAGCTCCGCCAACTTCCTTTGAATCCATTCTCTTTTTAAATCTCTTCATGTTCTTTCTCATGAATAAATAACCAATCTTGCCACCAACAGATGCCTTAATTTCATCCTTAAGCATAACACCCATCATTTTAGCAGTACCCTCTAATGTCTTAATAGCGACATTACCACTCCAACCATCACAAACAATAATGTTTGTTGGAGAATCGATTATTTGATTTGGTTCAACATTACCCTTGAAATTGATAGTTTCTAAATTAGATAAATATTCATAAGCTTCTTTATCTATTTCTCTACCCTTACCAGGCTCAGAACCTATATTTAAAAGTCCAACAGTTGGATTTTCAATACCTAAAACCTCTTTAGCCGCAACTGTAGCGAATAAAGCAAATTCACCAATATGTTCAGGTCTTAATTCAACATTCGCACCACAATCTAGGATTAATCTTGGCTTACCATCATAGTTAGGAATAATAGGACATAAAGCTACTCTTTCCATACCAGGTAATCTTCTAATAATTAAATGGGCAGCCATAACAACACATTGTGTTGGGCCAGATGTTACTACGGCATCAACCTCTCCATTTTTCGCAGCGTACATAACCATATCTAAAGATGAATCCTTCATTCTTCTTACCGCTCTAACTGGATCATGCTCACCCATATCCATTGTTACTTCAGTATGAACAATCTTAATTCTTTCATCATTAGTTAATAAAGGCTTAATTTTATTTTCATCACCATATAAAACTATTTCAATATCTTTAAACATGCTAACGGCACGCATTGCACCAGGAACAGTTGCCTTAACACCTAAATCTCCACCGTTCGCATCAACGCCAATTCTAATCATATATGTATCCTCCTAGCTCTAATTATTATATAATAATTAATTCATCTTATCAATTTTAACATCATCTATTATTTTTTTAAAGGTTTCTAGCTTAATTTCTTTATCAAATAGCATTGGCAAATATGTATTCGCATCCATACTTGCACATTCCAAAATCCTAATATCATCAGAAAATGAAGCATATTCTAGTTCCTCAAAGCCTGATTGTGAATCACCTAAATAATCTCCGGGACCTCTTAATTTAAAATCCTCTTCACTGATTTTAAATCCATCCTTATTATTCTTAATAACATTTAATCTAACATTATCAGGATTTTTAGTAACTAACATACAATATCCAGGATTAGATCCTCTACCTACTCTACCTCTTAGCTGATGAAGTTGAGCAAGCCCAAATAATTCCGCGTCCATAATTATCATCATAGTTGCGTTTAATACATTAATACCAACCTCTATTACAGTTGTTGAAATTAATATTTTAATATCACCATTTTTAAAGCTCTTTATCATATTAAGCTTATTTTCAGATGACATTCTACCATGTAATATTCCAATATCTTCGTCTTTAAAATATTTCTTAAATAATTCCTTACAATCTCCAATATCAATATAATCATCATTATCATTTTCAATTCTTGGAACTATAACATAAGCCTGTTCTCCACTATTGATATGATTTTCTATTGATTTCATCAATAAATCTATTTTATTATAATCAATTATTTTAGTTGTGATAGGTAATCTATTTTTAGGCATGGATTTAATTGAAGAAATATCCAAATTAGAAAAAATAGTTAAACCTAAGGTTCTAGGTATAGGTGTCGCAGTTAAAAATATCGCATCAACATTATCTAATTTATTGATTAATTTAATTCTTTGATTAACGCCAAATCTATGTTGTTCATCAATAATAACTAAACCTAAATTTTTAAATTTTAATTTATCATTTAATAATGAATGTGTACCAACAACGATATCAATTTCATTATTTAATGCACCAGAATAAATATATTTCTTATTTGATTCTTTAGTACTACCAATTAAAAATTCTACATTAACATCATATGAATTTAAATATTTCTTAAATTCAATATAATCTTGTTCAGCTAAAACCTCAGTTGGAGCCATTACAGCAACCTGGTATCCTGCCTTAACCATCAATAAGGCTGTCATTATTGAAACTATAGTCTTACCAGATGAAACATCTCCCTGAATCAATCTATTCATAGGGATATCCTTCTTAAGATCTTTGATGATATCCTTCAAGGCATTTTCTTGTCCTAAAGTTAATTCAAAATTTAATTTATTTTTAAAATCATCTAAATAATTTAAATCTAATATTCTTTTTTCTCTAATAGAATTTAGTCTTCTACTTGAAGCATATTTTAATCTCAATGTATAAAAGAAAAATTCTTCATATTTTCTTCTTCTTAATACCTCCTTAACATCATCTATTGTTTTAGGAAAATGAGATTTATAAATATATTCATTTATAGTTAATAATTTATATTTTTCTAATAATTCATTTGGTAATGTTTCATTAAAATCAATATTTTTAACATTTTCTATACAAGATGAAATCTTGGAATTTAATATTTTAGATAATTTATAATCAACCTCAATCTTAAATCCTAAATTATCCATAAATATTTTTTTAGTATTAAAGAATTTTTCTTTAGAATTATATTTACCATAAATACCTATTCTCATGCCTTTTTTTAGCTTATAAGCTAAAAACTCTTTTGAAAAGGTGATGACTTTTACATTTAATGAGTTATCTAATGTAACACTAAAAGTTATCGCATAGGTAGTTGCCCTATATCTAAAAAAGCTTATTTTAGTAGATATAATACCCTCAAAATAAACATAATCAGAACCAAAAACATCAAAAGTTGGCTTATATATAATATATTTTTTAGGGAATGTTAATAATAAATCATTAACATCATATATATTATTTTCATTAAATAATTTAAGAGTCTTATCTCCAACTCCCTTGATGTTCTTTAATTCCAAATTTATTCACCTCTTTTGAGAAAAAAATGAGTTGGTAAAAACCAGCTCATATTTTTTATTATTCTACTGCGATAATATAAGAATAAATTTCTTGCTTACCATCAACGATTTCAACATCGATGTCGCTATTGAAGCTTAAGCATAGATCTTCGATTGTATCTTTTTCTTCTTGAGTTACATCCGCACCAACGAATACAGTTACAATTTCTGATTCATCCTTAATGATTTTTTCTAATAAGTCATGTAAACAATCTGATTTATCTTTAACAGATACTAATATTTCACCATTTGAAATACCCATATAGTCACCAGATTGAATCTTTACACCACCGATTTCAGTATCTCTAACTGAATAAGTGATTTCTCCTGATGTTACATTAGCGATTTGTTCGCTCATAGCTTCATAATTTTCTTCTAATGAAGCCTCAGGATTATAATTTACTAATGAAACATAGCCTTGGGCAATTGTTTTAGCCTTTAAAACTTCTACATTGCAACCAGAAACTAGATTCTTAGCTTGATTAGCAGCCATGATAACATTTGAGTTATTAGGAATGATAATTACGTTCTCAGCATTAACAGCCTTTAAAGCTTCAACGAAAGCTTCAGTTGAAGGGTTCATTGTTTGACCACCTTCAATTACATAATCAACACCTAATTCCTTGAATGTTTGAGAAATACCATCTCCGAAGCAAACAGCGATTAATGCAAATTGCTTTCTTGGAGAGATTTCAGCCTTTTGTTCAGGCTCTTGAGCCTTTAAAGCTGTATATCTTAGGTTCTCAACATTTATAATGTTGAATTCACCTTGTTTTTGAGCTATATCTAAGATTCTACCAGGACGATTAGTATTGATATGAGTCTTTACTAAAGTTCCTTCTTCTGTAACTTCAAGATTTTCACCAACTAAAGATAAGGCAGCCTTATATTCTTTAATTTCGAATTGTTCAGGCTTCTTTAATTCTAATTCAATATCCATTGAATAGAAATATTTTAAATCTTGAGGATTTACTTCTTCAACTGGTTCAGATTTTGGTTGAGCATCATCAGCCTCAAGGATTTCACCCTTAATAGCCATGACCATACCTTCAACGATCTTAACAAAACCAGCTCCACCAGAGTCTACTACTCCAGCTTCCTTTAATACTGGTAATAAATTAGGAGTATTAGCTAAAGATTCCTTAGCCTTACCTAAATATACATCTAATAATTCATCAATTGTTTTACATTCATTAACTTTAGATCTTGCGTATTCAGCTGATTCTCTAACAACTGTTAAAATTGTTCCCTCAACTGGTTCCATAACTGCCTTGTAGGCAATCTTACAACCTGATTCTAAACAAGCCATTAAATCTTGAACATTTAAATAGTTATGATCTAATTGCTTAATACCAACATAAAGTCCTCTGAAAAATTGAGATAAGATAACTCCTGAGTTACCTCTAGCCCCCATCAAGCATCCTCTTGATAAAACCTTAGCCTCTTCAATGATTGATGAAGCTTCACAGTTTTCTAATTCTCTAATACCTGATGTTACTGTCATACTCATATTTGTTCCTGTATCACCATCTGGTACAGGGAATACGTTTAATGCATCTACTTCTGCATGATTATTTTTTAAATTAATTGCTCCATTAGTTACCATCTTTCTAAATAACGAAACGTCTATAGAAACTACACTCATGGTAAACCTCCCTATAAAAATATAATATATGATATGAGATTATTCATCTCTTAAATTCTAATTAGTTAATTAAACAGCTTAAACATACTGTAATGATCGATATTCAACCACTTTCTTTTTTATAAAATAAAAAAACATAATATTAAAAATATTACCATAAGAAATATATCATATATTCACTTAGTTGTCAAATTTATTTAACTGGGCTATCTTTTAATATTTTTTTAAAAAGTTATTGCAATATTTTTATATCTAGGTTAAAATAAATAGGCTCGTTGAGCGAGGAGGAGATATATTATGGCAAAGTGCTACATTACTGGTAAAACAACAGTTACTGGTAACAGACGTTCTCATGCTTTAAATGCTACTCGTCGTACTTGGAAGGCAAACCTTCAAACAGTACATATCAAAGACGAAAACGGAAACGTTAAGAAAGTTAAAGTTTCTGCTAGAGCTTTAAAGAAGGGAAACATTGAAAGAGCTTAAGTTAATAGCTTAAAAAATTACGCATCTAACAGGCCAAGCCTGTTTTTTTGCTTTTTATAGGGGCTATTCCATGAATGAATATGGAGTTATACCTTCCATATCATATTCACCTAAGGTATCAAATGGAATATCCTTATCATCAATTCTAATTGATTTATCTTTTTGAATATTATCCTTAATACGATATGAAAGAGTTGTTTGTCTTTCATATTCTTTTTTAAATAATGATTGATCTAATAATTTAGAATCACCTAAAATAAAGACATTCTTCTTCGCTCTTGTTATAGCTGTATAAATAATTCTTTTTCTTAGCATGATAGAATATGCAGGTAAAATTGGAATAATTACATTATCAAATTCAGAGCCTTGAGATTTATGAACACTCATCGCATAAGCCAAAGATAAATTTTCTAAATTTGATGCACTATATTTAACAACTCTATCATCAAAAGAAATTCTCATGTAATCTCCATCAGGATTATTTACTATATCTATAATCTCTCCGATATCACCATTCATAATTTCTAAATCAGAATCATTCTTTAATTGTAATACCTTATCATTAAGCTTAAATAGCTTTTCATCTCTAATTAAAATCTTATCATTATGATTATATCTTTCTTGTACTTTCTTATTTACTTCATCAATACCAGATATACCAGCATAAATAGGAATTAATATTTGAATACTAGAGTTTAAATTTCCACCCTTAGCTATAAATCTATCAAGTATAGTAAAAATACCATCAATTAAATTAGTTGATGTTGCCGAGAAAAAATATACTTCCTTTTTAGATGAAAAGATTCTATAATCAATTTTTTCTTGTAAAACCATGTTAGATAAAGCAATAATATTAGAATCCTTTGCTTGTCTCATTATTTGATTTAATCTAGTAGTTTTAAATATATCAGTATTCATTAAATCATATAATAAATTACCAGGACCAACAGAAGGTAATTGGTTACTATCACCAACTAATATTATTTGAGTATCATATGATAATGCCTTTAATAAGTTTTTAGCAAGCATGATATCAAGCATACTTACCTCATCGATAATTAATAAATCACAAGGTAATAAATTCTTTTCGTTATATGTGAATAATTCATCATGAGTATAGCCTAATAATTTATGAATTGTTTGAGCCTTAAAGCCTGTAGATTCATTCATTCTTTTAGCGGCTCTACCTGTAGGAGAAGCAAGCTTAATTGATATTTCCATATCAGTAGAAAAAACAGGTGCTTTTTTTAATAAAGCATAAGTAAATAAAATACCCTTTAGTATTGTTGATTTACCTGTACCTGGACCACCTGTAATAATAGATAATTTATTACCTATTGAAGAGATAATAGCTTCCTTTTGCATATATGTATATTCAATATCTAAGCTCTTCTCTACTTCATTTAAAGCTTTTTCTATTTTTTCACGACTAAAAAGCTTAGTTTTACGAGCACTAATTTTATTTAAATCGCTCGCAACACTAATCTCACATTCATATAAATATTTATCATATATTCTATCGTCTTCATATACTACACTATTTGATTCAATTAATTCATTTAAAGAATCTAAAAATAAATCATATTGTAATCTATCATCAGCTAATAAATTTATTGTAGATTTGATTAATTGATCTTTAGTTAAATATGTATATCCATTATTATATGAAACATAATTTAATATATAAATTAAGGCAGCCTTAATTCTTTTTGGATCATTAAAAGAAATGTTTAAATTCATTGCTAAATTATCACATCTTTTGAATCCAAATCCATCAACAGTTGTGATTAAAATATATGGATTTTCTTCAATAACCTGGGCAGCCTTAATATTATATACTTCAAATACTCTTTCAATCATCTTAGCTGAAAGACCATATCCATATAATTTAATATAAACCTGTTCAGTTTCATAATTCTTTTTTATTTCATAAATAAGCATTCTTTTCTTTATATCTGTTAATAGAGTAACATCATCTAAGGAATGCTCATCATTCATCATTTTATTAATACAATCTAAGCCTAATTTCTCTACTATTTGTTTAGCAATTTTAGGTCCGATTCCTGGAAATTTATCACTAGATAAAAAAGATATTAAACCTTCTTCTGTGAAATCCTTTGAAGGCGCGTATGATTCAACATAAAATTGTTCACCATATTTACTATTATTACCAATTCTACCGATGAATTCGTAATCTAAACCTTCCTCAAGATTAAAATAACCAGAGATTTTTATTCTTTCATTATCTCTAGTCATTATTTCACAAACCTTATATAAAGAATCTGGCTTTTCATATATGTAATTTACAACATGACCTACATAAGTTTTTAAATCATTTGCCATTAATACATTCTCTTTTCTTTATCATAATAAACAGAATCTATGATTCCACCACCAAGACAAATCTCCCCATCATAAATAACTACAGCTTGACCTGGAGTTACAGCTCTAACATCATTATAAAAAACTTGCATTTCATCATCTGAAATAAATTTTAAAGTTACCTCTTGATCAGCTTGACGATATCTAAATTTAGCTTGATATTTTTTGCCTTCTTCTGGCTTATAGCTAATCCAGTTTAAGCTAGATGCGAAACAATTATTAGATAATAAATAAAAGCTATCATGACCTTGACCAACAATTAGTTCATTCTTTTCTAGATTCTTGCCACAAACAAACCAAGCATCATTTAAAAATTCTCTAGAGCCACCTAGACCAATACCTTTTCTTTGACCAATTGTGTAATACATTAAACCATCATGGTCACCTAAAACTTTTCCATCCATAGTAACAATTTTACCAGGCTTTGCAGGTAAATAATTCTTTAAGAAATCTTTAAAATTTCTTTCGCCAATAAAACAAATACCTGTAGAATCCTTCTTTGAAGCTGTATATAAATTAGCGTCCTTAGCTATTTGTCTTACTTCACTCTTTAATAAATGTCCAATAGGAAATAAACTCTTTCTTAATTGAGCTTGAGATATTTGTGATAAGAAATATGTTTGATCCTTATTTGAATCAACACCTCTTAATAAATAGCTCATATCCTTATCATGTCTAACACGAGCGTAATGACCCATTGCGATATAATCGGCACCTAAATCCTCAGCGTGCTTTAAAAAAGCATTAAATTTAATATATTTATTACACATAATATCAGGGTTAGGTGTTCTACCCTTTTTATATTCGTTTAAGAAATATGAAAACACTGTATTCCAATATTCTTCAATAAAATCAATTCTATTTAATTTAATACCAAGTTGGTCCGCAACCATCTTAGCATCTTGGAAATCTTTTTCTTGAGGACAAACATCATCATTGATATCTGGGTTACCTAAAACATCGTTATTAGTCGCACTATCCCAGTTTCTCATAAACATAGCTTCAACATCATATCCTTGATCCTTTAAAAGCTTTAAAGCTACTGAAGAATCAACTCCACCAGATAAACCTAGTATAACCTTCATATATCTCACATCCTCTCGCGCCTAATTTTAACATAGAATGTTAAATTATTCTACTTGAATTACTAATATTTTTTAGTATAATCATAAAAGAAAGGATGGAAGAGGATATGAGTGAAATAAAAATCGATGAAACTGAAATACACACATATGATAATGGCTTTCATCCTAAGGAAGTAAAACTAAGGGAAAAATATAAGTTTTACCATCATAATTGGCCATTTAGAATATGGACAAGAATAGTTGTTTATTTTATCGCTTTTGTTTACTTTTTCCCTAAGAAGCTATATTGGGGCTATAAAGTACGTGGAAAAAAGAATTTAAGGCATTTAAAGGGCTATACAATCGTTTCTAACCATATTCATCCATCTGACGCCTTTTTGATTGTTACAGCGTTAAAGAATAAAAGAGTATATACTACTACTATTCAATCAAATCTAGGCTTCGGTGCTGTTTCAAGATTATTCAGATATGGTGGGGCAGTACCTATCCCAACTGATATAGATAAATTTAAAAAATTTATGCGTGAAACAGAAAGCACACTAAAGCGTGGTGCGAATATATTAGTTTATCCAGAGGCCGCTTTAGTTCCTTATTGTGATCATATAAGAGAATTTAAGCCAGGTGCCTTTAGATTCGCTTTATCAGGAAATGAATTAATTATTCCTTCTGTTACTACATTCCATAAGCCAAAGGGCTTATATAAGCTAACAAGAAGAAAAAAACCTTGTTTACATTACAATATTTTACCTCCATATAAGATTGAAGAATTAGGTAATAAAAAAGAAACATTAAACAAAGCTATGGATGATGTTCATAAAATAATGTCTGATTATTTCATTGAAAATTCTGATTATTTTAAATAATACATAAATAACCACCCTAACGAGGTGGTTTTTTTAATTATATTTATGTATAATATAGATTACAGGAGAGCGATAAAATGATTGAAAGACATAAATTATATCTGCCTAAATCAAAACGTGAAGTAGATTTAGAAATATCAATACCAAGATATAATGATAATATTATTTTCGATACATTATATCTATTAGATGGTCAGAATGCTTTTAACGATAATAGAGCTGCGTTTGGTAGATCAATCAGGGCCACCAAGTATTTAAGATATTATGGAAAAGTGTTAAATAAAAGAATAATTGGTATTGCAATTTATAATAGTGGTTCTGACATGGGTAGAGTAAATGAATATACACCATTTAAAATTGATAATCCTGCCTCACTAGATTGGCAAACACAGGATATTCAAATATGTAATAATTTCTGTGATGATTTTATAAATACAATCATTCCATATATCGAAAACAAATATAATACATATAAATCTCCAGATCATAGATTTATATATGGCTCTTCTTTAGCTGCCATAACAGCTTTATATTTAGCATTTAATTATACGAATTCATTCAATTATGTAGGCGCGTTCTCAACTGCCTCATTCTTATTTGAAAAAGAATTCTATAACTTCTTAGATAATAATTTGGATACGCATAAGAAAATATTCTTATATGTAGGTAAAAAAGAATCAAGCGATGCGATGTATGATACAAATGTATACTATAATTCTTCTATTAAATTATTAAAGTATTTAAGAAGTAAAGATATTAAAACAAGATTAGTTATAGATCCAAATGGATCACATAATGAAGAAACTTGGGGAAATCATTTATCTGAATTTATAAATTACATTTATTATGATGATATATTAATATCTCCTAGAAGCTATAAACAAGTTCAAAACGAAGAAAAAGATGAAGACTAACAATCTTCATCTTTTTTATTTTTATTATCTTACAATCTTAATAGCTGTAGAATTTGTACACATTAACATCTTTAATGCATCAGCATCAAAGTATTCAGCGTAAATTATTAACTTACGATCTAATGTACCACGAGCCTTAATTCTGATAACATTACCCTTATTAACAATATGCATAGATTTTAATACATCAATTGTTACAACATCATGATCATTGAAATGATTACATAATGTATCTAGGTAAACAGAAGCCTCATCCTCTTCTTCACCAAGTTCATCGCCTTGAATCATTGGAATATATTCATCTAAATTATCAGGTAATTCATCAGGAATACCACGAGCATTCATAGAATCTTGTAAATAATATGTAGACATACCTAATGAACCTAAGATAGCTTCACCATTTGGTATTAATTGAGGCATGTAGTTAGTTGGTTCAAAGTTTCTCTTTGGCTTAACTAAACGATTAGCCATCATATAATCAACTAATTCCTTGAAGTATTTTAAACCTCTATCAGAACGTACTCTAATCATTACAGGTACATCCTTGTATTGCTTCTTAGCAGATACATCCTTTAAATGGTACTTAGGATTTTCTTCAATGAATGAAGGATCAATAGCAAGAGCAACCTTAATTGCCTTACCACCTAAAGCAACCTTAGCAACTAAGCCTTTATATCTGAATGTTTCGCATCTAGCAGATTGTCTACCTTTAGCTCTGTACATTTCTAGATAGTTCTTAATTTCATTATAGTATTCCTTAGTTTCATAAGGAGCAAACATCATCTTAGAAACGAATTTACGTTTAATCTTCTTTGGTTCACCAGTTTCACCATCGATAACTTGGAACTCTTGAACAACGATACCCTTTTCCATAGCAGCAGGCTTTTCTTCAGCAACTTCTTCTTCGCCTTCTTCTAATTCTTCTTCAGCGTCATCGTCGTCATCTTCCTCTTCCTCATCAGCTTCTTCAGCATCATCAGAATCAGCATCTTCTTGAACTTCCTCTACTGGAGCAGCTTCTTCAGCTGGGACTTCTTCGTAGATTACTTCTTCACCCTCTTCAGCAGGTACTTCTTCGTAAATTACTTCTTCACCCTCTTCAGCAGGTACTTCTTCATAAATTACTTCTTCGCCTTCTTCAGCAGGTACTTCTTCATAAACAACTTCTTCTTGAGGCTCTTCAACTACTTCCTCTTGTTGTTCTTCTTCAGGTTGTCCATAAATTGAATTATAAATTTCTTCATCTTCAGCAGTTAAAGCGAATGGATCGTTAGATTCTTCTTCAACTTCTTCTGGTTCTTCGATTTGAGATTCTTCTTCTAATTCTTTTTCTTTAGCTTCAGCTTGTTGTTGAGCTTGTTGTTGAACAGATGAAGTAATCATAGCTGCAACTGGGTCAAAGTGCTTTAATCTTATAATTAATACAATGAATGAATATAATAAGAATACACCACCAGAAGCTAATAAAATAATATTAATTAAATCACTGAAGATATTTGTATCATGTACAATTGCGATAGCTCTTGAAGCTACTACAAATAAAGATGATAAGAATAAACCAACTAAGATTTTATCAGTTCTAACAACATTTTGATTTCTAAACTTGTTGTAGATAATTGTAAATATGAATAATAAACCCATAATACCAATACCAACATAAGCTAATATTTCAGCATAATCTACTAAATCAAGCTTCATTATATTTAATATCTTAACTAAAGGATAAGTACTATTACCTGATTTTAAAGCAACAGTTGTTGAAACTAAAGCAATTACAACGATTGCAGCTAAAATAGGGAATACAACATCATATTTAGTATATGTATTTCTAAAGTAAGTTCTCATCTTGTGGCTTGGGTTAGCATATGGAGCACCACCTGTATAAGTTAATGCTCTTAAAACTAAGATTAAACCAAAGCCAGCGGCTAATACACCAATGAATGTAACAATCTTAGCATTCTTTACTAATACACCTGCTACAGCAAATGAACCAAATGCAAATAATGTAGCAATAAATCCAATTGCGAATACTAAATCAATTAAATTTGCTTCAGTACCTTTACCAGCACTTGAAAGTAATAAAATAACAACAATACTAAATAATATAGCTATCGCAAAATATACATTTGTTAATACGTTAGCCATATCTTTGAAGAATGCCATACTAGATAAATTGTAATTAGCTAATACGAACACACCAATACCAATTGCTGCACCGATTAATGCAATGAATAATGCATTGTATTTACCAGCTATTGAACCAAAATAATTCTTAATAGAAACATCTTCGTCATATTGATGAACCTTGAATATTCTAATAAGCAGTTCAATAAATGCTACATTACCAGATGCTAAGAATGTAATTGTTTGCCATAATTCTCTACCATTTACAGCATATATAATACCAGCTCCGATACCAGCAACAAATACAATTGTTCTTAATAAATCAAAGAAACTAATATTTTCATTAAGAAGTCCTGATAAACCTAGAACTGCAGATAAAACAACTACTCCCAAAACTGTGTAGGCTATCATTGAGCTAACATTAGCACTTAAAAAGTTAGTTGTAGTCAAATAGCTAGTTAATATAACTGCAATTGCAACTAAGATTGTTGAAAAAATGCCGAAAGCTTTATAATAGCTTTTGAAAAAATTTTCTCTCATTGTTTTGCCTCTTTCCTTTTTAAAACCATTTTTTACTATTTTATTTTATTTTTTAATCTATTTCAATACATAAATTAGAAAAAGTGCCACTTTTTGCGAAAAAAACGGCACTTTTTGGTTTAATTTTCTAAATGTTCGAACTTTTCTATGATTTTTCCAACTAGTGGGTGTCTAACTACATCAAACCTATCAAAAACAATAACTCCAACCTCTGGAATATCGCGCAAAAGGTTGGCTGAAACCTTTAAACCAGATTTTTTTGAGTTTGGTAAATCTATTTGAGAGACGTCTCCTGTGACAATCATCTTAGAATTGAAGCCCATTCTTGTTAAAAACATCTTCAATTGATCTATTGTAGCATTTTGTGCTTCATCTAGGATTATGAAGGAATTTTCAAGTGTTCTACCTCTCATATATGCTAGTGGTGCAATCTCAATTACACCCTTATCAATTAAGGCTTGAGTTCCTTCAACTCCTAACATATCGTGTAAAGCATCATATAGTGGTCTTAGATAAGGATCAACCTTTTCTTTTAGATCACCAGGTAAAAAGCCTAAATTCTCTCCAGCTTCTACTGCTGGTCTTGTTAATATGATTCTTTCAACATTTCCACGCTTTAATTCGTTTACACCATAACATACAGCTAAATATGTTTTACCAGTACCAGCCGCACCTATTGAAAATATTAAATCCTTTTTCTTTATATTCTCAATATATTCATTTTGTTTTAATGTTTTAGCGTATATATGCTTGTTATTTATAGTATGACATATTGGTTTTCTGCTAGAAATAAAGTCTGTGTATCTTTCTTCTAATCCTTCTTTGATAATGTTATCAATATAAATAACATCTCTAGGAGATATTTTAATTCCTTTTTTTATAACGAAGATTGCCATATTTAATAATCTAGTAATAGAATCTATTTTTTCTTCATCTTCTAAATTACAAATAACACTATCTCCATGAATATCTATCATACAATCATAGATTTCTTCTATTACTTTTAAATTTGAATTATTAATCCCTGAAAGATTTTTTATTACATCTGAGTTTTCTAATACAATATCCAATCTCATATTCTATAATCTATCTCCTATATTAAAACTTAATATTTCTTTAGTTGTTGGATGTGGAAATTCTAAATAGTATGCAGTAAGCGGTAAATCTTCTTTATTTATCTCTATCTTACTTCCATATTTTTTATCACCATATAGAGGATGTCCGATATTAGCCATTTGACATCTTATTTGATGAAATCTACCTGTTTCTAAAATAATATCAACATCACTTACAGTAATATCATTTATTTTATATACTTTTATTCTCTTATATTTTAGCTTAGCTTCCTTACCATTTGGTGAAATGAATGATTTTTTAAGATTTTCATCCTTATTTATATAATTAACTAATTCTAAATAATCATCATTCCATATTTCACCCTCAACAGTTGCAATATATTTTTTCTTAAATGAATGATCCTTTATTGATTCATTTAATCTTGAAGCCGCTTTGGATGTTTTAGCAAAAACCATAACACCAGATGTGTTTATATCAAGTCTATGAACCAAACCTAAATAAACATTACCTGACTTATTATATTTTTCTTTAATATAATCCTTTATTATTGTAAGCATATCATCATGATTACTACCATCAGCCTGAGATAATATTCCTTTAGGTTTTATTACAACAATAATATGATTATCCTCATATAAAATATCAACCACTATAAAGCACCTAATTTCTTGATTCTATCAATCAATATTTTTGTTCTATTATCAAAATTAGAACGATTATATAATAAATAAATATTTTGACTTAAGGCAAAATTTAATAATTCAAGCTTTATTAATTCTTTATTATTAATATATTCTGTCACAGATGAATCATATAAAAATGATATAGCATCATTAAATTCCATCATTAATTTAATTGATTCCATACTGTTAGTATAAAAAACAATATTATTCTTTAATCTAATATTCTTTAATGATAAATAATTTGTTACCTTCTTATACAATCCAGATTCAACATTAGGAAGTACAATACTAGCCTTAGCTAAATCATCTCTAGTAATTTTTGGCATATCATGATAGATACCTTTATTGCTAGCATATATAGATACACGTTCAGAAAATAATAAAATACTATCAAATTGCTGACTATCAAAGCTATTATCTACAATAACAAAATCTAATTCACCTGTAGATAATTTATATTCTAATACATCATAATTATAACAATATAAATTATAACTAATTTGATTATTAACAATTTTAAAAAATCTAGATAGCGCAACACTTAAAGCCATATTAGTAACACCAATATTATAAATATTATTTGTTTGATTACTAATTCTACTTATTAATAATTTATTAGATTCTTTTACATTTTTAGCATATTCATATAAAAGCTTACCTGAAGGTGTTAATTCTAATGTTTTAGAATTCTTAAATAAAACAATATCATATTCCTTTTCTAACATCTTAATATGATGAGTTACAGC
>JAEEGL015764137.1_pt1 | contig 19084 bp, 13 predicted proteins | sample 9134231 | NCBI WGS metagenome assembly JAEEGL01 (sample SAMN16246548, study PRJNA631951) | gut metagenome | biome: gut microbiome; feature: rumen; material: fiber-attached | host: Bos | place: Iran: Karaj | collected 2018-10 | reverse complement strand
GACATTAGATGAAGCAATGGAAATAAGAAAGTATATTAAAGATATTGGTATTTTATGTTTGGGAATAATTCCCACTAATTTTCTTCATTTTTGTGAAGAAAATAGTATTGATATAACTATAAGTAATTATAATTATTTAAATAGTATTAAAGACAAACATTTAAAAGTACATTTAAAAGTAAATAGTGGAATGAATAGACTAGGTATGAATAATTCTACGGATATTAATAAATGTATAAGTACAATTAATGAATCTAATTTAACTCTTCAAGGTATATTTACTCATATGTATAAACCAGATGATGTAGAAGTAACAAAAAAACAAGAAAAAGTATTTGAAGAAATAACTAAAGACATTGATTTAAGTAAAATACCTATGGTTCATTTAGGGGCTTCTGAATATATGATGAATTATCCTAAAAAAGATTATGTTAATGGTTGTAGATTGGGTATCATAATGTATAATTTAGTACCAAATAACTTAAATCTTGAAGATACTTTTAAAGTAGGATCTAGAGTAATAGAAATACATGAATTAGAGAATGAAACAGTAGGGTATAATGGCTCTTATAAAGTAAATGGTAAAGAAAGAATAGCAGTAGTACCAATAGGTTATGCTGATGGAATAATAAGAAAGAACACTGGACGCGATGTCTTTATAAATAATAAGAGATATCCTATAGTAGGAAATATATGTATGGATATGTTATTTGTTAAAGTAGATGATTCCGTAAAAATACATGATAGAGTAGAAATAATAAGAGATAATAATCATATATTAGAAATAGCTAATTACCTAGATACTATTCCATATGAAATATTATGTACTATTTCTAAGAGAGTTCCTAGAGTATATGAGGAGGATGATTAAATGGAATTTGATAAAGTAATAAAAGAAAGATGTTCTATTAGAAGATTTACTGATAAACAAGTAGAAAAAGAAAAATTAGATAAAATATTAGAAGCTGGGAATTTAGCTCCTACAGCTAAAAATAATCAACCACAAAGAATATTAGTAGTTCAAAGCGAAGAAGGATTAAATAAAATAGATGAAATATCTAAATGTCGATATCATGCACCTACAGTATTAATAATATGTGCTGATTTAAATGAAGTATATTTTGATAATGCAGGAGGAGATACTGCTGATATAGATGCATCAATAGTAACTACTCATATGATGTTAGAAGCAACTAATCAAGGAGTAGACAACATCTGGATAGATTTATTTGATCATATAAAAATAAAAGAAGTATTTAATCTAGATGAAAATATAAAACCAGTTGCTATGATGCCACTAGGTTATAGAAATAATATTGGACCAAGTCCATTACATGATAAAAGAAAAACAACAGAAGAGACAGTTATATATATTTAACTATTTCTTTTTTTGTGGTTGTATAAAAAATATATCTTTTATATAATGTATATAAGGATAGAGAATATGATAAAGAAATATACTTATAAGAAAACCAATTATAAATCTTTATTAAAAGTAATCTTACCAAGCTTACTATTTTTAGTAGTGCTTTTTTCTTTATTTTCAATATCTAATAATACGAAAGTAATTACTAGTTTATCCAAAGTATTTTATGGAGATAACGAAGTAGAATTAGATAATTGGGAAATATCAACGATATTTTATGATTCGGATGTTAATGATGGAAAAACTCCTTTAACTGAGATTAATTGGGAAATACCTGGTGATGTGACTACTACTGTAAATAAAACTGTAAAAGTTCAAATCAATTATAGAAATAGAAATACGGTTCAAAATTATAAGCCAGGTGATTTAAAAATAACTATACCTAATATTGGATATTCTTCTATGTATCCTAATGCTGGTTTTGAAACATGGTATTTAAAAGGTGTTACTGTCACTGGCAATGTTGGTGCTAATGATTCCACTCATTCTGGCTATGATTGGAATGTAACTGAAGGTTATAGTTTGAATTATAGTGCTACGCTTTCATTTGAAAATAATTATGCGATTGAAGAGAATACTAATTTTGAAGGTTCTATTCAAATAGTCTATAAGTTTCAATCTAGTTGGATAAGTCCAAACGAGGTGATAGAATCAGATTCTAGGACTTATAACATGCATTATAGAGCAACACTTAATAACACTTTAAACAGTAATTATTTGGATTTTAATTATACAAGAGAATTCATTTATAATTGGGAAAAATCTCAATATAAATTGAGTATCAATAATAATAAAATTAGTTCATATGATAGATTGGGCAGTAATCCAGATGATTATATTTGGGTTAAGTGTTCAATTATGTCTTATTTGTCTAAAAGTTTGAGTCACACCTTACAAAGTTATTATCCAAATTTAAAAGTTACTGATTTTGATTATAAGATATCATTTCCAGATGGAACTATTGTTTATAATGAGAATGGTGAACAATTAAATAAAATCGATTCATCATTCATAATAAACTCTAAAGATACTAATCTTATCTATAGTAACTACTATAGAAACAGTAATATTTACGTTGGATTTCCTAAAGAGCAATATAATAGTTTGCTAGATGAAAACCTTCCTTTTACTATTGATATGTATGGTACTTATGAAACCTATGAAAATGAAGAGTTACTTACTAGTTATTCTGGCAATATTAAATTAAGTAATTTTTTATATTCTTATTCTGGAGAAATGTACCAATTAGATAAAAGAGCCTCTGTTTATCAATCTGATGATGTATATGTAGATACATCTCCAAACATGATTTATCAACATATAAAAGATCAAAATGATAGGAATTTTATTAATTGGACTAATACAATAAATGTAAGATATAGTAATAGTCCGATGACAGTTATATTAGGTGATGATTATATGTTCCGTACTGATCACAATAATGTAATTGAGATGGGAGCAAATGATTATTATTTCAGTGAAATTAAAATACCTCGATTAGTTAATTCTAACGGCTATGAAATTGAAAATGATAGGTATAAAATTCATTTGTTTGTAAGAAAGTTTTCTGAAAATAGCTTTTCTGAATACGACTCTTTTATGAATACTAATCAAGAAAAGAAATATACTTTTAATAAAGATGATAAGATAGCTGATTTCTATATTAAAATTGATAGTTTATCTGAGGGACTTAAGGATTTATCTATTAGTTCTAAAATGATGTTTATAAATAAAAACGTGGAAGAATCGGGGACTGTGTATAATTATTCTTATTTGAAGGTATTAGATTCAAATAATAATTTATTAAATCCTGCTTCTACAGATGATTATACTGATTTTAATCAAAAAGAATTCTTGTTGGAAGCTGATTCATCTAATGGCTATTTAAAAAGAAAAGAGGCTTCTGTGAATTGGTCTTACTATGAACCATACATTGGATCTATGTATTCTGAACCAAAAAAGACGACAGGGACCATAACACAAAATGGTGCAGAGGAACAATTTGAAGGAAGTTATACTCTAAGTGGTGTTTTTGAAGCTTGGCATACCGATCGAAATTTAACTATGAAACAAAATGTTAAAGATTTTTATTTTGATGACTTGTTTTTTACGGATTATGAGTTGTTTGATTTGTTGCCTGAAGGAAATAAGTTATTATCTACTAAAGAAGATATAATTAATAGTATTACTGCAGGTACTTATTTCTATAATAGAGAAGGAGATGTTGCTTTTAATTCTTATGAAGAAGCTAAGCAATTCTTTAAGGAACACGCTACTATTGTTATTAAAAATAATTGGCGCAATACTGGAAGAACTTGGGTCCACATTAAATTTGATTTTCCTGATTATCCATTAGTAACAGAAGGAGGGCCTAATTGCTATAATTCTTGTGGTTATATGAATTATGCTGGTAGTATTAGTTTGCAGTTAAAAGTGGCTATTTCTTATGGCGACTATGCTGAATTTGGAAATATATATGATAATTATGTGTATTCTCAGACTTCTGCAAACGAAATGGATAGACTTTACTATGATGATAATGGACAATTTGATAGTGCTGCATCAGATATTAACGAAAATAATAGAACTGACGACAAAATCCACTATGCTTATAGTACTTTAACTATTAATTCAGTTGTTTCTACACATCAAGATGTTCAAGTTTCTGTTCAAAGTGATAAAAGCAATTATTCAACTGGTAAAATAGATAGCTCTAACAATAGTGAATACACATACAAATTAAGAGTTAGAACTGGGGCTAACGAAGTTACAAATTTAGTTGTTTATGATAGCTTAGAAAAGTATGCTAAAGATACTAATATGGAATTTGTCCACGCTTCTGGAGGACGTGGCAGTTGGCATGGAGAATTTCTTGGAGTAGACACTTCTTATGCCGAAGGCAAGGGATATGTTGTTAAAGTTTATTATTCCGAAGATGAAGAACCTGGTAGTTTGAAGACTGATAATAGTTGGAAAGTTTATAATGAAAGCGTTGATAAAACCAGAGTAAAATCACTGGCTTTTGAATATTTGGACTCTGAAGGAAGACCAGCTGTTTTACCAGTGAACTCTTTAACTTATGTCTTAATTAAAATGAAGTCTCCAAGCAATGAAAATATCAAAACATTTGCTTACAATGGTTGCTGGACTGAATGGAATGCTATTGATTCTTTAACTGGAAATACTGTTGATTTTATTACTGGTATTAATTCTAATATAGTTAAAGTAGCTTTACCTAATTCTGTTGAACCAGTTGATATAGACTTAACTATTGATAAATACTGGAAAGATAATAATAATGAATTAGGAATTAGACCTGATACTATTACTGTACAAGTAATACCTGATGGTGATTTATCTAAAGCAATAGATGTTCCTTTAGGAAATACTAATATAGATAATAATAACCCTAATCATTGGTCTACTACTATTAGTGTTCCAAAATATGATTTAGACGGAAATACTATTTCCTATACATTAAGAGAAAATGAAATTATATTAGATAATGGTTATAAATATACTCCGGAAATAAATGATAATTCTATAACTAATACTTTAATGAAAGAAATAGAATTGAAAAAGATTTGGAAAGATAATACTAATAGTTACTTAACTAGACCAAGTAACGTAACGTATAAGATTAAACAAAACAATACTTTATATCAAGAAATAACATTTACTGGAGATTATTCTATAAATGAATGGACTAAAAAAATAACAGTACCAGTATATGACAGTAGTAATAGAACATATAATTATACAATCGAAGAAAATCAAGTAGATAATTATACATCTGATTGTAATAATTATACTTGTACAAATATATTAACTGGCAATGATACTCTTAATATTAAAAAGAATTGGAAAGATAATAATAACAGTTATAATACAAGACCAAATAGTATTATGGTAAATGTACTACAAAATAATAATGTTTATCGTGGTTTAACTCTAACTGATTCAAATAATTGGACAACTAGTGTAACTGTACCAAAATATGATTCTAATGGAGTAAAATATAATTATACAATCGAAGAAGAACAAGTAGATGAATATGGTTTGGTAGAATATAATCAAAATACTTATAATATTACTAATACATTACAAACTAATATTAATCTAACTATTACTAAGAATTGGGTAGATGATAATAATAGTTATAATACAAGACCAAATGAATTAAAAATAACTCTATTACAAAATAATAATGAATATCAAGAATTAACATTAACGGGAGATACTAATACGTGGACAACTTCTATAGAAGTACCAAAATATGATAATAATCAAAGAAAATATACATATAGTATTAGAGAAATAACAGATAATTTAAATTCCGATTATTCCGATATTACTTATAGTGAAGAAGAATTAAGTGTTACTAATAAGTTAAATAAAAAACAAGAGTTATTAATTAAGAAAAAATGGATAGATCAAGATAATAAGTATTTAACTAGACCAAGTAAAGTATCTATAAATGTCTTAAGAAATGGTGAAGTATTTACAGCAGTTGAATTAACCGGAAATACTAATACGTGGACAACTACAATAAATGATGTAGATGTTTATGACCCAAATGGCAAAAAATACACATATACTTTAGAAGAAGAAACGCTAGAAAAGTATGAAAAAGTAACATATGATAATACTAATCTAGAAATAACTAATGAATTAACTGAAATCCCTAAAGTAACATTGTATTTTACTGTAGTAAATGGTTATGTTGATCCAGTAACTGGAGAAATGAAATATGATGATTTTGGTCTAAATGAAATAATGAAAAAGTATAATGTAAATCCAGATGATGAGTATATCTTTAAATTTGAATTACAAAATACTAGTAGTGGAAAAGTATATGAAGGTAAACTAAGTACTAAAGGTATATTAGAATTTGATGATTTACCATATGGAGAATATAAGGCTATTGAAGGAGAAGATAAATTATTCCAATTTGTTGATATGATAGAAATAGAAGAAGTAAATGGCGTGAAGTTTGAAAGAAGAGGGAAAGAAGGCTTTATAACAGTAGAGCCAACCGGAAATAATATAATTTATGGAGCTAAAATAATTAATAAGATAGAAGCCCCAATAACAAATCCAAAGACAAATCTAAAAGGCTTATTCGTAGTATTAACAATTGTAATAGTTGCTATAATTAGCTTTATAGTTGTAAAGAAAAAGAAAGAATTATATGATTAATATAATTCTTTTCTCTTGTATTCTTATTAATAATTAAGATATAATATGTACAACTTAGGAGGAATAGTATGACTTATATAATAAAGATAATATTAATTGGTATAATCATTTTAGGTTATACTATTTATGAAAGATTTATAAGTAATTTAGTTAATTGCTCTGCCTATTATTTTAATATTAATTAATAAAAAGAGAAGGAGAGTAATATGAAATTTATAATACAAAAAGAAATATTTGATAAGTTAGATAATTTAGTTGTAGGTGTTGTAGTAGCAAAAGGAATAGATAATTCTAAAGAGTATAAAGAAATAGATAAATTATTAGATGATTCTATAAAATTAGCTGAATCTAGATTCTTAGATAAAAAAGTAAAAGAGGAAAAAGATATTATTCCATATCGTGAAGCTTTTGAAAAATTAGGTATTAATCCTAATAAATTTCAATGTTCAGTAGAAGCAATGTTTAATAGGATATCTAAAGGTAAAGGACTACCTCATATTAATCCATTAGTAGACTTAAATAATGCGATTAGTTTAAAATATACACTTCCTATGGGAACTCATAATTTGGGATTAAGTAATGAAGATACTGAATTAAGGTATTCTAAAGAAGGGGATCGTTTTATAACTATGGGTACTGAAGAAGAAGAGAAGATTGAAGAAAATGAAGTGGTCTATGCCGTAGGGAACCAAGTAAGAACTAGACGCTGGGCTTGGAGACAATCTAATGAAGGTAAGATAGATGAAAATACTAACTTTGTATTCTTCCCAATAGATGGTTTTAAAGGAATCAATGAAGAAAGAGTAGAGGAAGCTAAAAAAGAATTAGAAGAAATACTACATAAAGTATTTAAATGCGAAACAATATCTGGAACAGTAGATAAAAATAACAATATTTTTACAATAAATACATAAAAATTAGCACTTGGGCTTGACAAGTGCTAATTTTAGTGTTAATATTAAATTGTAGTAAGAAAGAACTACGGTATTAATAAATATTGTGCTACCGAAAGATAACACAAGTTATGAAAGGAAGTTGATATTATGATGTTAATGCCTAGAAAAAACTACAGTTTGTTCGATGATCTATTTAGAGATGATTTCTTTGATAAGAAAATGCCTACTTTAATGAAAACAGATATTAAAGAAATGAAAGATAAGTATCAATTAGAAGTAGATCTACCTGGATATAAAAAAGAAAATATTAATCTAGAATTAGAAGATGGATACTTAAAAATATCTGCTAAAGTAGAAAATAAAAAGGATGAATCAGATGAAGAAGCTAATTACATTCATAAAGAAAGATATTATGGTGAATGTACAAGAAGTTTCTATGTAGGAGAAGATATTAAAGAAGAAGAAATATCTGCTGAATTTAATAATGGTATCTTAAAAATAGATGTACCTAAAAAAGAAATCGAAGAAACTGCACCAGAAAAAAGACAAATTGAAATTAAATAAAAAAGAAGGTTTAACCTTCTTTTTATTTTGCTATTACAAATGTGTAAGTTGTACTACATGTAGTAAGTGTTTGCCTTGCTTTTAAGCCACTTACAATACTACCTGATGACATACCACTATCAGTAGATGCTACTATTTTGTATTTAAGTCCAGGACAAGCACCTGCTAAAGTAGTATTTATCCAATTAACTGTTTTATTATAACTAGGGTCATCATTTAAGATATTCATTATACTTCCTGGAACAGTACAAGTAGTTACAACACAACTTGGAGTAGATGGAGTAGTATTACCTCCTGAATTATTATTGTTGTTATTGTTATTATGAGAACTATTATTATTTTGTCTTTCTTGTACTGGATTCTTACCATTACTTAGAGTAACAGTAACAGTAGTATTTTTACTTATATCACTACCAGATTTAATAGATTGATTAATAACAGTATCTTTCTTTTCATTAGAAGCATCATATACAAAATTATATTTAATATCTGCTTCTTTTAATTTAGAAATTGCTTGGTTCTTAGTAAGACCAATTAATTTAGGCATAGTAGTTTTTTCACCACTACTTAGAGTAACTATAATAGTATCATCATTCTTAATAACTTCACCAGTTTTATATGAATAACTAATTACTTCGCCTTCTTTAACACTTGAACTAAATTCATTTTTAACTTCATATTTAATTCCATATTTATCAGCCCAATCTCTAAAATCATTAAATGATTTAAACTTAGGCATTTTTAAACTTCCTTTAGATATTGTTACTTTAATAACAGTACCTTGTTCTATGATATCTCCTTTATTCTTATCAACACTGATAATACCATTTTCTTTTACAGTATCATCGTATTTATCATTAAATTCAATTTTTAATCTATTTTCAATTACCCAATTAGTAATTTCTGTCATACTCATCTTAGTAAGCTCAGGAACTTTAATCTTTTTACCTTTACTTAAAGTAATAGTTATAGCTTCTTCATTATTTGGAGCTATCATAGTTCCTGCTTCTACGCTTTGACTCACAGCAAAGTCTCTCTTAATCTTTTTAGAGAAATCATATAAAGTATTATAATTTAATCGATGTTGTTTCATATATAAATCTACTTCGAACTTACTCTTATTAGTAAAATCAATTAATTTAACTTCACTATCATCATATTCTTCTCCTAAAGAGAAAGTAAGTTTAAAGTGATCATTTCTTTTCATATTACCAGAAGTATTTTGTTCAATAACAGTATTTTCTTGTTTCTCAGATAAAACAAATTCTACTTCAACATCACTCAAATAATTATTTTTAACAAATTCTATTACTCTGTCAGTATCCCAACCAATCATATTAGGTATAATTATTTCTTTACTAGGATTAGGACCTTCAGATACAGCTACAACGATATTTTTAAGACCATCTACTTTAGTACCTGCTTTAACACTTTGACTAATTATTTTATAATCTTCAACCATATCACTATATTCATATTCTTGATCTAATTCAACATTATTTAATTCAGCCCATTTAACAACATCCATTAAACTTCTACCTGTGAAATTTTCAACACGAGTAACAGATGTTACTTTAACAATATTTAATACATCTAAACTATTTATCATAAAGAAAGCTAATAATAATATTCCACATAAAGCAATAGCTGACTTATCTTTTTTATTAATACTAATACCTATACCAATAAATACAATAGTAAATAGAGTAATTAATACTATATTAATTATTCCAGTAAAACTACTGATAGGTTTACAAGCAATATTAACAATAAAGTATCCAATAGCGCATAATAATACTAATACTAAGAAAGCATTAACTAATGGATGTTTATATTTCTCTGGTTTAAAATAAACTCTATTATCAGTATTATTAGTATTTTTACTTTTCTTATTATTAATTTCTTTACTAATTATATCTTCAACAGAAGAATTATTCGTTACTTTGATTTCTTCATCTAAATCATCTTCAATTACTTTTTCTTCTTTAACTACTTTTTCTTTAGGAGTCCTTTTAGTAGTCTTTTTCTTTTTACTTGTATTAGCCATAGTACAACCTCCAATACTATAATAATTATAGTATAAATAGTGTAAAAGATAAATAAATAGACACTTTTAATTGTCAAGTGTGTACATTATTTTACTCTTGTTAAGTTATCTCTTAAATATTATAATAATAATAGGAAAGAGGAATTAATATGAATAGTTTTATCAAGAAAAATTTAAGTTTAATAATTAGTATTTTCATATTATGTTTACCTATTATAGATTTAATAACAGGTTTATGTCTTCATGTATTTAATATTAATTTTACTTTTGGTATTATCATAAAAATACTTTTCTTAGCTTTTATTATGTTAATGTCAATAACTTATAAGAAGAAAGTACTTATACCTTATTTAATTATTGGAGTATATAGTGTTTTATATTTATTAGGATTAATAATATATAAAGATACATCTATTTATTTAGATCTTCAAAATCTTGTTAAAACATTCTATTTCCCAGTATTATTAATTTCTTTATATCCTTTAAAAGATGAAATTAAAATTAGTAAGATGGTTTTATTTACCACAATGTTCTTATATATTTTATTAATATTTATACCAATTATTTTAGGAGTAGGTTTTAAAACTTATCAAATTACTAAAGTAGGAACATTAGGCTTTTATAATTCAGCTAATGAAATAAGTGGAATAATATCAATACTTACTCCAATTATGTTTATTATGTTTAAAGATATAAAGAGTGCTGTTATTAAAACATTATTTACATTTATCTTTTTAGTAGTAATACTAATGGTAGGTACAAAAACACCATTACTTGCTTTATTTATAACTATTGGAATAACTATTATTTATTTATGGTATAAGTCTTTGAAAAAGAAGAATTATAAACCTATATTATTCTCATTCTTAGGATTAGCTATTGCAATTACACTATTATTAATAATTATTCCTAGAACTAATTTCTATAAGAATATTGAGACACATTTAGATTATTTAAAAGTAGATAATGTTGTTGAAGTATTTGAAGATGAAGAATTAGTTGATCACTTTATCTTTAGTCAAAGAATAACTTTCTTAAAGAGTAAAGCTTATCTTTATAAGAATAGTAGTTTATATCAAAAATTATTTGGTATAGGATATTTAGATAATTATAGTAAAGAGACTAAACTTATCGAAATGGATTATTTTGATATTTATTTCTCTCATGGAATTATTGGTTTCTTAATATACTTTATTCCAATATTAATTATTATTTATAAAATACTATTACCTAAGAAAAAATTAAATTATGATAGATTAATGTTAAATATAAGTTTCTTACTAATTATATTCTTAGCTTTCTTTACAGGACATATCATAACAACACCAACTGTTTCCTTAATCTCAGTAATATTAATATTAATGTTAACTAAGAAAAAGAAAAAAGATTTATTGTTTGCCTCACGTGATTTATCACTTGGAGGAATAGAATCTGCTCAAGTTAATTTACTTAATAATATCAATTATGATAAATATAATGCCACTTTATATTTGGAAAGAAAAAAAGGTATTAACTTAGATTATTTAAATGAAAATGTTATAGTTAGAGAATTAAAAGTAAGTGATTTTAAAATAGGTATTATTAGAAAATTAATTAATTTTATTCGTAAATTTAATTTTAGAATAATTAATTTTTATAATTATGATTTTAGTTGCTGCTACACAACTTATAGTTTTAGCTCTAATAAGTTAGCTAAAATAGCTAGTAGAAATAATAGTATCTATGTTCATAGTAATTATACTTATGTATATGAAACTAAAGAAGAAGTATTAGAGTTCTTTAATAGTAGAAAAGTATATGAATATAATAAAATATTATTTGTATCAAATGAGGCAGCCCATGATTTTATTAAGCTTTATCCTGATTTAAAGAATAAAGTAAAAGTATTTAATAATTTTATTGATATAGATAGAGTTACTTATTTAAGTAAAGAATTAATAGATGAAGAAAAGCCTAAAAATAAAAAGTTATTTGTCTTTATTGGTAGATTAGAAGATTCATCTAAGAAATTAGGTAGAGCTCTTAATTTAGTAAAAGAAATAAAAGATATAGAATTATGGGTAGTTGGAGATGGAAAAGATAGAGAATTATATGAAGAAAAAGTAAAAGAATTAAAAATTACTTCCCGTGTTAAATTCTTGGGTTCTAAAGATAATCCATATCCATATATAGATATAGCTGATTATATTATTTTGACTTCTAATTATGAGGGATTCCCTGTGACTTATTTAGAAGCAATTACTCTTAATAAACCAATTATTACTACTATTAATACTTCAGATGATGTTATTAATATGGAAGATTATGCTTATATTATTTCTAAAGATGAAAAAGAGGAAGTAAAAGAAGTAAGTGAAATACTAACTAAGAAAAAGACAAAGAAAAAATATGATTTAAAGGCTATTCAAAAGGATAGAATGACTTCTTTAGAGAAGATATTTAATGAGGTGATATAATGAATCATGTTTTTAGATTAAAAAGAGGGCAAGATTTAAAACAAGAAATTATTAAGTTTGCTCAAGAACAAAATATTACTGCGGGTATTATTAAATGTGCAGTAGGATGTTTATATGAAGCAAGATTTAGATTAGCTGGTGGAGAAACAATAATGGAAAAGAAAGAACCATATGAAATAGTTAGTCTAATGGGAACTGTTTCTAAAGATGGTTGTCACATTCATATTAGTTTGTCTGATGAGTTTAGTAATACTATAGGAGGACATTTACTAGATGGATGCTTAGTAAATTCAACTGCAGAAGTGTGTATTGAAGAGTTGGATAATTATATTTTTACAAGAGAATTTGATGAAGAAACTGGTTATAAAGAATTAGTAATTAAGAATAAATAAAGAGGTGATATAATGCCTAAATTTAGTATTATAATTCCTGTATATAATGTAGAAAAATATATTAAAAGATGTCTAGATAGTGTATTTCAACAGTCATATCAAGATTTTGAAGTAATAGTAGTTAATGATGGTACACAAGATAACTCTATGCAAATAGTAAGTAATTATAATGTAAAAATAATTAATCAAGTAAATTCTGGTCTTTCTGTTGCGAGAAACAATGGTGTAGCCAATGCTCAAGGAGAATATATATTATTTTTAGATAGTGATGATTATATAGAAAAGGATTTATTATTAGAAGTATCTAAAATGTTAGATAATAATCCAGAACTAATAAGATTTCAATTAAGAGAAGTATATGATGATAATTCTCCATCAGTAGATTATCCTGAAATAGGTTTCTTGGGAATAGGTGGAGAAGAAGCTTTAGATAGAATTACTATGTATCATTGTGTAGAAACAGCTTGTCTTTATGTTATAAAAAGAGAATACTATTTAAGAGAGAATTTCTTCTTTAGACCAAATGCTTATCATGAAGATTTTGGACTTATTCCATTAGTAATTATAAAAGCTAAATCAGTTAATTCATTAAGTTATGTAGGATATAACTATAGACAAAGACAAAATAGTATTATGAGTACTAATGATTATGAAAAAGTAAAAAAGAAAGTAAATGATTTTTATAATCATTATAATTTCTTAATCCAAGAGATTGATAAGACTAATCTAAGAAGCGATACTTTTAAAAGTTTTATAGCTAATAGCCTAATAATTAAGATATGTGAATTAGAAAAAGCTGATTATAGAGCTTATAAAAAGAAATTAAAAGAAGATAAAGTATTTGATAATTTACTTACTGATTCAACAGTAAGAAAAATAAAGAAAATAATATTTAAAATAAGTCCTAAATTAGGAGCTAAATTCTTAAAATAAAAATCCACAATTATTGTGGATTATTATTTTAATTAGATAATTTAATTATGAGAATATCTCCAACAAATTGAATGGATTCCTTGTTTGGATAACAAGGCATATTTGCTATTTCCTCTTTCCTTTTTATTGCTTCTACTTCTTCTTCTGAAATAATGTTAATTGGATATGCTAAATAATTCTCAAAGAATACTTGATATGTTCTATAATAAGTTAAACCGAAATTATCATATATACCAACATCTTCAATTTTTATATCTTTTCTTGGCATAAATAATGAACCACTATTTAATGTTCCTATAAAAGCAACTTTTGTTTTGCCAACTTCATATCCATCTATTTGCTCAATTCTATCTATAATTCTATTAACAGTAGTTAATGTTGTTTTAACATTTAAGTCTTTCACTAAATAAATCTTATTAGAATAGATTATATTACTAAATATAGTAATTGATAATAGAATCATTACTAATACTGAAAATGCTCCTTTCTTCATTTTTGTGATCTCAGCAAGCATTATCACAAAGACATATAATAGAAATAAGGAATAAATCATTAGTTGATGCTCTACACCTTTACCAAGTAAATAAATAAAATTAAGTGCAAACGGAAGTAATAGAGTAAATAATAAAAACATAACTAATCTGACAATCTTATCTTTGCATTTTAATACTTTTCTAATACAAATACAAATGGCTATAACTATTAGTATAATATTAAAGATACTTATAAGAACAATATAATAAGTGCTTGGATTCATTATATAATCAAAAAATTGTTTATAAGTGCCAACAAATAAGCTAATAATTTGATTTAAACCAGTAAAACTTCCAATATCATTAACGCTGTTATAAGCACTACGCAGTTCTATATGAAATAATGCATTTACTATTTTTAATGATAAAGCATATAAAAGCATGCTTGAAACAAAAGTAACCAAAGCTGTTATAGAATCAATAATAATTTTTTTAGTTTTCATTTTTTCTATAATATCTTTAATTAATATTAAAATAACTATACCAGTAAAAAAGCATATATATGGTTGATATATTGGTAAAGTTAAAAATACCGGTATGATAGCAAATATAAAACCATATTTATAGTTTCTCCACAGATACGCTCCTATAGTACTTAATAAAAGAGCAAGTACATACATATCAGAAAAATCAATATAAGTGGCATTTAATAATGTTAAAGTACAAGCTGTAGTCATAATACCAGATAGCAGTATTATGCTTGTTTTTTTCTTTATAGAAAACAAATCTACTAATAGTATAATAATTGCTACCATAAATAGATAAGTAAGAAATCCAATCAATAGTGGTGGATAATACTTTCCTCTAATTATTAATAATAGAGGTAGTAAGTATCTTCCTATACCGATAGTGTCAGCCTTTGTCCAAAAAAATGTTCTTATAGAATCATGTGAAAACAAGACATTCATATAGCAAAAACCATGAGCTATTATCATAAATATTAAAGTAGAAAGAATTATCGTTTTAATTTTATTACTGAAAACAATACTTTTTATTTTATCCATACTTTTCTCCTTTTTTAATTTTTATAATATTGGTTTTTTTGACCAAATAATTCATTTTAGCAATATCCATCATAGGCTTATCAGAAAAAGAATCTGTATAGAATGAATATATTTTTTTATTTATTTCTTTGTTAAATCTTTTGACCTTTTCTTTCCCATAACAATTTTTTGAAAAAAACTTTCCGGTTTTTTTATCAACCTTAGTAGCAATAACCATATCAATATTTAATATGTTTTTTAGTGGTGCTAATAAAAAGTCTGGAGAAGCACTTATGATTACGTCAGTATTCTTTTTTTGTGACAAATACCATGGTTTTATTTTATTGATATTTTTATCCCAAAAGGTATGTATGTATTCATCTAAATTATTAATTTTTCTTAAAAAACAGAAAAATTTTTCTTTAAGGTATTCTTTATCCTTTATTCTTAAAAAATATAAAATCATTGCAAATAATTGAACAGGTAGTAATAATATTATAGTTTTATTTTTCTTTAAACAAAAAAAGTAAAAATCAATAGTACTGTCCCCATCATATATGGTTTTATCAAAATCGTATACATTTATCATATAATATATATTAAGAATACCATAATTAATACATATAAAATTGCTAGAGAGAATAAAACTTTATTGGAACAGAGTACTTCAACGGGATCACCAAAAGATTCTTTTTCAATATCTAAACTATATATTTGTAAAATAATCATGACTAAAGGAATAGTTAAGAATAAATAATCATTTCCAACTCTAGTAATAGTAACTGGATCAACGCTCCATAATGAATAAGCTACTATTGCTAAGCCAAGGCAGACGTACATATTTTTATCTAAAAAATCTTTAGTATAATACTTCAATACAGATCTACTCTTATTACCGTTTTTTATTATTTCATTGCGTCTTTTACCAAAGCCTAAATAAAAAGATAAGAAAATAACAACTAAGTATAACCATTTTGACACGTTAACATTTATAACTACTGCACCATACAATAATCTTATCAAGAACCCACACACAATTATAAAAACATCAAGAATAGGAATATTTTTTAAAAACTTACTATATAAAATATTAATTATAATGTAAATAATGGGCATTAAAATAACAATTACACTTTTGGAAATAATAAAAATATAGTAATTAAGAAATAGCAGACAAATGATTAAAAGTCCAATAATAAGAGTGGCATTTTTTATAGATATTTCGCCGGATGCAATTGGTCTATTCTTTTTAATAGGGTGCTTTTTATCTTTGTCAACATCTTCAATATCATTTATAATATATACTATTGAAGAAGTAAGAGAAAAAATAAAAAAGGCAAGCAAACAAATTTCAATGTCATTTAAATTAAAAATTCTGCCACTAAAGAAAATGGGTAAAAAAATTAAAAAGTTTTTAAGCCAGTGCTTTAATCTAAGAAGTTTAATATATTTTTTCATAAATACCTCCGTAACTCAAAAATATTATACTATTTTTTAAATTATATGTCATTAATAATTAAAAAGGTAAAACAACTGCTCTGTGTTTTATGTTATAATAATTTTGGGGATGAGGTGATAAAATGAAAAAAAGAGAATCAAATCTTGAATTATTAAGAATAGTTGCAATGTTTATGATTATACTATATCATTTTATCTATCACTCTGGGATATACACATATTCATGGGGAAATCTTCGCCTTGTCAGTCATATAATAATTGCACTGATTATAGTACATGTTAATGTGTTTATATTAATAACAGGATATTTTGGTTATAAATCCAAATTTAGAATTTCTAAATTATTATCGCTTAACAATTCTATATGGTTCTATGTAGTAATTTTTACAGTTATAGGAGTTTTATTATTAAATATGACATTTACTAAAGTAGAATTACTAAAAGCGTTTTTACCTATTTCTATTAAGGACTATTGGTTTATGACCAATTATTTACTACTATATTTATTTATGCCATTTATTAATAGAATTATAAATAGTATTAGTAAAAGAAATTATCAATTATTATTAGTGATAATAATAATAGTATTTTCTGTTTTACCAACATTAACTGGTGGAGAATTTTATGATGTCTTTTCTGGCTTTGCACTTTATCAATTTGTTATGATGTATTTAATAGGTGCCTACCTGGGAAAGTATAAAGTTAACTATGATACAAAAATACTATTAATTTCATTTTTTTCATTGTGTTTTTTAAATTGTGTATCTTACAAAATTGGAACGATTATAGTTAACAGTCCAAATTCGTTATTACATTATATTGGTAACAATCAAGTGAATTCTTTCATAAGTTATTGTAATCCAATAATAATATTCCAGGCTATATCATTCTTTTTATTATTTACGAAAATGAAAATAAATAATACTTTGATTAATAGTGTATCATCATGCACCTTAGGAGTGTATCTAATACATGATAATAATGTGTTTAGAAATTTTTATAAAGATAAAATAATAATAGAATCAGATTTAAATATTATATTTATAAGTATTATAGTATCAGTTCTGGTTTTTATAATTTGTGTTCTGATAGAAAGTATTAGACAAGATTTATTTAAAAATATATATAATTTCAAAATATCTAATTACTTAAGACCAAAATATACTAAATATTTTAATAAAATAGAAAAAACAATTAATGAGTAGGTGGTAGTATGAAAAAATTAATAAGATATATCTATTTAATTTTATTTACTTTTATCTTATTAATTGTTTTTTTATCTAATAATAATATCTATTTACAATTTAGAGAAAATCCAATTATACCTAATATCTTAATAGCAATTATCATCATATTTCCTATAATTTTATTATTAAGAAGAATAAAAAAAGATATGGATGATAAGACATATAAAAAAGTATTAATAGTTTTAAGTATAGTTACTTTTATATTACAAATAATAATTATTAGATGTATTTATTTTTATACAGATTGGGATGTTAAAGCTATAAGGGATATTATTACAAATAATGATTTATATCATAATTATTATTTAACTAAATATCCTAATACATTATTCTATCTAGCTATAATTACTTTATATAACCATTTACCTATATTAAGTAATTATTATTTTCCATTATTAGTCTTTAATGCACTATTAGTAAATATATCTGGAATAGTAACATCTCTTACTATTAAGAGATTTACTAATAACACTAAAGCTATTATAGGTTATTTAATAATGCTTCCTTTAGTGCTATTAAGTCCATGGATAAATATTCCATATTCTGATACGTTTGCAATTCTTTTTCCTATATTAATAATTTATCTATATACTAAAGAAGAAATAAAAAATATAGATTATTTCTTTATAGGTTTTTTAACTATATTAGGTTATTTTATAAAACCAACGGTGTTTATTGTCTTTATCGCTATCTTTATAATAGAAGTATTAAAAATTATAAATAAAAAAGCAAGAATAAATTTCAAAAAAATAGGTATTATTGTTATTGGTTTATTAGGTGCCTTTCTGTTTTGTAAAGGATCTATCTATTTACTTCATTTTAAACCATATCCCTATACTAATTCTTTTGGGCCAATTCATTATTTAGCTATGGGACAAAATAATGATTCTTATGGATTGTTTAATGAACAAGATGTAGCTGACTCCGATAAATACGGAAGAAAATATGAT
>JAEEGL013506636.1_pt1 | contig 19084 bp, 19 predicted proteins | sample 9134231 | NCBI WGS metagenome assembly JAEEGL01 (sample SAMN16246548, study PRJNA631951) | gut metagenome | biome: gut microbiome; feature: rumen; material: fiber-attached | host: Bos | place: Iran: Karaj | collected 2018-10 | reverse complement strand
TAATATATTTAATAACCTCACTATTTTTGCTCTTCAAATCACTTATTTCCATTTTTTTGTTATGATTATTAACTAATAACTTTATAATTAAATAAACGCCAAAAATGATGAATATAAGCAAAATAAGGAATAAATAATATGCACTTTTCATTTTGTTAAAAGTACTTAGAAAATTCAAAGCTCCTATAGTTATTAGTAAAAAGAATATGCTTATCATCAATAACCATGAAACATCAATCTTTAATAAATAATTATTATTTTTTCTTTTAATATAGTAGTAAAAATAGCATATTATTCCAGTAACCAATATTCCATTTATTTTTACCAGCATAATTAAGTATTTATTATCTAACGGAATATGAATCAAATACGTAAATAAAAATCCATTTATAATTTCGGATATACTTACTATAATAAACAATTTCAAAAATGAAAGGATAGAATTCTTATAAGACAAATTGGATGTGTATTTTATAAAAATCACAAAACTTAAAATAGTCACAAAATTTTTAATAATAATTACATTCAAAATGTCAGAAAAGCAATTTATTAATAGTAATAGCATAAACATGCCAATTATATTATTTTTATTAATTAATCGACATTCAGTTATTAGTCTTAAATAAAACAATAAAATAATGGTTATTAGAACTGCTGTTGAAAAATATACAAAGTAATAACCAACACTATCCATTGTCGACATTTCCTCGGTACTTTTTAGATAGTAAATCTACTTTTTCACCATTGTCTAGTACAAAGTAATTCTTTGACCAGCAATAATTCGTTACTCTATTTTTATTTACAATACAGGCACGATGTACCTGAATAAATCTCTTATCTAATAATTTGTGAGCATCAGCTAAACTAATTGATAATGCAAATTGGTTGGTATCTGTAATAATATAAATCTTTCTATCGTTAGTTTCACGATAGATATATAAAATATTACGATATGATAGTTGTAAATCAATATCACGATTATGATAAATAAAACATTCTGTATCAAAGCCTTTAGTTTGAATTGTTTTAATATCTTCAATTAGTTTTTCTTCGAACCCAGGAATCTTTTCGATAAAATCAGATACATTAAATAAATTACGATATACCGTTTCAAATAAACCATCATGACTAGTAATTACAATAATATTACTACTGATATCTTTTTCTCTTATTTCGTGAGCAATATCAATACCGGATTTATCTCCTGGTAACTCGATATCAAGAATATATATTTTATTAATAGTTTGATTGTTGATAAGCGAACTTAATTCATCTTCATATGAGGTAAATGTATGAATATTAATATCACTTTTAGAATCCATAGTAGCACTAATTATGGCATTTTTTATTTTCGATAATATATCTTGATTGTCTTCTACAATAATGAAATCTAACATTCTCTTCTTAGGTCTCCTTATCACACTTTGCTATTTGCAATTTTATCATAATCAAAAAAATTATACAATAAAAAAACTATATCTAAAATATAGTTTTATTGATTGGGATTCATTTCAAAAAAAGTGTTAGGATTAATTAGCTTCCCATCGATACTTACTTCAAATAATAATGCATATGAATCACCATATAATGAATTTTTAGCACTATCACCAATAATTGATCCAGCATTGATAAACTCATTAGGTTTAAACTCAATATTATCTACCGAATAATAGATTGTTAAAACATTATCACCATGATCAACCGTTACTACATTACCAAGTAATTCGTCTTTTTCAATACTTTTAATTGTACCATCTAAAGTGTTATAAACTTTAAAAGTATTTTCGCTAGTATATGATAAGCCGGTACTTGGCATATAAGTATCATTGAAATAAATTAATGATTCTTGTTGAATTGATTTATCATCATCTTTACTATAGTAATTATTAGCTATTTTGATATTATCATCTACTGGTTTAGTTATTAACTTTTCTTCCTCAAACACCGGTAATACCGATTCAATGATGCCATTTGTAGCATATTCATAATCACTAGTTACTGGTAAGTTTTTAGAAATCAAACCTAAACAAATAACAATAATACTAAGAACCATTCCATATAATGTCGGTAAAACAAACTTTTTTAATTTTCTCCTTTTCATAACTCATCTCCTACTAATGAGTTTGGATTAAATTTTATAATTTATACATCATATTCTTTAATTTCAACATTTTGATAATAGTATTTAATTATTTGTTCATAATCATAATTATTCTTTGCTAATTCATTTGCACCATACTGACTCATTCCAACACCATGACCATAACCATAACAAGTAATGGTAATATTTTCATTATCTTTTTTAATATCAAAGGATGCACTTCTTAAATTTAATTGTTTACGAATTTGAATACCATCAAAATTTTGATTATCAATTATTAATTTATTAACATAATTTTGTTTATCTTTTATTAAACTAATATTTTCTATTGTTGATAAGTTCAACTTATTTAAGAATTCATTAATTGGTATAACTACTTCTGTTTTATATTTATTAACATTAAGGTCTTGATATGATTCTACAGGAACTAGGTAATCATATGACTCATTGAATACTAACTGGGCATCTTCAGTTACTCCACTCGATATCGCAAAGTAATACGCTTTGATTAACTCATTTTGGTATTGGATACATAAGTTACCAGTGCCATTAACAGCTTTTGAAATTTTGTTGTAGTACTTATCATAATTATCCTGCCATTTTTCACGCATCATTTCTTCAGTAATGTAAGCTTGATCACCAAGGGTTACATAATTGTTATGTTGCATTTGATATAACGCGAAAGTTCTTGAAGCGATAGCTTGTGCCTTTAAAGCTTCTTCATTAAATAGTGCAGGCATTTCCGCTGCTACTACTCCAACTACATAATCATTTAACTTAATTTTTTGATTATAATCTTTTAAAAATATATAATAATCCTCTTTTTCTTTTTTATCCAAATAAAAATTAGTTTTTTTATGATAAAAACTAATTACTGCTATTGGAATTAATAATACTACTACTGCTAATAGTATTCTATTTTTCATAGTTCTCCTTATTTAAATGGTAGTATCTCAATAAAATCAAAAACAAAGTTAGTAAGAAGATAACTCATAATCATTATTAAACTAATAATAAATAAATTAGCTTCTACTTTTTTATTTTTCTTAAAAATTCCATTGATATTTAACCCCGATACAATGAATGTTGATAACAAAATCATAACGGCATAAATAATAATCTTATAATTCATTATATTCACCATTTTCGTAATCTATGATTTGTTTAATACGACGAATATGACGTTCTTCATTTAAACATTCCGTGGTAATAAAGGTTTTAACTAATGTTAATACTTCATTATTAGTATAATTATTACCTAACGCAATAACGTTACAATTGTTATGAAGACGACACATTTGGGCATCATTAACATTTGATACACGAGCACATCTAATCCCTTTTACTTTATTACATGCAATTGATACTCCAACCCCGGTACCACAAAGAATTATTCCGAAACTATCAGGAGTACTACTAACTAATTGTCCTAATTTAAATGCAAATAATGGATAATCATCGTTAAGATCGTTAGGTAGATCAATGCGTTCAATATCATAATCTTTCTTTAATTCACCATATAAATAATCAACCAAATTTACCCCATTATGATCACTAGTTATAAATAGTTTCATTTTTTTATTCCTTTCATAGCTTCTTCAAATACTGGTAATAATCCAATTCCATTTTTACGATGTGGTGGAAGTTGATAAATATCATGTCCAGGGAACTCATTACCTTCAATTAAATATAATTGTTTCTTACCAATACAAACATCCCATCCAACATAATTAACTTGTGGAATAACATAAGTTGCTTCTTCACATAATTTAACTACTTCATCCCATCTTGGAATTTGTAATCCAACAATTTTAACGTTAGTTAATGGATGTTCTTTATATAAATGATCAAATTTATCAATAGCTGGATAAATAATTTTACCAGAATCAATTTCGATTGGTGCAGCCATACCTTCATTATTGAAATTATCAACAATGTTATTATTATTACCAATACGAATATAAGCAGTTACTACTTTATGATTAATTGTTACAACACGTAGAGTATTAATTGAAGTTGGATGTAACTCACTTAGTTCCTTACATTGTGTTAATATTTCTTCAACAAGTAATTGACCATTCTTTTCTAGTTGTTCATAAGTTTTTAAATTATCCCCATTTTCAATTATTTCAATACCTTTACCACATTGTAAATTTAAAGGTTTTGCAATTAATTTCTTATGTTTCTTTAATAATTTATCAAACTCTTCAAAATTATTATCTATTAATAACCAATCACGACCAATATATTTACTAAACTTTTTAATAAATAATACTTTATTATTAAAATATTTAGTATATTTTGGATTGTTGTATTTTTTAACAAATTCATTATTAATACCACGAGTAATAATTGTTTTACGTTGTTCTTTATTTAAATCATACATTTCAAATAAATTGTAATCTAAATAACCAGCTTGATATTTTAAACCACAGTGGATAATGTCAAAAAATAAATATATTTTTGATTTTTTTGTCTTCTTACTAATTTTATTAATAGTTTTAAAAAATCTTTTATAATCCATTTTTGATATTCTTGTTATTAAGTATTTAACTTTTTTCATATTCATCACATATAGATTATAACAAATATTAGCATAAAAAAAAATGCATTTTATGCATTTTTATCGTTATCTTGATTAAATCCATACTTTTTATTAAACTTTTCAACAGATCCAGTTTTTTTAGCCTTACCTTGGCTTCCAGTATAGAAAGAATGACATTCGCTACATACTTCTAAGTGAATATTTTCAGTATTAGATTTAGTTTTAAATGTTGCACCACAAGCACATTTAACTGTAGCTTCTTTTGCTTCAGGATGTAATCCAGCTTTCATCATATCGCTCCTTTCGCCATGTTTAATTCTTAAACATAGTTTTTCTTCCGTCTTATGTATTATAACATAAGTTTTTGATTAATCAACATAATTTTTTTTAAAAGTTGACAATACTTAGTATTTTACCAACTATTTCAATTATGTTATCACATTTTTTTACTGCAACTATTTTTAATACCGCTTTTAGTCCAACTGTTAATGCCGAAACAACTGCTGTAATTAGAATTGTTATTAAACTTAAGTTGTCAATGTGATTGGCTATATATATTGCTAAGATGGTAACTAATGAACCACTGACGATACCACAAATATCACCAACTATATCACAACAAATGGTTGCCATCTTACTTGAGTTCTTAATTATTTTAATTGAAGATTTAGCACCTTTGATTTTCTTAGTAGCTTTAGCGTGAAATGTTGCTTCGTTACTAGTTAATGCTGCTACTCCAATCATATCGAATATAATACCAGTAAATATTACCAAGAATAATATTACTAATACAAAATATATATTTAAGTTATTAGCAATTACGTTCGAAACAGTACTAAACGTAATTGATAATAAAAAGGTTAAAATAAAAATAATTATAATCCATGTGGATTTTTTCATAATTCACCTCAAAAAAAAGGATTTGTATGGATGTATATCAAATTAATTTTACGGCTTTGGTCGAGTTGAATTTCTCTACTTTCCACCTTTGGTTACCCGCCGGCCATTTCTATTTAAGGATCGTAACTAGGCGTTGCCGCGTTAGTTACTCGATTACCACTTAGTCCGCACTTCAATCCTTGATGTACATTCACTCTAGAGGTTTTCCCAAGCACAAAAGTTCTATTTTTATTCGCTTTTGCAATTACAATTTCATAACTAATGTTAATTCCGAGTAATCACTCACGACATGCGCATTATAAATATTAAGCGTAACAACAGGAGTTTAGTTATATGCCATTATAACGTTCCTATTATTTAAAATTATATATTCACCCCAACCTGGGCTGAAGAAGCAAATATATAAAGTGCATGAGCGCAATTAGTGGATTTTTAGCCCCACCTTCGAATAGCATTTGTGACTAGAATAATGCTCCATACATGATTACATTATACCACATTTACACTAACTTGTCAATTTCTGACCAATTAAGGCTTGATATATTATGATATTTATGTTCTTAGTAGGTTCATCACGAACATCAATTAATTTTAATTTATACTTAGTAACTAAGCCATCATAATAATCATTAATAATTAAACGATATTTACTACTAATCCTTACATCACTAGGAATATTAACTACTATTATATTGGAATTTAGTTTATATACACTATTAATTAATTGTTCATAATTATTTAAATAGTTATTAACGTAAGTACTATTAATAACGTTATCTAATTTATTTAATTCACTAATCCCCGTATTAATTATTATTAAATTACTATCATTTATTATTTTTTTAATGCGACGGTTATTTAATTCATTATTATCTTTAATAAAATCTAATAATTCTAATGTACTATTTAATGCTAAAATATCATAGTTATCATATTGTTTTAAATAATCTTTAAAATAATCGTTGTACGAAGGATAATAACCATGATTATAACCATCACTATATAAATCACCAATACTTAATATATTTAATTTTGAATGGTCGGTTATCATGTATATAAAGTATATAAATAAACTTGATATTAAAATAATTGAAATTAGTTTCTTCATTTTTCACCTATAAAAAAAATAGAGTTTATACTCTATTATATTTCAACTATTTCGATATTAGCACCAACATTGCTTAATTTTTCAATTATGCCACTATAACCGCGAAGAATATGGTTGATTTCATCAATGTAGGTATCACCATCAGCTATTAACCCCGCTAGTACCATAGTAGCACCTGCTCGAAGATCAGTAGCAGTAACATATGCTCCTTTTAATGGGGTTGGCCCAATAATAGATAATTTTTGACCATTAACCATCATTTTAGCACCCATTAAATTTAAATATTTAGTGTATTGCATACGATTTTCATAAATGGTTTCTTCATAATTTGAAAAACCATTTAATTGTGTCATATATAATCCCATAGGTTGACCAATATCAGTAGGGAAACCTGGGAATACTTGTGATCTAATACTAATTGGATTTTTTACTTCGTTTTTATAAACAACTATTTTATCTTCATATATTTCTAATTTAGTACCACTTTCTAATAATTTAGAAGTAAGTGATTCTAAATGCTCAGGAATAACATTATTAATTGTAATCTTTTTACCAATTAAAGCCCCCATAATTAAATAAGTACCAGCTTCAATACGATCCGGAATAACTTCAGTGAATCCACCATGTAATTTAGTTACCCCTTTGATCTTAATACGACTAGTACCAGCACCATATATCTTAGCACCCATACTAGTTAAGAAACTAGCAACGTTAACTATTTCTGGTTCACATGCGGCATTATTAATAATTGTTTCACCTTCTGCTAACACTGCTGCTAATAAAATATTGATAGTTGCACCAACACTAGCAAAATCAAGATTGATAAATGTTCCAACTAAACGCTCAGCATCAATAACATATTTGTTACCTTTATTAATAACTTTAGCACCTAGTTTTTTGAATCCTTCCAAGTGAAGATTAATTGGACGAAGCCCAATATTACAACCTCCCGGAAAATACATTTCAACGTGGTGAAAACGACCTAATAAAGCTCCCATAAAATAATAAGAAGCTCTTAATTTACTACTATATTCTTCACTGATTGCAACGTTTTCAATATTTTGACAATCAATTTTAAATGAATCTTCTTCTTTAGTAATAACGCCACCTAATTCATTAATAATTTTTTCCAAATAATAAACATCAGATATTTCTGGAATATTATCAATGGTAACTTTATCCGAAGATAAAATGGCAGCTGGAAGTAACGCTACACAACTATTCTTAGCACCACTAATATTAATAGTACCCTCTAATTCTTTTCCACCTTTAATATGGATTTGTTGCATGTAATCACATCTTTCATAATTAAATAATATAATTTTATAATAAGATTGTCAAATCATTTGATGAGATTATAGACACCAATAATTAGCAATAAAACAATCCCAATAAGTTCTGGATAATGCTTGATTTTTTTGCTTATTTCTTTTCCAAACTTTAAACCAAAATATGTAAATAAAAAGCTAGTAATTGCAAATATTAAGGAGTAATAAAAAAATATTTCTTTTAAACCAATCCCAACTGATAAAGCATCAATACTTACAGTGAGTGCAAAGAAATTTAAACCCCAAAACGAATCTTTAACAATATTATTTTTATTTCTTTCTAAAATAATATTTAATGCAATTAAAATGAGAATAATTCCCAGAAGATGTGAATAGTTAAAATGAATTAAAAAGTATAATCTTTTACCTAAAAAGTATCCAATTATAGGCATAATAAAATGATAGATACCAACTAAAATTGATAATCTAGAATTATTATTAAACTTATTAGTTAATGAAATAGCAAGGGATAAAGAAAAAGTATCCATACTTAACCCGATTGCAATTAAAAATATTTCCCATAGATTCATATTATTTTATATGATTACTTTTTAAATATTATTAATAATTTCTTTTACCAATGATTTATACTCTGTATTATCATCATCAATAAAGCACAACGGTGGATATAGTAAACACCACCAATTATCACCGCGACCATCACCTAAAGTGATTACCAGCGATTCATAATTACCACTTGGATATTTAATACCTTGAAAAGTTTTCTCGGGAAAATAATTATATCCATAATTAATATCATAATTATTTGTATATTTAGAAATAATGGTATTAAGACCATAATCATTTTTTATTTCACTAATTAATTCATCGCGATTTTTATTTTGATAATCTTGATCAATCATATAATTAAAAATTTCTTCTTTAATTTTCATCTTTAGTTGTTGATCATCAAAATTATTTGAATTAGCTATTATCCGAAACCTAATAGCATTATTTGGAATTAAGATTTCTTTATCTTCTTTGTTATATAGAAATGTAAATATTACCATAAAACCAAATAAAAATAAGATAAGTTTTTTCATTATATCACCACTTATCTTATGTTCTTATTAATTAAATATTATTCAGTTTTTTCTATAAATATAAAGCGATCACAATCATTGTAATCTTTTAAACAATAAACATTGGTTAAACCGTGTTCGTTAGCATACTTAATAATATCATTGCCTTCGGTTTCACCAATTTCAAATGCAACTAATTTCCAATTATGAAGATTACTTATTTGATCAATAATGTATTTGTAGTACTTAATACTATCATCATCAGAGTATAATGCAATATCTGGTTCAAAACGGGTATTAGGAGAAACATTATCCTGATGCGTTAAATATGGTGGATTACTAATAATTAAATCATAATTATCAGCAATTTCATATGTAAATAAATCAGTATTGTTTATTACTACTTTATTATCTAAATGATGTAATAATACATTTTCATTTGCTATAGCAACCGCCTTTGGTGATATTTCTACCATATCAACTAATGCATTAGTTTTTAACGCTAAAGTTATACCAATAGCTCCACTACCAGAGCATAAATCTAAAACATGGTTAAATTTGATATTTTTATTTAGCACATGCTCAATTAATTGTTCAGTTTCAAAGCGAGGTATTAAAACATCTTCTGATACTTTGAAAGTATACCCATAAAAATTAACATCACCAACAATGTATGGTATAGGATAACCATTATTAATTTGATCAATTATTTCTTCAGTGATCGGAATATTATGATCATTAAGAGTTTTAATATCAATATTACTTAAATTATTCATTAGATCCTTCTAATTTCATTTTTAAATCTTCAGTGATTAAAGCATTAATAATTGGATCTAAATCACCATCCATAACACGATCTAAGTTCATAACCGAAAAACCAATACGATGATCAGTTACACGATTTTGTGGATAGTTGTAAGTTCTAATTTTTTCAGAACGATCTCCTGATCCGATAATACTTCTTCTTAAACTAGTTTCTTCTGCTAATTTTTCTTGAAGTTTTAAATCATATAAACGAGCTTTCATAATTTGCATTGCTTTTTCTTTATTCTTTATTTGGCTTCGTTCAGTTTGACTATAAACAATAATGCCAGTTGGTAAGTGAGTTAAACGAACCGCAGAGTCGGTAGTATTAACCCCTTGTCCACCGCATCCACTAGAACGTGTTACGTCAACACGAATTTCATTCATATCTAATTCAAAATCAATATCTTCAGCTTCAGGCATTACTGCAACAGTTGCGGTTGACGTTTGAATACGACCTTGTGATTCGGTTACAGGAACACGTTGAACACGATGTGATCCACTTTCATATTTTAATTTTGAATAAACATTTTCACCTTTAATCATGCATTCAATTTGTGAATAACCACCACTAGTTCCAGGAACTTCATTAGTAATTTCAATTTTCCAACCATTTTTTTCAGCATAATGAGAATACATTCTAAATAAATCCCCAGCAAAAATGTTAGCTTCATCTCCACCAGCAGCACCACGAATTTCCATAATGATATTTTTATCATCATTTTCATCTTTTGGAATTAATAATACTTTTAATTCTTCTTCAATATTGGTTTTAGCTTCTTGATTTTCTACTAATTCTAATTCTGCTACACTTGCAAGTTCAGGATCATGAATTAATTCTTTAGCTTCATCTATATTATTTAATACTTTTTTATATTCATTATATTTATTAACGATTGCTTCTAAATCTCTTTGTTCTTTAGATAATTTTTTAACCATGTTGTAATCATTCATTACTTCTGGTTTTAATAATTCTGCTGATACTTCTTCGTATCTTTTTAAAATTGCTTCTAAACGTTCGATCATTTTTCTTCTTTCCTTTCTTATTTATTATTTATCAAGGAATAAGCTATAAACTATCAACGTCTTCTTCGTCTTCATCAATTATTACTAAATCTTTTAAATCATCTTCTGGTTCATCGTCAGTTTCATCGTGTTCATAGAAGATATCTTCATCTTCTTCAGTTTCGTCGATTTCTTCTTCATCTAGTAATTCACTATCTTCATCTTCTTCATCATCAACTGCTGTTAATTTAATTTTGTTAGTATGTTTTTCTTTTAAATCCCATAATCCACTATCTAACATATAAAATCTTTGATCAGTAGTTAATAATTCAAAGAAATCACCAATTTTATTTTCAAAAACGGCATCACTTAAACCTTTGTAATCACAAACCTTTTTAAATAAATCAGTTATTTTATATTTTTTATTAGTTTCAACTAAAATCATATAAGCTAAATCATCATATGATAATAGTTCAATATCTTCTTTACTCATTTCTTTAATTTTCATAATTAATTCTCCTTACATTTTATTTATTGTTTCAATATTTAATAAGCTTAAGCTATCTTTAATAACTATTGCTGTAATTTCACAAATTAATAATTTAAATTGGCTATAGTTAACATCGTCATCTACAATCTTTTCAGATGCATATAACTTATTAAATAAGTTAGCTAAATCTAATGCATATTTTGCAATAATTGATGGATCATTGTTTTCTTTAGCATTAATAATGTTCTCTTCATAACGATATAATAACCAAATAATGTTCCAAATATAATCATTAATTTCTAAATCATTATAACTTATATCATAATCAATCTTATTTTTCAATAAGCTTTGAATACGGGCATAAGTATATTGTACGTATGGTCCTGTATTACCTTCATATTTCAAGATATCATTTAAATTAAATTCAATATCATTAGTACGATAATTTTTTAAATCGTTAAAGATTACCGCTCCAACCCCAATAATACGAGAAACTTCATCAACATCAATTTCTAAGTCGTCTTTATTAGTAATATGTTCTTTAACTTTATCAATTGCTTCATTTAATACTTCTTGTAATACAACACTCTTACCATGTCTTGTCGACATTTTTTTACCATCTTGTAATACCATGCCGAAGTTAATATGTTTAACTTGTGGTGCAAAGTCATAACCCATCATTTCTACAATTTTTTTAATATGTTCAAAATGAAGTGCTTGCTCATTTCCAACAACATATAAAATTTCATCAAAATTATATCTTCTTTTACGATCAAATAATGCTGCTAAATCACGCGTTATATATAATGTTGCACCATCACTACGTTTAATTAATGCCGGTTTATCATCACCAAAATCAACAATTGTAGCACCTTCACTAATTGATAATAAGTTTTTAGCTGCTAATTCATTGATTACTGGGTCCATCTTATCTTTATAATAAGCTTCACCTTCATATGAATCAAATTTATTAATTTTTAATAAGTCATAAGTTTTTTCAAATTCTTTAATTGATTCGCGACGGAACCATTCAAAATATTCTAAAGCTTCGGGATCATTATCTTCTAGTTTTTTAAACCATGCTCTACCTTCATCATCTAAAGAAGGATCTTTTTCGGCTTCTTCATGGAATAAAACATAAACACGTTTTAATTCATTAACAACTGAATCTTTCATGTTTTCTTCTTTACCCCATCTTTTATAAGCATAAATTAACTTACCAAATTGCGTTCCATAATCACCTAAATAATTAATAGTAGTTACATCATAACCACATTTAACAGATAAATGTTTTAAAGCTTCACCAATAACAGTACTTCTTAAATGACCTACTCCGAATGGTTTAGCAATATTTGGAGAAGAATACTCAATTACAACTTTCTTACCATTACCGATATTATTCTTACCAAATTCAGATTTTTTATCACAAATTTCTTTAATAATATTTTTAGTGTATTCTAAACGATCTAATTTAATATTTAAGTAACCATTAATACAATTACCATCTAATTGGGTATTACTTAATAATTCTTCAGCAATATCATTAGGGCTTTTATGTAATACTTTGGAAAATTGAAAACAAGGAATAGCATATTCACCCATAGATTTATCTTTAGGATATTCAATTTTAATTAAATCTTCACTTATTTCACCATTGAAATAATTATAAATAATTTTTTTAATTTGTTCCTTCATTAGTATCTTCCTTTTTAATAATTATCTTATTTTGATCTTGATCAGTGTTTAATTGATATTCAATTATAATTTCTTGATCATTTTCTAGATAATTTTTACTTAATATTTCAATATCATACGTTAAATTATATTCTTTTAATTTATATATGCAAGTATTATTTGTTATATCTAATTTAAAATAATACTCTTTATTTTCACGAGTAATGATTACTTCTGGTTTTAAAACAATTTCCATATTAACATCATCATCTGTAATATTATAATGTAAATCATCATAATTGGTGATGGAAATCTTTTTAATTGATTCATTATTCTTGTAAAAATGCATTTGCATAATATTTCCTCTTTTTCAAGAAACATTATAACATTTATTTTAAAAAAATCTACTTATATTTACTATTTTTTTAAACATAATATAAAAAGGTGAAAATATGAAACTTTTAAAAACCGGATTAAAGTTATTAATTTTATTTACTTTTAGTAGTTTTTCTTTATTATTTGGACTTTATTTATACTGTTATTTTAAGAAGCCAATTAGTTTAAAAAATAACTATAATTATTTAATATATGATAATAAAGACATGCCAGTTTCATTAAATAGTGAAAACAACTATATTACTTTAGATGATATTAATGTAAATTTAATAAATGCCATTATCAATGTTGAAGATAAAAACTTTTATAAGCACCATGGTTTCGATTATTTCCGTATTATTAAAACTTTTTATAATAACTTAGTTAATCATAAGATTACCGGTGGTGCTTCTACGATCAGTCAGCAATTAGTGAAAAATAAGTATTTAAATTTTGAAAAGACATATCGTCGTAAAATAAAAGAAGCTTTTTTAACAATTAATCTAGAAACACATTATTCTAAGGGTGAAATTTTAACTTCTTATTTAAATACCATTAATTTTGGTGGTGGCAATTATGGAATTGAGAATGCTTCTTTATATTATTTTGATAAACATTCTAAAGATTTAACATTAGAAGAAGCCTTAATATTATCCGGAATACCTAAAAACCCTACCAAGTATAATCCTTTAAATAATTTTGATAACGCAGTAGAACGTGCTGATATTATTGCTAAACTTATGGTTAAGAATAATTATTTAACTGAAGAACAATATAATAATTTAAATTTTGAGCAAATAGAATTTACTAACAAAGAAGAAAAGATTAGTAAATCTGCAATTAATTATTATTTAGATGCCGTTTATAACGAATTAAGAGATATTAATACAATTCCATCATCGATGCTAGAAGATGATATTAAGATTTATACGACTTTAGATATAGAAAGTCAAAATATTATGGAAGAAAGTATTAAAAATAATATGAGTAATAATGATATGCAAGTTGCAAGTATTTTAGTAAATCCTAATAATGGTGAGGTTTTAGCATTAATTGGTGGTAAAAATTACTATGAATCACAATATAATCGCGTTTTAAGCGCTAAAAGACAGGTGGGTAGTACTATGAAACCACTTTTGTATTATTGTGCGCTAAATAACGGAATGGTGGGTTCTAGCACTTTCTTATCCGAATATACAAATTTTACTTTTGCTAATAATAAAACTTATTCACCAAAAAACTTTAATGATAAATATGCTAATAAGGAAATTACGATGGCAGCGGCACTCTCCTACTCCGATAATGTTTATGCCGTTAAAACTCATTTATTTTTAGGAGAAAATACCTTAATTGATTATGCTAAAAAAATTGGTATTAAATCAAAACTTGATCCTAATCCATCACTAGCACTAGGAACTAATGATATTAACATGTTTGAATTTGCTACTGCTTACACCACCCTAGCAAGTGGGGGATTTAAACATAAATTACATTTTATTAGAAGAATAGAAGATAAAAACGGTAATGTATTATATGAACCCAAAGAATACTTAGAATTAGTTAATAATCCAAATAATGTTTTTATATTAAATGAATTATTAACTTCTACTTACAATATTAATTTTAAAGATTATAATAATCCCACCGTGCTTGGTTTAGCATCAAAATTAACCAATAAATATGCTATTAAGACCGGTACTACTGATACTGATTTATGGTTAGTTGGTTACAATAAAAATGCCTTAATGTTAGTATGGAATGGATATGATAGTAATCAATTAATAAATACTGCGGATTATCAACTATCACGTAATATATGGTTAGATACGATTGAAAACTATGAAAAAGACTTTGAAGATAACTGGTATGATACCCCTAAAAATGTAGTAGCAGTACCTAAAAATGCCATCACCGGCAGTGATGACTTTAATAAAACCAATTATTATAATTTTTACTACGTTAATGGCACCCAATAAAAAAATGTTTCGTAATGAAACATTTAATTATTAATATTTATATTTATTTGGTAACCATTAGGTAATGCTAATTCTTCTAAACGAATATAGAATCCTTGGCTTTCTAGTTTACTAACTAAATTTCTAATATCATTGATTGCGCCATTAATGTCTGGTCCATTATTTACTGGTTGATTAACATTAGCTGGTTGATTTAAATTATTGATATTATCCATTGGATTAACCATACCAGGAGTATTAGTAATTTCTGTAGCTGTTGGTAATGGTCCAACTGGGGCTGGATTAACCATTTGTGGCATTGGTTCTGGTTGTACTGGAGCTTGTGGTGCCATTTGTGGTTGTTGCATCATTGGTTGTGGCATTTCCATTGTTGGTTGTATCATTGATTCTGGTCCTACTGGTGCAGGTTCTACTGCAGCAGGTGCAGGTTCAATAAATGGATTTTCTTCTAAGAATGGATTAATTGTAACTGCTGGTTCACTAGTTGCAAACGGATTAATTGCATCAGCAACCGGAGTTTGTGGCATTGGTTCAGCAACTGGTTGATTATACATCATATTATCAACCGGTGCAGGTTGTTCCATAGCCATTGCTTGTTGTGGTACCACCTGTGGTTCCACCATTGGTTGTGGTTGTTGCATCATTGGTTGTGCAGGCATTTCCATTGTTGGTTGTATCATTGGTTCTGGTCCTACTGGTGCAGGTTCTACTGCAGCAGGTGCAACATTAACATTATTTTCAACAGCAATATTTTGATTCATATCTGGTTGTGGATTATTAAACGGATTAATAAATTCTTCATTATTATTGTTGTTATCAAAATTAAAGAATTTGTTATCGCTCATTGGTTCTTCCATATTCATATTTGGTCCCTCATCTTCCAAGAAATTAAAGAATCTATTAGTATTTAAAGGTTCTTCAGTTTCTTCTTCTTTTATTTCTTCAACTACTGGTTCTTCCTTAGCTGGTTCTTCAATTTTAAAATTCTTGAAATTTTCATCTGGTATCATAAAACTTGAAACATCTTTTTTAACTTCTGGTTGAATAATATCAGTAGCGTTTTGTCTTATGCTATCAACATCTTGATTAATATTTACTAGTGGTACTATTTCACTTTCATCAGGTTTTTCCGCATTTAATTTTTTTAGTTCCAAATCTAATTGACGAACAGTTAATCTTTCTTTAATTATTCGATTTAACCATTTACGTTGTTCATCGAAATCATATACTCCTAATAAAGCGCGAGCATGACGTTCAGAAATCTTTTGATTCATTAAAGCTTCTTGAACTTCATCACATAAGTTTAACAATCTTAATTTGTTAGCAATTTGTGATTGTGATACTCCCATCTTAGCGGCTAATTGTTCTTGGGTTAAGTACCCTTTATCTAGAATTGCTTTATATGATCTAGCTTCTTCAATTGAAGTTAAATTTCTTCTTTGAATATTTTCAACTAATGCTACTTCAGCACTTTTATTATCATCGATGTCAGAGATAATAGCTGGAACATGTGTTAAACCAGCTAATGTAGCTGCTTTGTAACGACGTTCACCAGCAACAATTTCAAATTTGTCGCCTAATTTTCTTAGTACTAATGGTTGAATGATACCATGTTCTTTGATAGATGCTGCTAACTCTTCAATGCCATCATCTGCAAAGTGTTCTCTGGGTTGAAAACGGTTTGGTACTATATCTTCGATTTTAATATTTAAAACCGCATTACTAATATTCATACTAACAGCCCCTTTATGCTATTATCATTATATAAAAAAAAAGTCATTTTTACAATGGCTTTTTTTTGATTTTATCATAAAGTCTTGGGTAGCATTGATCTGTTGCTTTATTTTTCTTAATAACAATGATAGAACGATTACTATTTTCAATTGGTAATTGATAATCTATTGTTTCTATTAATTCGCCACCAAGAACATTTATAGCATTTAAACTCTCCTTTAATTCACATTCATAATTACCTTTCATTGGAATAAAATACCCACCAATTTTTACAAAAGGAATTGATAATTCTGATAGCAAATTTAAGTTACTAACAGCGCGAGAAGTTACATAATCAAATACTTCACGATTTTTAATAATAAAGTTTTCAGCACGATCATTAATTACACAAATATTTTGTAAATTTAATTTACCAATTAATTCATTTAAAAATGCAATTTTTTTGTTATTAGAATCAAGTAATGTTATATCTAAATCAGGACGAAATATTTTCAAAATTATTCCTGGAAAACCAGCACCAGTACCTATATCTAATACTTTAGCACTGGAATTAAAATTCCAGTTTTTAATTAATAAAATTGAATCAAGAAAATGTTTTAAATATACATCTTCAATATTTCTGATTGCTGTTAAATTTGTATGACTATTATATTCAAGTAAAAATGACGCATAGATATCTAATTGATTTAACATTTCTTCATTATATTGAATATTATTATCTATTAAATATTTAATAAATTGATCTTTATTCATCTTTACCATATTCCTTTTTTAAATAAACTGAAAGAATTGAAATATCTGAAGGATTAACCCCACTAATACGAATTGCTTGTGCAATTGTTGTTGGTCTTACTTCATTTAGTTTTTGTCTTGCTTCACTAGCTATGTTTTTAATTTTATTATAGTCAATGTCTTCCGGAATTTGTTTCTTTTCTAACTTTAATAATTTTTCAGCATCTTTATAAGCTTTTTTAATGTAACCTTCATATTTTAAATTAATATAAACTTGTTCCATTATTGTATCATCATATGGAATTTCTACTAAGTTATTAATTATATCTAAAGTTATTTCTGGTCTTTTAAGCAAGTTTTCAATTGTTAAAGTTGTATTAGAAATATTGATATTTTGTGTTTTTAAATAAGCTTCTTTTTCCGCATCAATTTTAACTTTATTGTTTTTTAAATATTCTAAACATTCATTAATTTTAGCAATTTTATCATCTAATCTTGCTTTTTGCTCATTGTTGATTAGTCCTACGTTATACCCAATTTCACGTAATCTTAAATCAGCATTATCACTTCTTAAAATTAATCTGAATTCCGCACGTGAAGTCAATAAACGATATGGATCTCTGATCCCTTTGGTAATTAAATCATCGATTAATACACCAATATAAGCTTCATTTCTTTTTAATACTAGTGGGTCTTTACCTTCTAATTTTAATGATGCATTAATACCAGCCATTAAACCTTGGCAGGCAGCTTCTTCATAACCAGAAGTACCATTAATTTGACCTGCAGTAAATAAGTTTTCAATAATCTTCGTTTCTAATGATGCCTTTAATTGTGTTGGGTAAATCGCATCATCTTCAATAGCATAACCATATTTTAATATTTTAGCATTTTCAAAACCAGGTAAGCTATGAACCATTAATTCTTGTACTTCTGGAGGCATTGATGTTGAAAAGCCTTGTAAGTACATATCATCATAGTATCTACTTTCCGGTTCAATAAATAATTGATGTCTCTCTTTATCGCTAAATCTTACTACTTTATCTTCAATTGAAGGACAATAACGTGGTCCAATTCCTTCGATATCATCTAATGCTCCATACATTGAAGATTTATTTAAATTAGCTTTAATAATTTCATGTGTCTTTTCGGTAGTATAAGTTAAATAGCATGGAACTTGTTCTTCAATTTTATATTGTGGTTCTAAATCAAAACTGAAAGTTAAATATTTATCATCACCTGGTTCTAATTTGGTTTTAGAAAAATCAATAGAACTTCTTTCAATACGTT